>Ga0315286_10000260_pt1 | contig 42243 bp, 34 predicted proteins | sample YL17G10_0_MG_FD_205038 | JGI IMG/M metagenome (GOLD analysis project Ga0315286, IMG submission 205038) | Sediment microbial communities from Yellowstone Lake, YNP, Wyoming, USA - YL17G10_0 | ecosystem: Environmental > Aquatic > Freshwater > Lake > Sediment | place: USA: Wyoming | collected...
CCGTCGCATCGAGGAGAAGGAGACCGTGCGGGGCGGCATCATCATCCCCGACACCGCCAAGGAGAAGCCCCAGGAGGGTGAGGTCGTCGCCGTGGGCCCCGGCCGCATGGGCGACGATGGCAAGCGCTTCGTCATGGAGGTCAAGAAGGGCAATCGTGTGCTGATCGGCAAGTACAGCGGCACGGAAGTGAAGATCGACGGCGTCGAGTACACGATTCTCCGCGAGGACGACGTGCTCGGGATCCTGTCGTCCCCGAAGTAGCCCATCCGCGGCCCCCCGGTCGGGCGGCCGGGCGGAGCCCGTTCTCATCCTAAGGAGGCATCATGGCAGCGAAACAACTGATCTTCAGCGAGCAGGCGCGCGCCAAGGTCCTCGAGGGCGTGGAGATCCTGGCCAGGGCGGTCAAGGTCACCCTCGGACCGCGCGGGCGGAACGTCGTGCTGGACAAGAAGTGGGGCTCCCCGACCGTGACCAAGGACGGCGTGACCGTCGCCAAGGAGATCGAGCTCGAGGATCCGTTCCTCAACATGGGCGCACAGATGGTGCGCGAGGTGGCCTCGAAGACTTCCGACGTGGCCGGCGACGGCACCACCACCGCGACCCTGCTGACCGAGGCCATCTTTCGCGAGGGCATCAAGAATGTCACTTCCGGCGCCGCGCCGATGGCTATCAAGCGTGGCATCGACAAGGCCGTCGAGGTGGTGGTCGAGGAGCTCAAGAAGCCGAGCCTCAGGCGCGATGTGAAGGAGAACAAGGAGATTGAGCAGGTCGCCTCCATCTCGGCGAACGGTGACAATTCGATCGGCAAGATCATCGCCGAGTGCATGGACAAGGTCGGCAAGGACGGCACGATCACGGTGGAAGAGGCCAAGTCCATCGAGACCACCTGGAAGCCCGAGGATGGCATGCAGTTCGACAAGGGCTACGTCTCGCCCTACTTCGTGACCGAGAAGGAGAGCATGGAGGCCAAGCTCGAAGACGCCTTCATCCTGCTCTACGACAAGAAGCTCTCGAACATGAAGGACCTGCTGCCGATCCTCGAGAAGATCGCGCAGCGCGGCAAGCCGTTGCTCATCGTGGCCGAGGACGTCGAGGGCGAGGCGCTCGCCACCCTGGTCGTCAACAAGCTGCGCGGCACGCTGGCGGTGTGCGCGGTGAAGGCGCCGGGCTTCGGCGACCGCCGCAAGGCCATGATGGAGGACATCGCGATCCTCACCGGCGGCAAGGTCATCACCGAGGACCTCGGCATCAAGCTCGAGAATGCCAAGGTCGAGGATCTGGGCAAGGCCAAGAACATCACGGTGGACAAGGAGAACACCACCATCGTCGAGGGCGCGGGCAAGAAGGCCGACATCCAGGGCCGCATCGGGCAGATCAAGAAGGAGATCGAGGACACGACCTCCGACTACGACCGCGAGAAGCTGCAGGAGCGGCTCGCTAAGCTTGCCGGTGGCGTGGCCGTCATCAGCGTGGGCGCCGCGACCGAGATCGAGATGAAGGAGAAGAAGGCGCGCGTCGAGGACGCGCTGCACGCGACCCGCGCGGCGGTCGAGGAAGGCATCGTGCCGGGCGGTGGCGTGGCCTACCTGCGCTGTTTGCCAGCACTTGAGCGGCTGTCCAAGGAGCTTGAGGGCGACGAAAAGGTCGGCGTGAGCATCGTCAAGCGCGCGCTCGAGCAGCCGCTGCGCACGCTGTGCGAGAATGCCGGGCTCGAGGGCTCGATCATCATCGCGCGGGTGAAGGCCTACAAGGGCGAAGAGAAGTTCATGGGCTTCGACGTGGACAAGGAAAGCTACGTCGACATGTTCAAGGCCGGCATCATCGATCCGACCAAGGTCGCGCGCTCGGCGCTGCAGAACGCGGCGAGCGTGGCGAGCCTGCTGCTCACCACCGAGTGCCTGGTCGCCGAGATTCCGGAGAAGAAGAAGGCGTCGGCCATGCCGGGTGGTGGCGGTGGCGGATACGGCGGCGGCGAGGACTTCTAGGCCTCACCGATCGGAAGCGATGCGAGGGCCCCGGCGCGAGCCGGGGCCCTTCGCGCGCGCGCGGGCAGGGCTGAACGTGGCCGGATGCGCGAATAGGCGGGGCGCTGCCCACGAAGCCCGACGTCCGCGTGGCCGCGGATACGGGTCTGCCCGCACCGCCGGGCGTGATCACGTGCACCGGACGGACTCGTTTGTGACCCGGGCGCCGGGGGTGCTAGCGTTTCCGTCAGCAGACGAAGCGCACCATCCCGACCCGTTCGTCACGCCCCATCGCACCCCCGGACCCGCTGGCGCCCTTCGCCCGCCTCGGAGCCGATCTGGTTGCGTGGCCGCTGTCGAACGTGCGCGGTTCGGGTGTGCGTTTGCCCCACTGGCCGGGGAGGGGACGAGAACCCCCGGCCGCAGAGGAGGCTCCACATGGCCGCACGACGCCCCGCCCATCCTCACTTCGAACGGATCGCGCTGTCGCTCCTGCTTCTCCTCCTGGTCTTGGCCGTTCCGGCGCAGGGACAGGAGAGGGTAGTGTCGCCGCTCTCGATCGGTGGCGGGCGGCTCTACACCACGGAGGGCCGGGAGATCGTCTTCTCGAAGTTCGCGCTCGCCACCGATTCTGCCAGTTATCAGACAGCGGGCGAGACCGGTCCCCACCTGGTGCCCGCTTCCACCGTGCTCCGGGTCGAGCAGCAGACCGGCAACGAGGCACTCAAGTGGGGGGCGATCATGGGGCTCTCCGGATTGCTCGGGGCGGTGCTCGGAGTGGCGCAGGCCGAGAACTCCAACGATCTCGGAACCAAGGTCTCGATCAGCTCGGGCGCGAAGACCGGCATCGTCGCCGGCATGACGGCGGTGTGCGCGGGCATCGGACTCGCGGTTGGCGCGGGCCACAAGACCTACGCCACCGTGTACGAGAACCCGTCTTTCAAGCGCCCCTGAGCGGCGCCCGGACCCCGTGATCCAGCTCGTCGTGCTGGTGGTCAGCGTCCTGATCGTGATCGCGATGGTCGCGGCCGGGATGGTCCACTCGCGCCTCCGTCTGGTCGTTCACGCGGTCTTCGCGCTGGTGGTCGCGGTACTGTTGAACGTGGGAACCGACCTGGTGATCACGCGGGGCTCGGTGGTGGGTGTGGCCTGCGTGCTCATTGCGATCGGTATCCTGGCGATCGTGTTGTTGTGGCGCCGGACCGGCGCTGGACTGGGAGGAGATCATGCGCGGTAGATGGCGGTGGATGGTGCCCGTATTCGTGCTTTTCGCGGGGTTGGTGTCCGGCTGTTCGGCGGTGAGCCAGGCGCCCAAGGAGGCCGGCGAGCAGGCGAGGAACATGACCCCGCCCGAGGGAAAGGCCCTCGTCTACATCGTGCGGCCGGCAGCGGTGGGCATGGCGATCGGGATGCCCGTCACCTGCGATGGCGTGGACGTGGGCAAGACCGGCGGCAGGCGGTTCCTCTACGCGGTGCTGGATCCGGGCAGCCACGTGTTCGTCTCCAGGGCGGAGAACAAGAGCGAGTTGCCCATCGTGCTCGAGGCCGGGAAGACCTACTACCTTGAGCAGAAGGTGACCATGGGCCTCCTCAAGGCCCGCAACAAGCTGGTGCGGATCGAGGACGCCGAGGGGCGCGAGAAGCTGCTCAAGTGCTCGTTGAGCAGCGAGACCGCCGCGGAGCCGGCGCCAGTGGTCCCGGCGACGAAGTAGCGCCCGAGCGCCGCGGCCGCGGTCGTTGCTGCTGGGGGTCCAGCAGAGACGTCGGCACGTGGCGGGACGCGAGCGGCCCCGGCGGGACGATCGCCGGGGCCGCGGTGTCTCCGCCGCCCCTCCGGCACCCGGATCGGTGCGCTCCCAGGTGGTGTTTGCGCCCCCGGGCCGCCATCGGTCACACTATCCGGCCGCGCATTCCATGGGGAGGCTCTTCGAGGGGCCGTTGCCCCCGCGTCCGCCATCCCAGCCTCAAGGAGCCCGAAGTGATCGCAGCGACCCAGCTCAAGGTGGGCATGGTCATCATGCACAACAGCAAGCCGCACCGCGTGACGAACGTGTTGCACGTCACGCCCGGGAACTGGCGTGGCATGGTGCAGACCCGCCTCGTGAACATCGAGTCCGGCTCCAACGCCGAGCACCGGTTCCGCTCCGAGGACAAGGTGGACCGCGCCCCGCTCGAGGAGCACAAGCTCCAGTACTCGTACCGCGCCGGCGACGACTACCACTTCATGAATACCGAGAGCTACGAGATGGTGTCGCTCCACGCCGACGTGCTGGGCGACAACGTCGGCTATCTCACCGAAGGCATGATGATCGAGGCCATGTACTACGAGGGGCGCGTGGTGGGCATCGAGGTGCCGATGTTCATCGAGCTCGAGGTGAGGGAGACGACGCCCAACATCAAGGGCGCGGCGGTGCAGAACACCGCGAAGCCCGCGATCCTGGTGACCGGGCTCGAGATCAAGGTGCCGTCCTACATCGAGGTGGGCGACCACGTGAAGATCGACACGCGCACGGGGGATTTCGTCGAGCGCGTGTAGCGTGGCCGCCGCGACACCATCGCCACTCGGGGGCCTCCCGGGGAGCGCGCCTCCGCCGGTGCGCCCGGCGCCCGAAGATGAACCACCCCGCTCACCGTGAGGCGAGCGGGGTGGTGAAAGCGGGAGAGGCATCCAAAGTCTCGGGGGCCGCACCCAAGGGTCTTCGAACACCTTCTCCCAAACCTGGCTCTTCTGATGACCCCTCCCCGAAAAGGATTCGCGGAGGGTTCTGCCACGAAAGGAAAGTACACCCGCCCGGCCGGTCTGGGTCAAGGATTTGAAAACGAAGCGTGGTCCAAATGGACCATGGCGTGGATAGTCAAGCCAAACACCCGCGCGAGGCCCCGCTGGTAGTGGTTCCGTGCCCGGCCGCCGGGCTCGAGTTCGTGCTCGCGCCGGGCCCGGACGCGCGATGCAGCGCACCCGATTGCGCGCGCCGCGGCTGCGCCCGTGCCGCCTTCAGGCACCGAGCAACGCCGTAGCAGCGGCGACCACCTCGGCGACGCTCACCGAATCGACGTTCCCGTCCTTTCCCCGCACCGCGACGACCGTTTCGTTGGCCGGCTTCCAGCGTGCCGGATCGGTCGGCCCGAAGACGGCGACGCATCTCGCGCCGACCGCGCCCGCGATATGCAGGATGCCCGTATCATTGCAGAGAGTGAGGATCGATCGCTTCATGAGGGCGCCGAGAAACCCCACCGAAGGACACGGAAGAACGAACGGGCGATCGACGCACGCTTCGAGAAACGCCGCAAGCGTCACCGCGTCGGCGGGCCCGCCCGTCGCGACCACCCCGGCCCCGAAAGCCTTGCCCAGGATCCTCACGGCTTCCGCGTACCTTCTCCCCGGCCACACGTTCGGCGGCTTTCCCGCTCCCGGATGGACGACGATGAACCTCTCCCCGGGGCCGAACGAGGCGGCGATGAATCGCCCGCATTCTCGTTCATCCTCCGCCGACGGGACGAAGACGGAGGTCAGATCCGTCACGCGCACGCCGATCGCCGAAAGAGGATAGATGTTGTGCGCGCTCTCGTGCATCGCGGCAAGCTCCGCCCGCGGAGGCAGCGGCAGCTCGAGGTGGTAGAAGCGAGACGTCAGATCGTGGCCGAATGGCTCGCTGGTGGAACCGATCCTCATCCGCGCGCCGCTCGCGACGGCCAGCAGCATGCTCGACACCGAGAAAGAGACGGTGTTGAGAACGATGGCCGCGTCGAAGCGGCGCCTGCGGAGATCCGCGATGAACCGTATGAGATCGCCGGGGCCGCGGAGCCCCCTCTTCCGCGGGAGGACGAGCACTTCGTCGACGTATGGGTTGCGCTGCATGCACGCGGCGTTGATCGGCGTGGCCAGGAGCGTGATCCTCGCGCCGCGAAAGCGCGCCCGGAGCCCCCGGAACGCTGGAACCGCGAGCAGCATGTCTCCCATCTGGTGATGCTGTCGGATGACGAGGAGCCGCGACACTTCCAGGCGGCCGAACTCCCGGGCGGTCATGCGCCGCCTCGAGAGGAACAGGGAGATGAAGCGGGCGAGCGCCAGCTTGCCCGCCCTCTCCAGCCCCTTGGCCACCGATTCCTCCCGGGAAGAACGAAGATCCCCCCGAACGCTCTCCGGCTGACGAACTGGATCCCCGTTCGCGGTCCTGCGAGCCTACCCGCGCAGCGTCCCGCCTGCCACCCGACCCGGCGCCCGAATCGTCGCCGGGGCGCCGTGCGCTCCACGACCGGACGGGCGCGTCACGATCGGCGGCGCGGGGCGAAGCGGAACAGGGAGACCCTGAAGCCCGAGCCCGGGACCCGGGTATCGAACTCGGTCCGGACGCCCGGGTCGGCGCGAAGCCGCGCGGCGGTCAGGCGGTCGGCCCAGGTCTCGGCGCGGTACTCCTCGGAGTAGGTTCCCAGGGAGTCGTCTGCGAGCGCGGCGATCACCGGGACGCCCGAGCGCCTGAGCTCGGCGATGCGTTCGAGGATGGCGGATTCAGCGGCGCCGGCCGGAAGCCAAGGAAGACTCCTGGGCCGCGGGGCATCCTGGATGGTCGGCCGCGAGAGGTGCCGTTGCCACGCCAGAAGCCCGGGACTCAGGTCGTTCGAGAATCCGAGCAGTACCGGGTGCTGACCGGCCCGCTCGACTTGATCCAGGACGCACTCGAGCACCGGCGCGAGCGTCGCCGGCGAGTTCCAGGTTCGGTGCTGGACCAGGGTGGTCGCCGCCGAAGACGTCCCCCTGCTCGCCCAGACCAGCAGGGCGGCGATCCCGCACGCCCAGGCGGTCTCGCGCAGGACGGGCGTTCGCCAACGGGCGAGCGCCGAGTCGAGCAGCACGACCGCCGTTCGTGCGGCGTTCAGCCAGACCAGCGCCGCCGTCGTGAACAGGAAGCGGGGCTGGCGGTAGTGGTGAGACGCGGTCGCAAGCAGGCCCGCCCAGAGAGCCAGGTAGAGGAGCCGCCGCGCATCCCTCTCCACGCACCGCCGCGGCGGCAGCAGTGCCAGCGCCAGCACGGCCCAGCCCAGCCCGAGGGACGGGCAGTATTCCCCCGCGAATGTTCGTGGGTAGTACAGCAGCCCGTCGAGTGACCAGAGTGACGGCCCGGACTCCCGGTTGGCGATGAAGCCGAACAGTTCCTTGACGCGATTGGGATAGGGAATCATGAGATAGAGCGCCAGGGGCAGCAACAGGGTTGACGCCAGCACGCGCTCCCGGGGGCCGATGCGCTGCCAGGCGGCTCGCCAGCCGCCGTTCCGCCTGACACGGAACAGGGCCCAACCCAGCGCCAGGAGATAGAACACGTACGCCAGATTGCCGGGTGAGCGGATCGAGACACGCCCGCCCGGCACCTCGATGACCCCGCCGCCCGTAACCAGGATGGCTGCCAGCACCAGCAGGTAGACCAGCATGAAGAGCGGGAGGGGCCGGAGCCAGCGTCGCGCGCCGAGCCACGCGCGCACGTACGCCAGGCATGCCGTGCGGCGAGGCCGCGGCAGCCCCAGCCACTCGTACGCCGCCAGCGGCGCCAGCCACAACAGGCCGTAGTTGTACTTGCACAGGAACAGCGCGGCGCTGCTCGCGCCCGCCGCGCCGAGCAGCGCTCGTGGGGCCCGCGGATCGTCGGCCCAGACGTGACAGCACACCGCCACAGAGAGCAGGAAGGCCCCCGGCATCTCGAGCATGCAGAGCGTGCCGAAGAGCCGGTAGAGAGGGGAGTGCAGCGCCAGCGCTGCCGCCGCCGCGCCCACCCAGGCCCCGCGCCGCGGATGCAGCTTCAGCCCCGCGAGGTAGAGGGCCAGGACGGTCGCCGAGAACAGGATGCTGCTGAAGCGATCCGCCGTCGCGTAATCGTCACCCCGCGCCAGGAGCCAGGGGAGCAGCAGCAGCGAGTGCATCGGTGGCCAGAGCGCCTGGCGGTTGATGCCCGCCAGGAAGCCGGGAACGTCGCCGCAGCGCAGGGCGTGCGCCAGGTCCACGCCGGCCAGCCCGTGCGCGGCGCGATCCCACTGCGGCAACCCACGTCCCGCGGTGCAGATCCGGGAGAGTCCGGCGCCGGCGCCGACGGCGAGCCACACGACTGCGGCCAGTGCCAGCCACACCACGAGCGCCCGCCAGCGGGTGACTGGTGGTCCGCTCCCGGGCACGGCGCCGGGGGTCCGGGACACGTTCAGGCCCGGGCCAGCAACTCGAAGATCTCCGCGTTCGTCTTGCAGCGGTTCATCAGCTCGAGCAGCTTCGTCATCGCCTCCTGCGAGTGCAGGCCGGCGAGGCCCCGCCGCAGCATGTGGAGCCGCGGGACGATCTCGGGCGGGTAGAGCTTCTCCTCCTTGCGCGTGCCGCTCTTGGCGACGTCGATAGCCGGGTAGATGCGGCGCTCGGCCAGCTCGCGCGACAGGTAGATCTCGCTGTTCCCGGTGCCCTTGAACTCCTCGAAGATGACCTGGTCCATGCGCGAGCCGGTGTCGATCAGCGCGGTGCCCGCGATCGTGAGCGAGCCGCTGCCCTCGACCTTGCGGGCGGCGCCGAAGATCATGCGCGGCGCCTGCATGGTGGTGGCATCGAGTCCGCCCGAGAGCGTGCGCCCCGAGCCCTCGGAGGCGTTGTTGTAAGCGCGCGACAGGCGGGTGATGGAATCAAGCAGCAGGACCACGTCCTTGCCCTCGAGCACCTGGCTCGCCACGGTCTCCATGGCGCGCTCGGCGGTCTCGATGTGCTCCTGGATGGTCATGTCGCTCGAGGCGGCGATGACGTTCGCGGGCGTGTTGCGCCGGAAGTCGGTGACCTCCTCGGGGCGTTCGTCCACCAGCAGCGCGTAGATCGCCACCTCGGGATGGTTGTGCGCGACCGAGGCGGCGATGCTCTGCAGGATGCGGGTCTTGCCGGCCTTGGGCGGCGAGACGATCAGGCAGCGCTGGCCGCGGCCAAGGGGGGCGATGATGTCGATGCAGCGCCCGGTGGTGCGGTCGCCGTAGGGCGGGCTTCCCTGGCCGGGCAGCAGCTCGAGGATAAACCGCTCCGTCGGGTCGAGCGCCGCGCCCGCCTGCTGCAGGTCGCGGAGCAACTCGAGGCCGCGCCGCCTGGCCGGCTGGTTGTTCCCGCCACCGCCACCGCCGCGGCCGCGGCGCTTCTGGCGCGGGCCCTGCTGGCGGGAACCGCCCTGGGAACTCGCGTAGAGCTGGGGGGAGGCGTTGCTGAGCGGGCGGCCGCCGCCGCGCCGGCTGCTGCGGCGGCGATTGCCGGACCCCGGTGGCCCGGCAGCGCCGGGAGGCCCGGTGGGGCCGGAAGGCGTTCCGCCCTCCGCGCCAGCCTGGGGGAGACCCGGGTCACCCGCGGCCGACCCGGGTTGCTGGGGCGGTCGTGGTCCTCGTGGCCGGCGACGACGTGATCTCATGACGTTCCTTCTGCGGGTCCATCGCCCCGGCGCCGGACGAGGCGACTGCGGGGGCGCCAGCGAGTGGACGCGAGGTGTTCAGTGAGGGACCGCGCAGGGAAACCCACGCGGGCGCGGAACGGATTCCGCCGCGCCCGCGGGCCTCTACCCGCCGACCCTCACTCCATCTTCTGCAGCTTGCATCCGGCCGGGACGGACGAGGTGGTGAGGTTGATCACCTCGGTAACCGTCTTCATCAAGACGACCGCCTGCCGGCGTGTCCGAGTTCGACCTCTCCCCGGTCTTCTCTTCGGCGTCCTTCGCGGTTCGGTCGCCGTAGCCACCAAGGCCCTCGGAAACGGACTTCTCCTTGATCACCACGTCCGTGCTCGCGGAGGAACACAACAGGGCGCGAGAATCAGGGTGGGGCGCCACTCTCGAGGGGAGCGACGGCCGGATGCGATGAAACCACGCATCCGCTGCATGAATCCTCCTCGGAGGGTGTGCAGCGGCATTATCGCCGCAGAGCCGTCACTTGTCCAGAGGCTCCAGCGCGCCGGGACCGGCGCGGTTCGCGGGCCGATTCGGCGGGCTCAGGGCCGCCGGGGGGGCCACTCCGTCTCGGGGACGCCGGCGCGCCGGTTGCAGCAGCGCGCCATGACGAAGAGCAGATCCCCGAGGCGGTTCAGGTAGCGCACCAGGCGCACCTCGATCGGCTCGACCCGGAGCAGGGCCACGGTCCGGCGCTCGGCCCGGCGGCAGACCGCGCGCGCGACGTGCAGCTCGGCGCCAAGCGCGGAGCCGCCCGGCAGCACGAAACTCGTGAGCGGCGTCAGCTCGGTGTCGAGCCGGTCGATCCAGCGCTCGAGCGCGGCCACGTCCTCGTCGCCGATGCATTCGAGCTTCGCCAGGCCGTCCGGAGTGACGGCGGCCAGCTCGGCTCCGACGTGGAAGAGCCTGGACTGGATCGTGGCGAGCTCGGCGGCCAGCCAGCCGTCGAGGTCGAGGGTGCGTACTACGCCCAGCACGGCATTCAGCTCGTCCACGCTGCCGCAGGCCTCCACGCGCGCCGCGTCCTTGAAGACCCGGCCGGGGCCCAGCAGTCCGGTGGTGCCATCGTCGCCGGTGCGGGTGTAGATCCTCATGGGGCGGCAGTCTAGGGTGCGTCGCGAACGCGCACAAGGCGCCAGCCCAGGCGCCAGCCCGGGCCCTCCTTGCCTCGCGGTTCCGACTGAGCAAAGATGGGTGCCCGTTCGGCCACCAGGACACCTCTCCCAGGACGCCCATGACCATTCGAGCCTTCCTTTCTTCCGTCCTGCGCGGCGAGGAGGCCGCCGAGCTCACGCCCCCGACGCGCGATCGCCTCGAGACCTTCGTAGCCGAGGCGCTCGCGGAGCGATCCCTGACCATGGTGCGCGACGAGTGCGCGGGCCGCCAGCGGCAGTCCGGCGCCACGCCCGGCGTGGAGTATCTCCTCGGCCTGGCCTGCGCCCTGAACGGCGAGACCGAGCGCGCCCTGCAGACGTTCCTCGCGCTGGGGGAGCGGTTGGTCGCCGGGAGTCAGTGGGAGCCCCTGGCTGCCGTGGCCGAGCGGAGCCTGGCGCTCGAGGAGACGCACGCCGGGGCGCGGCTGCTGGTGCGCGCGCACGAAGGTCTTGCGCGAGACCCCGAGCGACTCGAGGCCCTCGAGCGTGCCTTCCGCATCCGCACGGACGACCTCGATCTCGGCCTGCTGCTCGCCCAGCGTCTGGGCGAGGCGGGCGAGGGTGAGCTGCGCCGGCAACTGCTGGCCGAGATGATGCCCGCGTTCGCGGCCGAGGACCGCTTCGTCGGGCTCGAGGAGGCCGCGCTCGAATTCGTCGAGCACGGCACCGTGGACGGGCTCGTGGAGCTGGTCAGGGCGCTGCCCGCGCCGGCGGAGCGCGGCGAGATCGAGCCGTGCGACCAACTCGTGCGCATCGCCCTGCCCGAGGTCGCGCGGGCGGGCCGTGCGGGCGAATGCGAAGAGGCGCTGCGCGCGGTGGTCAAGGCCGCGGTGGAGAAGGAGGGCGGTACGGGCGGCGAGCGCTTTCGCGCCGCGCTGGTCGAGGCCCTGCGCCAGGGCCCGGGTGCGGCGCTGCCCGATGCCGCGCTGGTGATTGCGACCTCGGGCGTGGCCGAGCGGTCGCGACCTCTGCTCGAGGCGCTCGAGCGCTTCGACCGTATCGCCAGGCTGCCGCCGGGCCGCGCGGTCTGGCATGGGACCCTGCAGGCCGGCCGGGTGATCGCGGACGATGGCGAGGTGGTGATGCTCGACTTCGCGCGCTCGAAGGGTCACCGCATGCCTTACGACGCGGCGAAGCGGTCGCTCCTGCCGATGGCGGAGGACGACCTGCGGCTGCTGCAGCTCACGCGGCCCGCCGAGATGAAGCGTCTGCGCGTCGAGGAACCCGGCGAGGTGCTGGCGCGCGCTCTCAAGGCGATCGGGGGCGCCGGCGACGCGCAGGGGCTCAAGGTGTTCCTAGTGGGCACCGACCTGGTGCCGCTCAAGGAGTGGAACGTGTTCTGGCGGCAGGCCCGCGCGGCCGCCACGGAGCATCCCCGCATCGATGCCGCGAGGGCGTTCGAGCAGTCCTATCGCCTGCGGGGCGAGGGCGAGGTCGCCCCGACCCCTGAGGGCGCTGTGGCGACCGCGCCGCTGCCGGGCCTCGCAGTCAACAAGCCCCCGCGCGCGAACCTCACGGCCCTGCGCAAGTTCCTCTCGCAGCACCCGGCCGCCGAGCCGGCGCTGACTCAGCGCTTCGGGAAGTTCATCGAGCGCACCATGCTCGACGAGGAGGGCGAGTGCGTGGACCGCGCGCGGGCGGGACTCTATTTCGCGCGCTGGTTCCCCGAGCGTGGCGCGGACTGGACCGGGGTGCTCGGGACCCTGTGGGAGCAGGGCCTGGCGGTCACCGACCTATCGGGGGAGGGGGAGCAGCTGGCGCTGCTCGCCGTGTCGCACGCGCCCGGGGTGGAGTCCGACGCGATCCTCTCCGCGCTCGACTCGCGCTTCTCGGCCGTGCGCGAGGAGGCCGTGCGGTTACGCGCGCTGCTCGATGATGACGGGCGCGCGGACCTCCGGCGCACGCTCCTGCTGCATGCCGCGCGCTATCCCGGCGCGGCCCTGCGCTCCATCGAGGACGAGCTGGAGGCCCCCGCGGCCCTGTCGGACGGCTGGCTCGTGCTGTGGTCGGCGCTGGCGCTGCTCGAGGACCGGCCGAGGCGCTCGGTCGTCGAGAAGGTGCAGCGCTGGCTCGAGCCGGGCGGGGCGTTCGTGCGCCTGCTGCAGGGCCGGCCCTGTCCGGAGGAGGTGCAGCTCAAGGTGCGCATCCTGTTCCGCGCGTGGCGCTCGAGCGATCGCTACCTGTTCCCGGCGCTCGACGCGCTCGGCCGGCTGGGGCTCGCCGAGGAGGTCGCGGTGATCCGCGGCGAACGGCAGAAGCGCACAGACCGGCTCTTCGAGGGCGTGGGCAAGCAGGTCGAGGGCGCGGAACTGCCGGTCATGACACAGGCCACCTGGGAGCGTCTCCAGAAGGAGATCGGGCGGCTCGAGCGCGAGCTGCGGACCACCATCCCGGCGGCGATCCAGAAGGCCCGGGAGCTGGGGGACCTGAGCGAGAACGCCGAGTACCACTCGGCGAAGCTCAAGCAGGCCAGCGTCAGCCAGATGGTCGCATCGCTCCAGTTGCGTCTGGCGCGGGCGCGATTCGTGGACGACGCCGAGTACTGCGCGGGCATCGTGGGGCTCGGCACGGAGGTCGTGCTCGAGGGCGGCGACCAGGAATCGCGCCGCCACTGGATCCTGGGCGAGGACGAGCACCATCACGGCGAGAACGTGATCTCGTTCCAGACCCCGGTGGGCCGCGCGCTCATGGGCCGCTCGATCGGCGACGAAGTGGAGTTGGGTGAAGGGGCCGAGCGCCGGCGCTGGCGCGTCGTCTCGGTCGAGCGCAAGCTGCCCCTGGTCGAGACGTAGTGTCCCGGTACGGTTTCGCCGGTTTCCGTGAGATCAAACCTGACACACCGGCCGTCCCCGGCACGGTCATTGCGCGGCGAGTCGTGGTCCACGCCCGTGAGTTCGTGCTTGGAAACTCAGGCCATTCACGCTATGTTGCACACATGAGTTTGCTGCCCGTCGCAGTTTCGCGGCGATGGGCGCGCCCATCGAAGCGGCGCTCACTCGATATCAGGATTTCGCGTGGGCGGCGAAGACAATGACGTTTGGCCGCAGCGAAGGACGACATCGTCGTCCCGACTGTTGGGTCGGAAAGGGATTTCCCGCCGCCCACTCGGTAGTCAGCAGAAGCCCGACCGGAGCCCGCCGGGGCACGCCATCGCCGTCCGCGCCGCGTGCCCCGGTGTTCAAGTACCGTTTCGAGAGTGGCCTGGCCCCGTGGGGCCCGTCACCGGAGTGACCGCGATGGGGATGGAGGCGCCCGCGCCCGATCTGGGCCTCGCCGTCGAGGACTCGCTCCGCGGCGTGCTCGCCCTGGGCCTGCTTGCGGCCGAGAGCGTTCGGATGGAGCCGGTGCCGCGCGAGTTCGACGAGGAATGCGCGCAGGTCTGCGCGCGCCTCGAGGGCGAACACGCCGACCGGCCGCCGGTCGGCATCCCCGGGGTCGCCGAGGCCCGTGCGCTGTTTCACCGGCTGGGCGTGGACCCCACCAAGACCCGCCCGAGCAGCGAGGCGCTGCTGCGCCGCGTCGTGCAGGGCAAGGGACTGCCCCGGGTGAACCTCGCGGTGGACGTCTGCAATCTGTGTTCGCTCGAGCACCAACTGCCCCTCGGGCTGTACGACCGCGAGAACGTGAGAGGTACGGTGCGGGCGCGGGCCGGTCGCGAGGGGGAGGGTTACCCGGGGATCCGCAAGCAACGGGTGAACCTGGCCGGGCGCCTGCTGCTGGCCGACGACGACGGCCCCTTCGGGGCGCCGACGTCGGACTCGGAGCGCACCTCGGTCACCGCGACCACCACGCGGCTGCTGGTCGTGGTGTTCTGCCCGGCGGAGCGTGCCGACGGCCACCTCTCGATCATGCTGGAGCACATCGCCGGCCGCCTCACGCGTCACGCTGCCGCTCGCGTGGTGGCCGTGCGCGTGGCACAATGACCGCTCGCGTAGTGCGTCCCGGGACGATGACCCGAAGGAGGGAACGGCACATCATGAAGAGGATCATTCCCATCGTGCCGTTCGCGCGCGTCCTCGGCGCGGGCGCCGCTGGCGGGGAATCCCGTTGCACGTCACGAACGAAAGGAAGGCGGCCATGATCCGATTTGTCGGGTTCCTGGTGCTGCTGACGCTCTTCATGGGCGCGGTGCCCGCGTCGGCGCAACTCTCAGCAAACCTCGGCGCGCTCGAAGGCGACAACGCCAGGGGCTATCTCAGCCCGCTCCCCAACGCGCTGTCGAGCACGATGAACTCGGCGGTCTTCCGCACCGGTGACGTGCCGAAGATGAAGCCGAGGCTCACCGTCGGCGTCGAACTCATGGGCGCCCTGTTCGGGGACAAGGACAGGACCTACACGCCCGTCATCCCGGGGTACGCGAACACCGTCGCCGCGCCCACGGTCGTCGGAAGCACCGAGTCGGTGGCCCTGCCCGGCCCGGGTGGTTTCGTTCTGTATCACCCCGGGGGCCTCGACATCGGCGAGTTCCTGATCGCCGTTCCGCAGGTCACGGTGGGCTCGGTCTTCGGCACGCAGGCCGTGGGGCGCTGGATCTCCGTGGATCTCGGCGATTCCGATCTGGGCAAGCTCGAACTGCTGGGACTCGGCGCCCAGCACTCGATCTCGCAGTACTTCCCGCGCCTGCCGGTGGCCCTGGCGCTCGGCGTCTTCTACCAGACGCTCAAGATCGGGGACGGGCTGCTGGATACGAAGAGCACGCACGTCGACGTGACCGGCAGCAGGAAGTTCAGCTTCCTTCAGCCCTACGCCGCCGTGGGCTTCGACAGCTTCAAGATGAGCGCCCGGTACGACTACACCGCGGGCGAGTCCGACGAGACGATCTCGGTGGACTTCGACCGCAAGACCAACGCCCACCTCACGATCGGCGTACTCGCCGATCTGCCCGTGGTCAAGTTCCACGCCGAGCTCAACGCCGCCGCGACGACCGGGGCGGCGGTGGGCCTGGCCCTCGGGTTCTAGCAGGAGACCCTCATGCACGCCAGGAGTTGGTTGCAGCCGCTGGCGCTCGTTCTCATCGCCTCCGTGGCGGGGAGCGGGTGCCTGCTCATCCCGGAAGTCCAGAAGAAGACGATCGATCTCGCGGCCGGCGCCTCGACCACCATCGAGTTCCCGGTGTCGGGCACGATCCAGTCCGGCACGCTCGACAAGACCGTGGACCTCACGGACCTCGATCTCGCGACGGTCCTGTCCGATGCCGGGATCGACGTCTCGAACGTGAAGGACGTCAAGCTCGCGGGCGTCGAATACCGCGTCTCCGCGGCCGATCCCGTGCCGTCCCGGCAGGTCCAGATCAACGACATCACGATCCAGGTGGGGACTCAGGCCGCGCAGAAGCTCGTCGCCAGCTCCTTCACCGACGACGTAAGCTCGGTCTACGGCTTCAAGCTGGCGCCGATCGACGTCGCTTCGAGCGCGGCCGTGGGGGAGATCAACGGCTTGCTCGACAATCTGCTCGACAATCTGAAGGGTGGCGCGCCCCTGAACACGTCCCTGAGATGCACGATGTCGGCAGCATCGATCCCGGCGAATGCGTCCATGGATTTCACCCTCGAATTGCGGTTGAAGGTGAGCGTGGTCGGGACGATGGAGGTGACGGTCGTCGAGTAGCATGCCCGAGGGCCATTGCGCCCTCGGGACCGAAAACCGGCACGGCACGGGCAGGACCGGAAGGCGGGCGCGTGGGTCATCAGCCGCCTTCCCGTCCTGTTCGTGCCGTGCGCCGGCTATTTCCAGGCGCGCGTCGCGCCCGGGCCGCGCCTCGCGCTACCCGCGCCAGCGGTTGGTGATCGGCAGCCGCCGGTCGCGGCCGAAGGCGCGCGGCGTGATCTTCACGCCCGGCGGGCTCTGGCGGCGCTTGTACTCGGCTGCGTCCACCATGCGCATCACGCGGCGCACCGTCGCCTCGTCGTGGCCGGCCGCCACCATCTCCGCCACCGAGCGGTCCTCCTCGACGTAGGCCTCGAGGATCGCGTCGAGCACGTCGTAGGGCGGGAGCGAGTCCTGGTCCCGCTGGTCGGGCTTGAGTTCGGCCGTGGGCGGGCGCGTGAGGGTGCGCTCGGGGATCGCGGCCGAGCGCCCGTTGCGGTGCCGCGCGAGCCGGTAGACCATGGTCTTGTAGACGTCCTTCAGCGCCGCGAAGCCGCCCGCGGTGTCGCCGTAGAGCGTGCTGTAGCCCACCGAGGTCTCGCTCTTGTTGCCGGTCGTGAGCACGAGCCAGCCGTACTTGTTCGACAAAGCCATCAGGTAGTTGCCGCGGATGCGCGCCTGCAGGTTCTCCTCGGTGATGTCGCTAGCCCGCCCCGCGAAGGCCGGCGCCAGCGCGCGGCCGTAGGACTGGAACACGTCCGCGATCGGGATCACGTAGAAGCGCAGACCGAGCGCGCGGCAGAGCGCCTCGGCGTCCTCGCGGGAGAAGCCCGCGCTGTAGGGACCCGGCATGCTCACGCCCACGACCTGCTGTGGCCCGAGCGCATCGGTGGCGATGCAGGCGCAGAGCGCCGAGTCGATGCCCCCGGAGAGCCCGAGCACCACGGTGTCGAAGCCGTTCTTGCGCGCGTAGTCGCGCGTGGCCAGGACCAGCGCGTCGTAGACCTCGGCCTCGGGTCCGCGCGCGACCGGGATCGGGCGCGCGGTCAGCGCTGGCCTGGCGCCGGCGGCGCCGACCGCCAACTCGACGCGCGCCAACTGCCGGGCGCCCCGCGCCGCCCGTTCCCCGGGCCGCTGCGGAGCGCGCTGCCGGGCGCTGGAGACCGCGTCCAGATCGAGGTCGGCGACGATCAGGTCCTCCTCGAACATCGCGCCCTCGGCCAGCAACTCGCCCTGCGGGCCGAGGATCAGGCTCGCGCCGTCGTGGAGCACCTCGTCCTGGCCGCCCACCAGGTTCACGTAGGCGACGATCGCGCGGTGGTCCGTGGCGCGGGCGCGCAGCATGCGCCGGCGCTCGCCGGCCTTGCCCGCGTGGTAGGGCGAAGCCGAGAGGTTGAGCAGGACCTCGGCGCCGCCGCGACCCGCCTGTTCCCCGACCGGCCCGCCCGGGAACCAGATGTCCTCGCAGATGCTCACGCCGAGCGTGACGCCGTCGCGCACGAACACCGCGTTCCCGCGGCCCGGGGTGAAGTAGCGCTTCTCGTCGAAGACGCCGTAGTTGGGCAGCTGGTGCTTGTGGTAGATGCCGGCCCAGCGGCCGTCGTGCAGCACCGCGGCCGCGTCGAACAACGCCGCTTCGCGCTCCACGGTGCCCACGACCAGGGTCATGCCCGCCGAATGGGGGACGAGGTCGCGCGTGCGCTGCGCGGCGCGCTCGACGAACGAGGGATGGAGCAGCAGGTCCTCGGGCGGATAGCCGGTGAGCGCCAGTTCGGGGAAGGCCAGCACCTCCACGCCCAGGATGCGGGCGCGTCCGACGGCGGCGACGATCCGCTCGAAATTGCCGTCGAGGTCGCCGACCGTCGGGTTGAGCTGGGCCAGGCCGAGTCGCAGGGAGCGCATCGCGCCGCGATTGTGCGGGGTCGGGCACGCAGGCGCAAGCGCCGGGCGGGACAGGCTCCGCCTGCGGAGATTCGGGCCGGGTGGCGCGGCGCGGGCTTGTGTCCTGGCCCGTTCTGCGCTTCCCTCCGGCTCCATGCGCGTGCTCTTCCTGGAGAACGAGGACTCCTTCTCGTGGAACGTGATCGACCGGCTGCCGTGCGCTCGGGACGAGGTCGCCATCGTTCCCGGGCGCGAGATCGCGGAGCGCCCGGACCGGCTGGTCGGTGCGGACGTGCTCGTCATCGGCCCGGGGCCGACCGACCCGGAGCGCGCCGGCCTGGTCGGAGTGGTCCGCGCGGCGGTGGCGCGGCGACTTCCCACGCTCGGCATCTGCCTCGGGCACCAGGCCATCGGACTGGCCTTCGGGGCGCGCCTCGTGCGCACGCCGCCCCGGCACGGGAAGTTGTCGGTGGCGACGTTCGCCGGCGCGCGCATATTCGCCGCGTTCGTTGGTCTCCAGACTGTGATGCGCTACCACTCGCTGGCGCTCGCGGATGTCGCCAGCCCGCTCCGCGTGGTCGCGACCAGCGAGGATGGCGTGGTCATGGCCGTGGAACATGAGGAACTCCCGCTGGCCGGCCTGCAGTTCCATCCGGACTCATTCGCGACGCCACGAGGGGCCGAGATGCTCGCCTGCTTCTTCCGGGGCCTCGCATGAAGCTCATCGATCTCGAGGCGCTGCCCGCGTTCGCCCTGCTGGGGCCGGGCTTCGGTGGGGGCGAGGCCGTGCTGATCACGGACCTGCGTCCGGCATCGTGCGCACCGCGGCTCATCTTCGCCACGTACGAGACGCGCGGCCGCGACGCCCTGCTCCTGGATGGAGAGATCCAGCCCGTGGCTGCGCTCGAGTTGCCTCCTGCGGCCGCCCTCGAGCCGCGACTCGACGCAACCGGACACGCCGATGCCGTCGCGGTGATCCGGGAGGCCATCGCCGCGGGCGACGTCTATCAGGTGTGCTTCACGGTGCGGGCACGCCTGGCGCCGGTGTCTGGTGCCGCGCTGCTCGCCCGGATGGCGGGCCGAGGTCTGCCGCGCTTTGCCGCGTGGGTTCGCCTGCCCGGTGGCGTGGAATTCATCTCGGCGTCCCCGGAGCTGTTGTGCGAGATCGAGGGCGGGAAGGTCCGCTCGGAGCCGATGAAGGGCACGGCTCGCCCGGACGCCGTCGGTGCGCTCGCGGCCAGCGACAAGGACCGGGCCGAGCTGGCCATGATCACCGACCTGGTGCGCCACGACCTCACACCCCTGTGCCGGCCGCGGAGCGTCGTGGTGCGCGCCGAGCGCCGCTTCGTCCGCCTGCCCTACGCGACGCAGACGGTGAGCGACGTCGAGGGCGCGTTGCTGCCCGGAGTGACCGCGCTCGATGCGCTTGATGCGCTGCACCCGGGCGGCTCCGTCACGGGCGCGCCGAAGCGGGCGGCCCGGGCCATGATCGGCCGGCTCGAGCGCTCGCCGCGGGGCGCGTACTGTGGCGCCCTCGGCTTCGCCGCGGCTGGGCGCACGACCGCGAGCCTGCTCATCCGCACCGCCACCCGCGACGCCGCGGGCTGGGTCTACGGCGTTGGCGGCGGCATCGTCCACGATTCGGACCCCGGCCTCGAATTAGAGGAATTGCAGGTGAAGCTGGGGGCGCTGCGTTGAGGTACACGACGCTCCGGGTCACCGAGGCCGGCGTCGTCCTCCACGACTTTCACGTGGAGCGGCTCGCGCCGGAAGGCCCGGCCGGACTGGCGGCCTTCGCCCGCTTCGCCCGTAATGCCAGGCCGGGTATCTACGGCGTCACGGTGGCGGGTGAAGAGCTGCGCGCCGAGCCGCGTGCCGGCTCGAATCTCGTCGAGGGCATGCCGGTCCGTCTGGTGGTCTCGCCGTTCGCGGCACGTCGAGGCGCGTTCCCGAAGCCGGGTTCGCCGTGCGCATACGATGGCATCCGTCTCCCGGGCGTGGCCACGCTGCTCACCTCGGCCGACGGGACCGAGATCTACGAGAGCTGCGTGGCGGCCGTACTCGGCTGGGACGGCACGCACTTCGTCGGTGTGCCCGAGGACCGGCCGCGCGTGGCCTCGGTGGCGGAGGCCGCGGTGCGTGCGACGCTGCCGTTCGTGCGCTCGCCGCTGCGCACCGATGATTGCCTGCCACTCGTCCTGCTGAACGCGGTCGCGGGGCCCTGCACCGTCAGCACGGGGCGTCCGCCCCTGCCCGCTGACGCGATGGCGCTCCTGACGCAGGTCCTGGAGCGCTTCACGCGCCGTCCCTGACGGCGCATCGCGCGGAGTGACGCGCGCCGTGCTGTGCGGACGAGGCCCGTCGTGTCCGTTCATCCAACGAAAACGCCCGGGGCATGCCCGGGCGATCCCGTTCGTTCGCGGGCGGGCAGCCGCCCGTGTCGTTCACGAGGGAAGCGGGGTGGCGGCGCTTGATCGCCGCGCGCCACGGCTTCCACGCCGTCCAAGGGCAGGGGTCGTACGGACCCGGCTTTACTGCCGATGACGGCCTCTGAACTCGCCCTGAAGAACCGGACCCGGGTCCAGCCTCCAGCGTCTGCCAAACGCAAGGGGTGGGCCTGGGGATTCCCGGATCATCAGCGCGTATAGTTGATTATCTCAACGATATGCCTGCGGCGCCAGGGACAATATGGCCCTCGCGAAACGCGCCCCCTCCCACGTTCCGTGCCGGAACGCGGCACACCGGGGTCAGCCTCGGTCTCCCGCGCCCCGCCGCACCCCGTCCGCCTGCCGCAGGGACAGCACCGCTGCCGCCACCGCGACCGCCGCCATCACCAGGTAGGCGTCGCGGGTGGCCAGCGCGAAGGCCAGTGGGTGCGTTGCCCCACCCCGCGCACTCGCCGCGAGCGTCCCGCCGCCATGCGCGGCGAAGCGCGAGGCCACGATCGCCGCCATCGCCGCCGCGCCCGAGGCGATGCCCAGGTTGCGCATGGTCGCCTGCAGTCCCGAAGCCAGGCCCAGCCGTTCGGGGGGAACGCTGCCCATCGCCGCGCTCGAGTTGGGCACGGTGAAGATGCCGATCCCCGCGCCGATCAGCGCCATCCCGCCCAGGATGTGTCCGGGATGCGGGGCGGTGCCGACCTGCGACATCACGGCGAAACCCACGGCCGCGAGGAGCATGCCGGCGACCGACAGCAAACGCGTCCCGATGCGGTCGGACCAGCGTCCGGCCAGCGGCGCCAGGACGAGCGCGAGCAGCGGCAGCACCGCGAGCCAGCGCCCGCTCCGGGCCGCGTCGAAGTGCAGCACCTCCTCGAGGTAGAGCGGCAGGTGGAAGCCCACGCTGATCGAGAGCCCGTTCGCGATCAGGGTCAGCGTGGTCGCCACTCCGAGCGGCCCGCGCAGCAGGTCGAGCGGCAGCAGCGGGTGCTCCGCGCGCGCCTCGTCCCAGGCGAACAGCGCCAGCAGCGCGGCGGCCACCACGAAGAGGGGCCACACGTGCACGTCGCCCCAGCCGTGCGCGGGGCCCTGCGAGAGCGCGAACGTCACCGCCACCAGCGCCCCGCACCACAGTGCCGCGGCCACCGGGCTCAGGCTCGCCCGGCGTCCCGGCGGGTCGCGCGGCACCCGCGTCCAGAGCTGCCACTGGGCGAAGAGCCCGATCGGCAAATTGATGAGGAAGATCCAGCGCCACGAGAACTGCCCGACCAGGAGCCCGCCGAGCGGCGGGCCCAGCGCCAGCCCCACGCCGACCATCGCCCCGAATGCGCCGAGCGCGCGCCCGCGCTCCTCGGCCCCGAAGGCGGCGATGAGGAGCGCGGCGCTGTTGGCCGACATCATGGCCGCGCCCAGGCCCTGCAGCGCCCGCGCGGCCACCAGCAGGTTGGCCGATGGCGCGGCCGCGCACAGCGCCGATGCGACCATGAACAGTGTGAGTCCGGCGCCGTAGACGCGGCGACGGCCCATGAAGTCCGCGAGCCGGCCCATGGCGAGCAGCAGCCCGCTGATCGTGAGCACGTAGGCGAGCACCACCCACTCGATCGAGGTGAGCGGCACGCCGAAGGTGCGCGACAACGTGGGCAGCGCGATGTTGACCACGCTGATGTCGAGCACCGCCATGACGGTGCCCAGCGCGAGCGCGGGGAAGACCCGCCAGCGCGGCAGCGCCGCCGCCCCCTCGCTCACTTGCCGGCGCGTGCCCAGCGCCAGATCTCCGGCAGGTTCGGCGTCTTGCCGGTCATCAGCAGCCCGATGCGGAAGATCCGTGCGGCGCCGCGCAGCACCAGCCAGCCCGAGAGCGCGAGCAGCGCGAGCGACAGGGCGATCTGCCAGGGGGGCACGGCGGACGAGGGCGTGCCCAGTCGCAGCATCATGCCCGTGGCCGCCGTGAACGGGAGCATCGAGAGCGTGACGGCCAGCGCGCCGTCCGGCTTCGAGAGGATCTGGGTCAGCACGATGATGGGCATCAGGTTCGCGAACGAGAACATCATCGAGAACTGCTGGGCCTCGCGCATGTTGTTCGTGACGGCTCCGATCCCGGTCATGATGCTGGCGAAGAACAGGTAGCCGAGGATGAAGTACGTGACGGCCAGCGCGAGCAGCCCGGGCGACAGCGGCAACTGTGCCGTCGCGAGCATCGGGGCGCTTAGCGCCGCACCCGCCCCGATCCAGGCTGCCACCAGCGCGAAGCCGACGCCACCCAGGCCGACCAGCTTTCCGGCCAGCAGCTCCTCGGGGGAGAGCGCGCAGAGCAGGGACTCGAGGATGCGCGACTCCTTCTCCTCGCTCACGCCCTGCAGCAGGTACTGGCCGCCGGTCATGATGCACACGCCCAGCAGGATCGAGACCATGAACGGCACCATGAACTCCAGCAACTCGCGCCGCTCGTCCTTGATCTCGAAACGATCGTCCTTGCCGAGGGTGTAGAGGTCCATGCCGCTGGCGGGCCGCGTGGCGCGCTCGATGCGCAGGGAGTCGGCGTGCCCCGCGAGCAGGCTCCGCGCGAGCCAGCGCTCGATCGGGCGCACGGAGGAGGTCGTGCTGAAGGTGCCGGTCGAGCGGGCGTAACGCCGGGCCACGCCGGTCGCGAGGTAGTCCGCGGAGACGGTCAATCCCTGCGCGGTCCTGCCGGAACGCAGGGCCCGCTCGAGCCCCGCCTGGTCCGGGTAGAACACGACCTCGGTGCGGTAGGTCTCCAGCTTCTCGGGCGCGTTGGTCGGATCCGTCGCCATGCGCGTGATGATCTCGTGCGCCGCGCCGGCGAGGAGGCCCGAGGAATCCACCACGCCCAGCCGCGTGAATGACCGCATGGAATCGCGGCGCCCGGACATCGAGCCGTGACTCGCCAGCGTCATGACGCCGCCGAAGTAGAGCGGCACCGCGATCAGGGTGAAGAGGAACGCCTTGCGCTTCACCGTGGTGAGGAACTCGCGCCGCGCCACGACCAGGGCGCGTTTCCAGGAGAAGTTCATCGTGCGGCTCCCTTCACGGGTTCGTCCGCCAGCGGCGCCCCGCTCTGGCCGTGGTCGAGGCCGAGCCCTTCGCGGACGACCCGCACGAAGACGTCCTCGAGCGGCAGGTTCGCGATCGAGAACGACTCGATCCACAGCCCGGAGGCCACCAGGTCCCGCAGCACGGACTGCGGGCTGGCGGAGGGCTCGAGCATGAGCTTCCATTCGCCGTCCACCGGCGCAATGCCGCGGACGCCGTCCACGGCGTCCGGGCGCCGGTCGCAGCGCACCATCACCGCGTGGTCGGCGTACCGGCGGCGAAGGTCGCGCACCGAGCCGTAGAGCACCATGTGCCCGCGGTTGATCATCAGCGCGCGGTCGCACAATTCCTCGACCTTGTTCATCTGGTGGGTCGAGAGCAGCACCGTGCTGCCGGCCGCCCGGCGCTCGGCGAGAATCTCCTCGAAGAGCTGCGTGTTGAGCGGGTCGAGGCCGGTGAAGGGCTCGTCCAGGATCAGGAGCCGGGGAGCGCCGATGAGCGCCGTGCAGAACTGCACCTTCTGCTGCATGCCCTTGGACAGCGTCTGCACCTGCTTCGTGGCCCACTCTGCGAGTTCCATCCGCTCGAGCAGGGCGAGCCCGGCCGCGCGTGCCGCGTGCGCGGAGAGGCCCTTGAGCTCCCCGTAGTAGACCAGCACCTCGATCGGCGAGACGCGCCGGTACAGGCCGCGCTCCTCGGGCAGGTAGGCGATCTGCCGTCGCGAATCACCGCCGACGCGGCTGCCGTCCAGGACGATCTCGCCCGAGTCGGGCTTGAGGATGTCGGTGATCATGCGGATGAGCGTGGTCTTGCCGGCGCCGTTGGGCCCCAGCAGGGCGAAGATCTCGCCCGGCCGGACTTCGAAAGACACGCGGTTGACGACCGCGCGGCCATCGAAGGTCTTGACGATGTCGCGGACTTCGAGCATCGGGAGTCTCCAGGGTAGGCCGCGTCCCCGGTGGGGGGCAGTGCAGCGCGGATGTGGCAGACTAGAAGAACCCTGCCTGCGGCTCAAGACCGGGCCCCGCGCCCGGCGCTGCCGGAGGTCCGCGGCCGAGGGACCGGGCAGGTCGAAGCCGGACCGCGCAAAAACTGGGCTGCCGGCGCGCATCCTGCATCGCGGCGGAGCCGTAACTCCCGTGCCTGCAACAGGGACGTCCGGCCCTGGAATTGCAACCCAGAGGCTGGTCCCGGCGACGGCTCGTCCGTTCGCCCCGTGTTTCCCGAACCCCTGGCGAACCATGAACCCGACCCTCAAGCGCCTGACGCCGCTCCTCGGCCTGCTGGTCTTTCTGGCGGGCTGCGGGAAGGCCGCGAACCCGGTCGCGCCCGTCTTCATCCCGCCGCTCTCGTCCGTGACCCTTTCCGTGCACGCCGACACGCTGGACGTGGAGCAGACGCGCCAGTTCACGGCCGTGGCCCTGGATACCGCTCACGTCCCCTACACCGGCGCCCTCCACTGGGCCTCGACCAACGCGGGGGTCTTTGCCGTCGGCTCGACCGGCCTGGTGACTGCGGTCGGCGAGGGCACTGCCCTGCTTACCGTCTCGGGCGGCGGCAAGGCTGACACCGCCTCCGTGCTGGTCTACCCCACGGCGACGGGCTGGCTGGTGCAGACCAGCAACGTCACCGACGACCTGTACGACGTCTTCTTCGACGGCGCCGGCCGGCTCGGCTGGGCCGTCGGCAACGGCGGCGTCGTGCTCTCGACCACGAATGCCGGCGCCACCTGGACGCGGCAGCTGTCGACCACCCTCACCCCTCTACGCGGGGTGTGGTTCACGAGCGCACTGGAAGGCTGGGCTGCGGGAAACGGCGGCACCGTGCTCCACACGCTGAACGGAGGCTCGAGCTGGGCGCGGCTCGCCAACACGTCCAGCAACGAGAATCTCATGGATGTCTGCTTTGCCACCCGTGACACTGGCTGGGTCGTGGGTGCTGGCGGCCTGATCCTGTCGACCACCGACCGCGGGAAGACGTGGCGCCGGACCATGCGCGGCGGCTTCACGCTGAACAGCGTCAGCTTCGCCGGAACGAAGGACGGCTGGACCGTGGGCGCGGGCGGCGTCATCCTTGGCACGCACGACCGCGGCGTCTCGTGGTACACCGTGCCTTCCGTCACGGGTCAGGCGCTCAAGTCGCTGTGGCGCGTCGACGCGAAGACCGCCGCGGCCGTCGGCGCGGGGGGCGTGGTGGCGCGCACCGTGGCCGTGTCGGATTCGGCGGCGTGGGTGCTGGGGAACAACGTGGGCAGCCTCTACCAACTCGAAGGCGTGTGCCTCGCGGACACGCTGACCGGCTTCGCCGTGGGCTTGAACGGCGCGGGGGTCGTGCTGCACACCTCCGATGGCGGCGAGGCCTGGACTCCGCAGGCCGTGCACAGCCAGTTCCGGCTGCGCGGCGTGTTCTTCCTGGACGCGCGGCGCGGCTGGGTCGTGGGTGACAACGGGACCATCCGGCACACGACCTCGGCTGGCGAGTAGCGGCGGACCGGGAGGACTTGTGGGGTACGCGGGGACGCCGGCATCGCGGGCGGCGGTGAACGACAGCCCCGAGGGGCTGGAGATCGTCATCCCGGCGCCGCGCATCTGGCCCGTGATGGTCTTCCTGGGGCTCTGGCTGGCGGGCTGGATGACGGGTGAGGTGTTCGCGTTGCGGCAGATCCTCTCGCCGTCGCCCGTGCCGGCGAAGGTGTTCCTGGCCGTCTGGCTCGCGTTCTGGAGCTTCGGCGGCACGGCGGCGCTCTCCATTTGCGTGTGGATGCTCGTCGGGCACGAGCGCGTGCGCTTGCGGCCGGACGCGCTCACGATCCAGCGCGAGGCCTTCGGGCTGGGACCGACGAAGGTCTACGGATTCGACCGGATCCGGAACCTCCGCGCGCAGCCCATGCCGCCGCTCACCGAGGTCACGGTGACACGCGGCGCGCAGGCGCCCGATGGGACGCGGGTCGTGCCGGCGGAGCAGGCGAAGACGGTCCTGCGGGTCATGGGGATCGGAGGGCCGGGCATCTCCTTCACCTACGCGAACCGGCCGGTGCGCTTCGGGGTCGCGCTCGACCCGATGGAGGCGCGCGGCGTGGTGGCGCAACTCGTGGCGCGCCACGCGTTCGCCGAGGATCAGACGGCGGCGTAGTCGACGCCACGCCGGTCCGGGCGGATGCCCCGGGCGCCCCTCCTCTGCGCTATAGTCCGGGCTCGATCCTCCAATTGCCCGCTCCCCGGAGCTCACCATGGGTGACCGCCTCATCATCGTGGATGGCTACAACCTCATTCACCGCTCGGCGGCGCTGCGGCCGGGGCCGGAGCGCACCCTGCGCCAGGCCCGCGAGAAGCTCGTGAACCTGCTGTCGTGGGCGGTGGGCTCGGGGGACGCGAAGTTCCTCGTGATCTTCGATGGTGACGGGGGGCGCAGCTCCGACGAGCGCAAGGGCCGCGTCGAGGTGCGCTACTCGCGGCCGCCGAAGACGGCCGACGACGTGATCCGCGAGCTGGTCGAGGAGCAGATGAAGCGGATCGAGCGGATCACCGTGGTGACCGCCGACCTCGAAGTCGCGCGCCACGCGCGCGCCATGGGCGCGGATGTCTCGCTCTCGGACCTGTTCCTAGCGAGCGTGATGGGGCCGGTCTCGCCGAAGAACCCCGAGCAGCCGGTCACGCTCTCGAAGAAGGAGATCGAGGAATGGGCCGAGATCTTCCGCCATGGGCGCGTGAGCGACGAGCCGCCGCCGGAGGAGGAGGACGACGGCCGGGATGACGAGAAGGAGGAGGAGAACTAGCGAGGGCGCTGGGCTTCTCGCCGGATTCTCCCGCTCGCGTGACGGGCCGGTCCCCCGATGAGAGGACGGCCCGGCGCGCCAAACGTCATCCCGGGTGAAGCCTACGGCAGCGCGTCCGCGACCTGGTCGGGCGCGAGCACCACGGGCAGCAGCCAGGCCTGCGAGTCGTAGGGCGCCTGGTCGTCGAAGAGCGTGCCGTGCGAGAGCGCGTTCACGCCGAAGTGGAAGATGGGCGGGCGGCCCGGGCCCGGCCGCGGTCCGTCCCTCGTGCGCAGGTCCGGCACCTGCCAGACCCCGGTGTAAGTGTTGTCGCCGTTGTTGTGGAAGCGGAACCGGTGCCCGAAGCGGCACATCACCACGACATCGTCATTCTTCAGCGTGGTCAGGGTGAGCGTGACCACGGTGCCGGGCTCGAGCTTCAGGATGCGGCGCAGGTAGAAGAAGTGCAGCGGGTCGGTGACCGTGGTGTCCACGCCCGCGGTCTGGACTCGCAGGCTCGCGATTTTGGTCGTCGCGTCGCGCGAGGTGACCCTGACCCCGGACGTCGCCACCACGCGCCACGCGCGACCGGCAGGGTCGGACGCGGGGAGGCGCTTGAGCAGGACCCGGCGCACCCAGCGGTCGGCCAGCGGCTTGTGGATGACGCTGAGCGATGAGTCGAGGGCCGTGCCGTCGCCGCCCGGCACGCCGGTCAGGATGTTGAAGCGCCCGGCGAGCGACTTGTGCACGGTCACGATGGCGGTGGTGGGTCGCCCGGTCGAGTCGGAGTCCGCGAAGGCGAATTCGAAGCGGCGTTCCACGCTGGTGATGACGCGCCAGAAGTGCAGCGGGTTGACGGCGGCGAGCGCCCCGGTCGTGCCCGGGTTCGCGTCTGTGCCTGTGCCGAGGCGCGTGACATCGGCGCTCTCGAACTGGCCGTCCTCGACCACTTCGGGCTCGATCGCGACCACGCTCGCGACCTCCGCCAGGTCGAGCGAGGGCGTGCCGCTCGAAGCGGGGGAGTTCACCGGGGTCCTTCCGCAGCCGGCCATCAGGCCGATGGCCGCGAGCAGGGACGTTGCGAGCAGGAGTCTGTTTCTCATGGGTCCTCCGTTGTGCCAGGCGCCGTGGCCGCGGCGTTGAACCGACCAGGGGGAAGTAGACGACGTCCGGTCAGAAGAGCACTCCGCGTGCCACGTGCGGCGTCCGGCGAACCCCAAGGGCCACAACGGTGAGCCAGCCGACCCGCTGCCCGCGGTGTACCCCGCGGGGCACTGGCCGGTGCGGCCGGTGCCGCCCCGGGACACCGTGAGCGGCCGCAGTTCGAGCGGGAACGCCGACGGCCCCGGAGCAGCGCCCCGGGGCCGCCCGGCAGTGCGCGAGCCGGTTCGCCGGCTCAGCGCTTGATGTTCACCGCCTCGCTGGTGGAGAAGGTGAGCTCCGTGCCCTCCTTGAGCACCACCTGGTAGCCCTTCGACTTCGCCACCGCGCCGCCAGCCCCCGCGCCGCCGAGCAGGCCGCCGATCAGCGCGCCCTTCTTGCCGCCGACCGCCCCGCCGATCAGCGCTCCGGCCCCCGCGCCGCCGGCGATGGCGCCGAGGTTCCGCGCGCGGGTGGAGCCGGCCACGATCGCCGTGGTGGTGGCGTTCGCCGTGTAGCCCGCGCCCTCGACCATCATCGAGCCGATGGCCAGATCGAGCATGGCGCGGTCGCCCTTCGCCGCCGACTTCACCGCGTTCACGGTGCCGCTGACGGTGCTGCCGGACGGGATCACGGTCTTCTCGCCGACCACGACGTTGTCCTTCACCACGCCGGTCCAGGTGTCACCGACCTGCGCGGTCTCCGAGGAGAGCGGCGTGCTGACGGTGACGGTGATGGCCGTGCCCGCGGGCACAGTGATGCCCGGGTTCGGCGCGGGCGTGGGCGTGGGCGCCGGGGCCTTCGGCCTCGGCGTGGGTGCAGGTGCCCGCTTCGGCGTTTCCGCCTGGGGCTCCGGCGCGGGCTCGGGCGGCGGGACCTGTCCCTGAGGGGCGAGATCCCCCTGACCCTGCTCCGTCGGGTTGGTCGCGAAGGCTGTGCTGTCGGCCAGCGTGGTCTGCGCGTCCTTCTTGGCGCCGCAGCCCGCCACGGCGGCAGCCAGCACGATCGCGAGACTCAGGCTGATCCACGGACGAAGTCGCATGTCGTCTCTCCTCCGGTGTCGCCCCGGATTCCATTCGGGGCTCGTTCGCCCGCCGGCTGGCGGGACCATTTCCGCATCCAGTCCCTGATGCGCTGCGGCCACACTCGCCCGGATGGATGATGGATCCGGGCCATCCAGCCACAGAATGCAGCGGAGGATCGCCGGGCGCAAGCGCTTCGGTGCCTCCGCCCGGATGCGTCGGACGGATGGACGGTTTCGGACGCGGTACAGCGGGCCTGCGAAAGCGGCGCAAGTCCCGGTTGGGGAACCGCTCCCCATGGGCTAGTCTCCGGCGGTCCACCGCCGTCTTGCCTCATGAGAGGAGGGGCCGTCCCATGGACATCGTCTTCCGCTGCGGCAACCTTGCACAGCGCCCGGCCGGGGCGCTCGTCGTCGGCATCCTCAAGGGCGAGCGGAAGCTCGCGGGAGCGGCCGCAGCCGTGGACCGCGCCGCGCGTGGCGCCCTGTCGGCCCTGCTCGCCCGCCGCGACTTCGGCGGTGCGCACGCCGAGGTCGCCGTGCTCTATCCGAAAGGCCTCAAGGCCAGGCGCATCCTGGTCGTGGGCCTCGGGCCGCGCCCGGGACTCTCGCTCCAGCGTATCCGCCTCGCCGCCGCGGCGGCGGTGCGCAAGGCCCGCGAGCTGCGCGCCGGCACCGTCGTCATCTCCGCACTCGGCGCGGACCGGCTCGATCCGGTCGCGGCCGCGCAGGCCACGGCCGAGGGCGCGGTGCTGGGGCCCTGGCGCTTCACCGCCTACCGGACGAAGCCTGGCGCCCCGGCGCTCAAGCGTGTCGAGGTGGTCGAGCCCGACACGGAGCAGGCGGCGGCCCTGGCGGCGGCGGTCGAGCGCGGCGCGCGCTGGGGCGAGGGTGTCGTGCTGGCGCGCGACCTGACCAGTACGCCGGGCGGCGACCTCACCCCCGAGCGGCTGGTGGAGCGCGCGAAGGAGGTGGCGCACGCCGCGGGGGCGAAGCTCGAGGTGCTCGACGTGCCCGCGATGGAACGCCTCGGCATGAACGCCATCCTGGGCGTGGGGCGCGGCAGCGCGCATCCGCCGCGCTTCATCGTGCTCGAGCGCGGACCGAAGACGCCCCGCGGCCAGGAGCCACCCACGGTCGTGGTGGTGGGCAAGGGCGTGACCTTCGACGCGGGCGGCATCTCGCTCAAGCCGCGGGACGGCCTGCACGAGATGAAATACGACATGGCGGGTGCTGCGGCCGTGCTCGGGCTGTTCGCTGCCCTGCCCAGCGTCGCGCTGCCGCTGCGGATCGTGGGGCTCATCCCCGCGGCCGAGAACATGCCCGGCGGGCGCGCGCTCAAGCCCGGTGACGTGTTGCGCGCGATGAATGGCACCTTCATCGAGGTCATCAACACGGACGCCGAGGGGCGGTTGCTGCTGGCCGACGCGCTGGTCTACGCGAAGCGCTACGAGGGCGCGACGGTGGTGGACCTGGCGACGCTGACGGGCGCCATCGGGATCGCGCTGGGCCCCTACGTGGCGGGCCTGTTCACCACCGACGACGGCCTGGCCGCCGAATTGCTCGCGGCTGGCGAGGTCTCGGGCGAGCGGTTGTGGCGCATGCCGCTGTGGGACGAGTATGAGAAGGAGCTCGAGAGCGACACGGCCGACATCGTCAACGCGGCCAGCTCGCGCGAGGGCGGCGCCTGCGTCGCGGCGCGCTTTCTCAAGCACTTCACGGGTGACCAGCGCTGGGCGCACCTCGACATCGCGAGCACGGCCTGGGCGCCTGCGGACCGGCCTCACGAGCGGCGCGGCCCCACCGGCTACGGCGTGCGGCTGCTGCTGGAGTGGCTGACGCGGCGGGCGAGAGGGGCGTAGCGGGCCGCAGTCTCGGGGGCGGGGCGGGGCGCGCCGAGGGCCGGTGGACGGCTAATCACGGGCACGCCTGCCCTTCGGCCTGCCCGCGTTGTTCCGCGTATCGCCGCCGCGCCGCTACTTCGCGCGCGGTGGCTGGCGCTTGAGCGGTGGCGCCTTGCGTTCCACGCGGATGCTGTCCTGGGCCTGCTCGAGCCGGAACATGCGGCCGTCGTCTGGCGAGTACCATCCCGTGAAAGCCGTCCTCTCGTCGGCGATGACGAGCTTGCGTGTCAGAACCGGCCGGCCGCCCCAGCGGATGGTCTCCGTGCCGGCGTCGGTCACCGTGCAGTCCGCCAGTGAATCACGTGCGCTGAGGACGAACACCTGGATCGGTCGCCGGTCGCAGACCTTCCCCCGCAGGGCCCGTCCGAGGAAGTCGAAGCTGGTGAAGAGCGGCGGATCGAGGATGTACAAGCGCCCCGGTGGCATCCGCATCACGTTCCCCGTGCCGGCCTGATTGAACTCGCGCCAGACCGTGAAGAGGGTGTCGCCCCGGGTGACCTCGACCCCGCGCCGGAGCGTGTCCCGGCCGTCAGTTTGCTGCGACCAGTAGCTGCCCATGGCGAAGTCGAACCGGCCGACGATGAGGATCATGCTCTTGTCCACGGGCCGCACGGGCTGGCCGGGGAGCGACACCATGCTGGCCGCCTTCACCAGGAGCGTGTCGCTCAGCCGCTGGAAGGCGAACTCCTCGACGCGCACAGGCCTCCTCTTCTGCGAGATGACGAACGCGCCGTCGTCGATGACGGTGCCGCGTGCCGCGGAGAGTGCTTCGAGCTTGCCCCCGGCGGTCGTGGTGGGCTGCGCACAGGCGCGCAACGGAGCGAGCGCCAGGAAGAACGCCGCAACGGCGGTGAGGGCCGCGGACAGCGCGGCGCGGACCGGGTGGGTGGGTCGAGTGGGACGTAGCACGATGGCGAATCGTAGCACAACCCGAAGGAACGCCACACGACGCCTCGACGCCTCGACGCCCACCGGCCTCCTGTTCCGCGAGACGACGAGCACGCCCCATCGTCGAGGACGTTGGGGACGTGGGACGTCGGGGACGTTGCCGTGTGCCGTCCCCCGGCCTACCCTGCGCGGCGTGATGGGATCCCTCGCTGAACCCGCCCTGCTCGGCTTCTCTTCCGGTCTCATGTGCCTCGCCGCCTGTGGCCCGGTGCTGCTGCCCTGGCTCGCGGCCGAAGGCGCGGGACTGCGCGGCACCGGCGCGCTGCTCGGCCAGTTCCTGGCGGGGCGGCTCGTGGGCTACCTCGCCTTTGCGGCCGCGGCCTGGGTCCTGGGCCTCGCGCTGCCGCTGCCGGCCGGACCGAACGCCACGCTCCTTGGTGCCGTCCACCTCGCGCTTGCCGTGGCCCTCGCGTCGTACGCCCTCTCGACGCTGCGGCCGCGTCCCGAGGCCTGTCCGGGGGGACTCTCCGCCGCGCGCAGCCGCGTCCTGGCGGGGCGCTTCCGGGCGCTTGGTCCCGTCGCGCTGGGGTTCCTCACGGGCCTCAATTTCTGCCCGCCGTTCCTGGTGGCCGGGGTGCGCGCCGCGCAGCGGCACAGCCTGCCGGGTGCGCTGGGGTTCTTCCTGCTCTTCTTCGCGGGGACACTGATCTGGTTCCTGCCCTTCCTGGGCGTGAGCGCCGTGCGCCGCTTCACCGGCCTGCGCGTCGTCGCCCGCTTCACGACCATGCTGGTGGCCGCGTATTATGGCTACCTCGGCGTCATCACGCTCGGAGGAGCGCTTCTCCATGCCTGGCACGATCACTCCTGAGGCCGTCACGCCGGGGGCCGCGGGTCGTCCGACCGGCAGGTCCCTGCTGCTCACGATGCCCATCGCGCTCTGGGGCCTGCTCATGTTCTCGCGCTCGCTCCAGTTGCCCGGGGCGGCCCCGAAACTGGCGGCGCTGCTGACCTTCCTCTTCATGACCGGGCTCTTCTTCCTGATGATGCGGACGCGGAAGACCCACCGCTGGCGCCGCATCTTCTTCGTCTCGCTCGGCCTGCTCTTCCCGGTCGGTTTCATCTGGGACCTCATCGCCCTGCGCGGCTCCATGTCCATCGCGGTCGGGCAGATGATCGGCGGCAACACGCCGTTCTGCTTCCTCGCCATCCCCATGATGATCGTGCCCGCGGCGCTCACGAAGACGCTCATCTTCCCGGGCTCGATCCTGCCGACGGCCTCGAACCCGCACGCGGTGGCGCCCATGATCGCCCTGTGGCTCTCGGCCACGCTGGTGCTGGGCAAGGGTTGGTGCGCCTACGGCTGCTTCTTCGGCGGCATCGAGGAGGGCTGCGCCGCGCTGGCGAAGAAGCCGTGCGTGCGGAACGTGGATCCGCGCTGGCGCTGGGCGCCATGGGCGGTGCTCGCGGCCGTGGTCCTGCTCTCGGCCGCGACCTACGAGGCGGTCTACTGTTCCTGGCTCTGCCCCTTCAAGGCGGTCACCGAGTTCCCCGAGGTGCGTTCGGCGCAGACCGCGCTCCAGGCCGGCATCTTCGGCTCGCTGTTCGTCGGGCTGGTGCTGGTGCTCCCGTTCCTGACCAAGCTGCGCACGCAGTGTGCCTTCTTCTGCCCGTTCGGCCCCTTCCAGGCGCTCTCGAACAAGCTCAGCGTGTTCGAGGTCCGCATGGACCGGGCGAAGTGCACCGACTGCGTCACCTGCAGGCGCGCGTGCCCCACGCTGGTGCTGGACGAGACGTCGGTCGCGAGGGGGCGGGCGGGCATGTCCTGCATGAAGTGCGGCGCCTGCGTGGACGCGTGCACGAAGGGCGCCGTGCGCTGGCACATCAAGGGCACGGCGCTCATGGCCTCGCCGGAGACCGCGCGGCTGCTCTACCTGTTCCCCGCGTGGGCCTTCGCCACGCTGTTCGGCGGCAGCATCATCGCCGAGACGCTGACGAAACTGCTCCAACTCGCGCACTGAGGGAGACGCCATGCAGAGACTGAAGGCGGTCCTCGGCTACACGGGCGCGGTCCTGACGGCCGTAGCCATGCTGGTGATGCCCTTCGTGCTCTTCCCCCTCTTCCAGCGGGGCGTCGCCGCGACCGGCGTCGAGGTGGATCAGGTCTACCTGGGCGGCGCGACCGCGCGGATCATCGAGAAGGACGGCTACCGCATCATCGTGAACCAGCCCGTGCGCTCGCGGGCGCTGCTGGCGCGTCCCGCGGCGTTCGTGCAACTCGCGTGGGAACCGGCCGGAGCGCTCCCCGCGCGGGTCGCGGACGAGGTGGACCTGGACGGCGACGGCCGCGCGGACCTGACGGCGTGCTTCGAGGTGCCGGCCGACACGACCGCGGCGCTGTTCGTGGACGTGACCCCCGCGGGGGGCATGGTGCTGCCGCTGCGCCGGGTCTCCAACGACTCGTTCTCCGCGCTGATCGCCCGCGTCGGGGACCGGATCGTCGTGCGCGTGCCACTGGCCCGATAGCGGGCTGTGCGGGCAACTGCGGGGATCACGCGGTCGCCGGACTTGAAAGCAGCCGTTGGAAACGGGACAATCATGGGCAGCACATCCACCCGCCAGCCCCAGCATCCTTGCTCCACGAAAGCAGGCAGCCGATGAGGATTCGCCACTTCGCCTTGTTCCTCCTTCTCGGCTTCGTGCCCGCGGCCGCGCTCCCCGGCCGCTTGCAGGCCCGGCCGGCCGCGCCGCCGGGCGCCGCGCAAGTCGCGCCGGACTTCATGCCGCTCGACCCGGACATCGTCCAGTCGTACCGGGCGCTGGGCCGGCAGGTGCCACGCTCCAGCGTGGAGGCCCGCTTCGCGGGCCGGGCGAACGTGCGCATCAACCGGATCGAACGCCCCGCCGCGGTCACCTCCACCAGCGTGAAGGCGATCGTCCTGCTGGTGCAGTTCACGGACAATCCGCCGGGCGGGCCCGCGACGAGGTTCCGCCCCACGGTCTGGGACAGCATGCTGTTCCGCGACAACTACATCCGCGGCGGGGCCGACACCACCACCACGCACACGCTGAAGCAGTTCTACCGCTCGATCTCTCACGGTGCCGTGGACATCGTGACGCTCGATCTGCCGGGTGCCACGGGCTGGCGGACCGCGCCGAACGACTACGCCTACTACTGCCAGCACGACAGCATCCACGACAACGGCTTCGGTCCCTATCCGCGCAATGTCCAGCGCCTGGTCATGGACGCGGTGCTGGCGGCGGATCCATACGTGGACTTCTCCAAGTACGCGGGCGGCGGCGTGGTGCAGAACCTCTTCGTCGTGCACGCCGGTTCCGGTGCGGAGTGGAGCGGCGGCGGCGACTTGATCTGGTCGCATGCCTGGAGCATCTCCGGCGACGACGGCTTCGGTACCGTTCCGCCGCCGCTCTACGCGGACGGGGTCCTCATCGACAGCTACTCGATGGAGCCGGAGGCGGGCGGAAACACGCTCGGCGAGAAGGGCGACCCGGTCACGGGGCCGTTCCTGCCCTCGGTCGGGGTCTACGCCCACGAGTTCGGTCACCTGCTCGGGCTCCCCGACGAGTACGACTACGGTTATGAATCCGCGGGCACCGGCTATGTCAGCCTCATGGCGGGCGGCAGCTGGAACCGGACACCCAACTTCTATGAGTGCTTGGGTAACTCGCCCGCCCAGCCCAGCGCCTGGGGGATGGCCTACCTGGGTTTCGTCACGCCGACCGAGGTGACGACGCTGACGACCGATATCACGATCCCGCCCAGCGAGACCACCGGCCCGGGGTCGATCTACAAGGTCGTCCAGCCCGGTTCGGATGGGACGGAGTACTGGTTGTTCGAGAATCGCCAGCAACTCGGCTTCGACGCGGGGTTCTCGCGCATGGGTTCGAACGCCCACGGCTTGTGCGTCTACCACGTGGACGAGAACGTTCTGGCACGCGCCTTCTGGCTGCCGAACGAGGCCGAGTGCGTGAGCGGCGGCGTCTACCTGGGCCAGACGAACTGCGACTGTGCGAGCATGCCGCCAGACTCCAATAATGGCGAGAAGTGGTACGGGATCTCGGTGGAGCAGGCCGACGGGCTGTATCAGCTCGAGCGGAACGGCGCCAATGACTGGAGCGACTTCTACTCGAGCGCGACCGGGGTGACGTCGTTCACCCCTTCGACGGTGCCGAATACCAGCTCGTACTACACGGCCAACGCCTGCGCCGGCCTGGTCGCGGCCACGAACATCCGGGAAGTGGGCGGGAACATCATTCTCGACCTGACCGCCGACGTGCGGACCTACACTCTGGATGTGACGGTGGCGGGGAGCGGTTCGGTGGACAGGACGCCGGACCTGGCCGAGTACCAGCACGGCAGCACGGTGACCCTGCAGGCGCTGCCGGGGGATGGTTATTCATTCACCGGTTGGAGCGGTGATACGACTGGCAGCGAGGACGCGATCGCGCTGGCGATGTACGCGGACAAGTCGGTGACGGCGACGTTCGCGGCTCCGACGGGCGTCGGAGCCGGGCCGGTCGCGGCGCTGGCGCTTGAGCCGGCGCGGCCGAGCCCGATGCGGGGCACGGGTCGGATCGGCTTCGTCCTTCCGCGTGAGGCCCGCGCGCGGCTCGGGATCCTCGACCTGCAGGGTCGCGAGATCGCGGTGCTGGCGGACGGGGTGTTCCCCGCGGGCCGTCACACGGCGACCTGGGACGGGCGCACGGTGCGGGGCTCCGCGCCCGCGGGGCTCTACTTCGTGCGGCTGCTGGCCGAGGGCCGTATGTTCTCGCAGCGGCTGGTGCGGCTGAAGTAAGCCGGACAGGAGGAATCATGAAGGTCCTGGCAGACCTGACCGTCGTGCCGCTGGGGGTCGGCGTTTCGCTGTCGGCGTACGTCGCCGTCTGTGAGAAGCTGCTGGCCGAGGCCGGACTGCGCACCCGCCTGCACGCCTACGGCACGAACGTCGAAGGCGAGTGGGACGCGGTGTTCGCCGCGGTCAAGCGGTGCCACGAGGCGTTGCACCAGATGGGCGCGCCGCGCGTGATGACCAGCATCAAGATCGGCACCCGCACCGACCGCGACCAGACGCTCGACGACAAGGTCCGCAGCGTGGAGTCGAAGCTGGGCTGAGACGCGGGCGGACCACGCCGGGCGGTCGGATCACGGGATGCGCTGCAGCGCGGCGAGGGCGCGCGCGGCGGCGGCCTGCTCGAAGGCGGCGAGTTGCGCGGAGGTCGCGCCCCGCTCGAGCAGCCGCGCGGCCTCCTGGATGATCCCCCGCTCCAGTTCCAGGTTGCCCGGCAGCCAGCCGGTCCCCGCGCGATTGTCGAGCTTGCTGAGATCGAGGTACTCCACGCGGTCCCGGCCCTTGAGCGGGCGCAGCCGTTCCTGCAGCCGCAGGGATTCCTGGTAGATCGGCGCCCGCCCTCCCGCGCGCAGTTCGGCGGGCGTCTCCCCGGCCGCGACCCAGAGCGGGATCGCGATGGAGCAGACCGGCTCACCGAGGATGACCCAGAGCGTGGCGTTCCGCGGATCCTCGCCCTGCTTGACGCCGTGGATCACCATGGCGCAGGCGGTGGCGCCGCGGTCGATCGTGTAGTTCGCGTGGATCCATGCCGGCCGGTCCGCAGGAAGCTGCTTCCACTCCGCGCGGTCGGGATGGTGCAGGAGCGTGCTGCCCAAGTCCCGGGCCGCGGTCTGCAGGACGAAGTCGTGGGTGAGCTTCCCGGCCGGGACGGCGCGGAACAGCTCGTTCTCGCGGTCGTAGCGCAGGTACCCGGCGCCCTTGTCAGCCTTGCCGCTGCGGGAGAAGTTGGTGTTGAGCAGGTACTTCCTGGTGGTCTCGGAGGCTTCCAGGCGCTTGTAGCCATGATTGTGCGTTTCGAAGATGGCCGCACCGCCGTTCGCATCGATCACGCAGAAGTTCGTCTGCACGCCGAGGCCCGGTCCGAGGTTGGCCTTCAGGTAGTTCTCGAAGTCATCCGCCGTGGCGCAACTCCTCAGGGCGTCGGCCATGACGTGTCCTTCGAGGTCGCGCGCCTCGCCCGATTCCTGCGGCAGGTTGTAGGCCACGGAGTTGATGATCGCGAAGCCCGCCGAGTTGAGACCGCCCCAGACGATCCTCCCGGAGGTCTCCGCGGCGTTCACGGCGGCGAGATAGTCGTAGGGTTTCTCGCGGACCAGGACGATCTTGTTCGAGAGCGAGTCGGTGTCCCGGTTCTTCCAGAGGATCGGGCTCCCATCCGCCGTCGCCTGGCCGGTGATCACCGCCGTGGTGCATTCCTCCAGTTCGCCGGCCAGCGCGAAGCCCGCCGTCAGCCCCGCCAGGACCAGGCACAACAGAAGTATCGAGATGAACCGGTTCACGATCGCCCCCTTCTCTGCGGATGGATGGATTGCTGCACGGACGACTCCGACGCCCGCGCACGCTGCGTCCCGCGCATCGCGGCCTCGCATGGTCCCGCTTCTCGGGTTGTGCGAAATCCGGGGGCGGGTCACCTGCTCCACTTCAGGATCTGATAGCCATCTCCCGCGAGAGCCTGGACATAGTGTTGGCGCAGGAACCTCTCGAGTGCGGGGAAGTCATGGGTGGTGTCCACCCCGGTGACCCAGGGCTTCCTGGATTCGATGCGAATAACATAGGTCGGCCGGGTTCTGTGCATCGCATTCATGAATCTCTCGCGGAGGCGCTGGATGTAGGGTGATGAGACGTGGTGGTAGAAGTGGAAATCATAGATGAAAGGCGTGGCAAGTCGAACCTTGCTGCGCAGCATGGCGTCCACGGCCCCACCCGTCCAGTCCAGTGGTTGCACGAACTCTCCAGCGCGAACGTTCTCCTTCAAGAAATTCGAAAGCTCCGAAACGCGGGCGCCGTAGGGATCTTCGTTCGGCAGGTTGGCCCAGTTGCGCTGCAGGGGTGTGGGTGGTGGGACTTGAGTGGGAAGAACCACGAGGAACACGCCGACCGCGATAATACTCAAAGCCAGGCGCGCCGCGTCGTCGCGTCGAACCCAGCACAGTGCGCTCGCGATGGAGAGCGACCAGATGGCCGGGAGCCAATGGTAGGGCCAGAACTGGCCGGAGATCGCGGGATAGATGGAGTGTGCCACGAGCAGGGCGAGCAGCAGCATCGTGAAACGCCGTTCCCGCGATGCGCGAGGCCACGTTGTGAGTGCGAGGACGATGCCCGTGCCGGCCGGGAGAAGCCACAGGCGGTGTCCGCCGAACGCACGAATGCCCTCGAACAGGTATCCGAAACGCTCGTTGTCCGCGAGCGTCTCATGGAGTGCCCCGAGCCGGGCGTACAGAGGCCAGTATTGCGTTGCCATCTCGACGAAGGCCTGCCAGGAGCCGACGGAAACAAGATAGGCAATGGCCAGCGCCAGTGGGAGGGCGAAGCCTGCGATGAAGCTGGCGCCAACGATGATTCTCCGAGCGGACCTGGCCGGACGGGCCGAGCGGTCCAGCAGGAGATAGAACAGGCACGGCACGGCATCCAGGGCAATACCCGGCTTGATACAGGTGGCCGCTCCGAGGAAGAGGCCGCTGAGGATGGCCTTGCGTTCCACGGGCCAGCGCGTCGCCGGCGTGAGCGTCGCCAGGGTCGCCGAGGCGAGGACCAGAACGAGTGATTCCCGTTGCAGTGCATGGAACTGAGCAAGTCCTGTGTAGGCGAGTCCGTAGGTGGCGACCGCGGCAAGTGCGGGCCGAAGACCCAGGGTCCGCAACGCGAGTCCGGTCGTGACGAGGATGAGGATGAGAAGGCCTGAGTCGACGCCTCGCAACGCCAGATCGGAATATCCGAAGAGACGGCCGATTGCCCCGAAGGCGAAGTAGGCTCCGGGCAGATTCATGTCGAAGAAGTCCCGGTACGGGGCCAGCCGGAAATGCTCCAGGAGAAAGCCCGTGTAGGCCATGATCGGCGCGTCGTGCATCACGCGCATCTGCAGCAGAAGGCCGCTCGTCATCACGATCTGCAGGCCGAAGGCGCCCAGGAATCCCACGAACAAGACACCCAAGAACTGCAGTTTGCGTCTTGAATGCGCCCGGGCGGGCGCTTGAACTGTCGCGGGTGGCCGACCGACCAGGCGGGGCTTCTCCTTCGAGGAGTGGCTCAACGGGGCTCCAGGATTCCTGGATGTGGGTCGGGGATACCGATTCTCAAGTAGATGCCCTCGTGCCGCAGTGTCCCGCACTCGAGCCTTGTACACAACGTCTTGCCGTTGGGTTGCCTTTCGGGACCTTGAAGGTGGCTGCCCGGAACAATTGGAACAGCGGCGACTCAAGACACGGAGGCCGTCGGGCGAATGACTCGTGCCGGTCGAGGTCGCACGTCGATTCGGAGTCCACCGGCGCCCGGCGCGCCGCCGGCGTGCCACGGACGAGCGCGAGAAGTCGGCGACGCGCTCCGTATCGGTCCGACCGCCGAGGCCGGCTGCGGCGCGGGCAAAGGGTTGAACATCTGCTCGCGGGACCGAGCGCCCCCGGTTTCGCGGCCGAGTTGTGAACCTGTCACTTTTCCAGCCGCGCCACGCACTCGATGTGGGGTGTGTGCGGGAACATGTCGAACGGGGTGATCTCGGCCAGGCGCCAGCCGTACTGGGCGAAGTCCTTGAGGTCGCGCGCGAGGGTGGCGGGGTTGCACGAGACGTAGACGATCCGCCCGGGCGCCAGTTCGGCGATGCGGAAGACGACGCGGGGGTGGAGCCCGGCGCGCGGCGGGTCCACGACCACGACGTGCGGCCCCGGGGTGCCGGCCGCGCGCGTCGCGGCGCTCGCCGCGGGCCACGGCGCGGGGCGCTCGCCGCGCGCCCACTCGCGCATCACGGGCCGCGCCTCGCCGGTGAAGAAATGCGCGTTGCCGACGCCGTTCCGCGTTGCGTTGCGCCGCGCCCGCTCGATCGCATCGCCCACCGACTCGACGCCCGCGACGGAACCAGCGGCGCGCGCCATCAGCAGCGAGAGCGTGCCGGTGCCGCAATAGAGGTCGAGCACGGCCTCGTGCGGCTGGAGCGCGGCGGCCTCGATGGCGGCGGCGTAGAGCGCCTCGGCCTGGCGGCTGTTGGTCTGCAGGAAAGTGCTGGCGGTGGCCTCGAACTCGAGCCCGAGCAGCCGTTCGACGATCACGCCGTCACCGCTCAGCGCGCGCTCCTCCTCACCGAACGCGACGTTGGAGCGCGAGCGGTTGATGAGCAGCGTCACGGTGCGCACTTCGCTCGAGAGCGCGGTCACGGCCTGCGCCCATTCCGCGAGCCCGGGCACGTCATCCGATGTCGCGACCAGGTGCACGCCGCACTGCCCGGTGTGCGGGAGGTGCCGTATGGTGAGGTAGCGCACCGCGCCCGACCCACCCGGCGGGTGCGTACCCCGGCGGCGCGGGTCGTTGGCGCGCCAGCGCCGCTCGCGCGCGAAACGCTGGGTCAGGCGCACGATCTCGAGGGTCAGCGCGCTGGGCAGGATGCAGGTCTCGAGCGCGAACACACCCTCGAAGGTGCCGCGCTGGTGCAGGCCGAGCACGGCGTCGCCGCCGGCGGCGGGGGAGAAGCTGAACTCCATCTTGTTGCGGTAGCCGCTGGTCTCGGGCGCGGGGCGGATGGGCCGCACGAGCGGCTCCTGGATGTCGCCCAGGTGCTCGAGGGTCTCGCGCACCTGGCGCTCCTTGAGGGCGAGTTGCTCCTCGTAGCGCAGGTCCTGGAAGCGGCAGCCGCCGCAGACGCCCGAGACGAAATGCGGACATGGTGCATCCACCCGCAACGCCGTGGACGACTCGACGCGCTCGAGCCGCGCCTCGGCCCACGCGCGCTTGACCCGCGTCACGCGCGCCGCCACGCGGTCACCGGGCAGGCCGCGGTCCACGAACACGGCGCGGCCCTCGTGCCGCGCCAGGGCCTTGCCGCCCAGCGCGACGTCCACGACGCCAAGTTCTAACAGATCGTTGACCTTCATGGCGTTGGGGTGCGCAAGAATCCGCGGTGGGAGGGTTTCCGGAACAGAGTGGCGGTTCGCCGTGTCAGACTCGGTG
>Ga0315286_10000261_pt1 | contig 42117 bp, 46 predicted proteins | sample YL17G10_0_MG_FD_205038 | JGI IMG/M metagenome (GOLD analysis project Ga0315286, IMG submission 205038) | Sediment microbial communities from Yellowstone Lake, YNP, Wyoming, USA - YL17G10_0 | ecosystem: Environmental > Aquatic > Freshwater > Lake > Sediment | place: USA: Wyoming | collected...
GTTGACGTAGCCCGCGGCGCCGAGGGGGACTGAGCCGCCGACGGGGATGAAGTAGGGGGTCCTCCCCGCCTTTCTCTGGGCCTCCATCTCGGCGTCGAGGGCTCCCTTGAACTTCTCGGGGCGCACCACCTTGATCTCAGCTCCCATGAGTTCGTGGAGGAGGTGGTTACCGTCCCACTCGGCTGGCTCCCAGCCATCCTTCGGCCCGTTCTTCACCAGCACGATGTCCAACCCGAGCTTCTTCGCCGCCGCGGCGGTCTGCGTGCACCAGTTCGAGTGGAAGCCCGCGCCGGTGACTATGACGTCCGCCTTCTTCGCGACGGCGTCTCCCATCAGGTACTCTAGCTTCCTCGCCTTGTTCCCGCCGAAGGCGAGTCCCGTCAGGTCGTCTCTCTTCACCCAGATGCGTGGGCCGCCCAGCTTCTTCGATAGGTTGGGTAGCTCCTGTATGGGTGTAGGGAGGCATGCGAGCCTCGCACGGGGTAGTGATCCGAGTTTCATGCCAATCATTGGAGAGTCGCCCACGGGGCGCTTTAACACCTTCCCCCTCCGTGGGAGGCTTTATCCGGGCACCAACAGCGATATGATCCACTGTCCGAGAAATACAGGGTAAGGTGGTTTCAGGAGAGCGACCTAGAGGCCTACATCAATGGGCTGAACGAGACACTGTACGAGGAGTACAACGAGGCCAGGTTCAGGTGGAAGATGGTCGACACGCCCTTCAGCCTCGGCTTCGTCTCGATAGCCGTCGTGGAGCACGGTGGCGTCCCGGTCGCCTTCAACAGCTTCCTCCCCCTCAGAGTCAGGCGTGGGGATGAGAGCTTCCCCATAATCCAGGGCTGCGACGGCTTCGTCGAGCCCGAGCACAGGCGGATGGGCCTCTTCCAGGAGACGCTCAGGTTCATGTTCAGTGAACTCGCCGGGAAGGGCCCCGAGATGCTTATGGGCTTCAACTTCGCGGGCTCAGCGGGTGCCGCCCATAAGGTGGGCTCCACCATCACCGGTGATGTCCACGCCCTCTGCGCCGAGGCGACCGATCTCGCCGAGACGAGGGTCGAGGGAGAGGACGATGTCGAGATAACGCCATGCAGCCTCGAAGAGCTACACCGCATCTACGAGGACTGGGCAACATCGACCCCGAAGCTCCACTACCAAAGGACGCCCGAGTACCTGAGGTGGAGGTACAGCCACCCCCTAAGGCGGAGCAGCTTCCACCGCCTCCGAGACGGCGATGAGACGGGGTACGCCGCCGTGAGCCTGGAGCGGGACGGCGCCTCACACACCCTCTTCCTAGAAGACTACACCCCCATCCTCCACAAGCCCCGCGTCGCCTCAGCCCTCATCAAACACCTGCTGCAAGGCGGCGAACCCATCAACGAGGTCTACCTGACTGAGACCACCGCTTCCCCGATGAACGATGCGGCGAAGCGGCTGGGCTTCGCGCCCGACCACATCTACACGCTTATCATGAGGAACATCTCGGGGCTTGAAGAGTCTGGGAAGAAGCTCTACCGGGGCGGGACCGAGTTGACGAGCATCGGAGACTGGAACATAGTGTCATCCGACGTCTTCTAGCCCTTGAGCCAGTCGACCTCGTCCTCCTCCAGCCCCAGCCAAGCCGTTGTGGCCTCCGCCATCGCCTTGTTCTTGTACATGAGGCGGAGAAGGGGGATCACCTCGGAGACGGCCTCCTTGCTGGAGACGTGGCACCTATACGCGACCTTCGCGGCGACGGCCTGGAGCTTCCGGCGGCTGTGGTAGGTCCGTATGTACCTCCACTTAAGCTGGGGCGGGCGGAGGTAGGGGATTGCCCACCCGTTTCCTCCCCTGACCCATGTGGCGCCGAGTCCCCTCAGGGCCTCGTTGGCGCGCCTCCAGTCGTCCCCCATGTACTTCACGGGCTTGACCATCATCCCCCCCGCAGTCTCCTGGAAGACGAAGGCGCTCTGCGGATACCCGAGCTTCGCGACTACGGTCGTCACCTGCCTGCGTAGGCCGAGCCCCTCGCTCCGACGTCTGCTGAAGGCTACACCCCCCGTCATCGAGTTGAACATGTACTTCTGCAGCCTGTAGCTGCTGCTCCGCGCCCTCTTCTCGTAGATGTCGGCGCGGCTGAGGGCCTCGAGTCCCTCGGCGAGGTCCGCCTTGTCGTCGAGGATGAGGGGGAGGTTCTCGTATATCCAGTCGAAGAGTTCCTCGTGGTTTATGTATGCCTGGTTTATCGCCTTCCTCGCCTCGTGGAGGGTCTTGGCGGCGAAGATGTTGTGGACGATGGTTGGGGTGTACTCCTGCCTGTCTCTGCTACCCAAGCCCCCCACGTCCTCGACTGTGATAGCGCCCTTGCCACGAGCTATGGCCTCGAGGTCGTTTATCGCTGAGCGCAGGTCCCCCCCGCTGTGGATGGCGAGGGCCTCCAAGGCCTCCGGGGGCGCGTCGAGTCTCAGCTCTTTGGCGATCCTCTCAAGCTTGGCGTAGACGTCCATCGTGGGGACGGGTTTGTACTCGATCGCGATCGCTTTGTCGCGTAGGGGGCGGAACTTCTCCTCGTTGTCCTCCGCTATCGCCGTAGCGATCAGAATGATGGGGACGCGGGTCGTCTTGATTATATCCGAGATGGCCGCGATGCCACCCTGATCCTCGTGGCCGCTGACTCCTTCCATCTCGTCGAAGAGAATAAGGCGCTTCTTCCCGAAGATGGTGACGTTCTGCGTCGTGGCGCGACCGATGAGTTCCTCCATGCGGGTCCGTGTACGGTAGTCACTGGCATTGATCTCGAGGAGATCGAAGCCAAGCTCCTCGGCGAGGACGTGAACGCTGCTCGTCTTCCCGGTGCCGGGTGGACCGTGGAGGAAGACGGCCCTCTCCTTCGGGATCCCCCTCTCCCAGCCGCGGAGCCAGAGCCTCAGCTCGTTGACCGCCTCCCTGTTGTCGGCTATGTCCGCGACGGTGCGTGGCCTGAACCTGACCGCCCAGGGTAGCCTATCGGCGCTCAATGTCTTCACTGGCCAATGCGAGCTTCGCTATCAGGGTGCTCAGTTGTATCTCGGGGCGCGCCCCCTGTGTGAGGCGGAAGTCGACCTCACCGACCGTGTCGCTGATCCTGACCTTCCACTTCTCGGGCATCTGCATACGCATGAGTTCGGAGTAGGCCATCCTGAGTATGTCCTCGGCGGCGAGGCCCTCGTCTATGAGGAGACTGCGAAGTATCTCCCTCGCCTCTAGGAACTCGCCCTTCATGCCGAGGTTGATCATTTCGCGGACGCGCTGGGGGCTGACCTTGCCGAGGACGCTGTAGACAGCGATGTCGTCGACCTCGCCCTGCGTCGCTGCTGCGGCCTGTAGGAGGTTCGTCGCCTTGCGCATGTCGCCCTGGCTCGCCTCGAAGACGGCGTCTAGCCCCTCGGGGATCAGCTTGACCCCCTCCTTCTTCGCGATGGTCGTGACGTAGTTCTTCACGTCCTGCTCCGCGAGGGGGCTGAACCTGAAGACGCTGCACCTGCTCTGGATGGGGTCTATGATGTTCTCCGAGTAGTTGCCTATGAGGCAGAATCGGCAGGTCCGGGTGTAGACCTCCATCGTTCGGCGTAGGGCGTGCTGAGCCGCCGTCGTGAGGCTGTCCGCCTCGTCCAAGATGAGTATCTTGAATGAGACTTCGCTCACGATGGCGGCGGTTCTGGCGAAGTTCTTCACCTTATCCCTTATCACGTCGATGCCGCGCTCGTCACTCGCGTTCAGCTCCAGTGTGTAGCTCTGGTAACTGGGGCCGTATAGGTCGCGCGCAAGACAGAGGATGCTCGTCGTCTTGCCGACGCCGGCGGGTCCGACGAGGAGAAGATGGGGGAGGTTCTTGTCCTTCACGAAGCTCTTGAACCTCGATACTATCTCCTCCCTGTCGACCATCTCGTCTAGGGTCTTTGGTCTGTACTTCTCCGCCCATACGCCGCTGCTCATGACGATCCACCTGATATCCCCTTAGCACGTTTTTTAAGGCTTCTAGGGCGCAGACGGGAGGTGGGTGGTGGGTGAAACACACTCTAGGTTCCGAGAAATCTATTGAGCTATCCTTAAATCCCTGTAGCAGCGCCTGTCCGTTTTAGGTGTTTACGAAGGCGTGTAGACCGTGAGAAGGTACCTGCTCAAGGTAGCTGGAGGCTTCGCGCTCCTGACCGCTATGGCATATTTGATTGGTACCTTCTCCCCGTACCCCGAGATGAAGAACCTACCCCTCTTCACCCTCAGCACCGTTGCTAGGATATTCCTAACCCTCATCATATCCGTCGTCTGGGGGGTTTCATTCGGTATCTTCGCGGCGACGAACAAGGCCGCCTCGCAGATCGTGACGCCTATCGTCGACCTCCTACAGTCCATTCCTATACTCGGCTACTTCCCGCTCGTCATAGGTTTCCTCTTCTCCTGGGGCGCCTTCGGGATCGAGGTCTCCGTCATCCTACTTCTGTTCACCTCTATGGCGTGGGCGATCTTCTTCGGCGTCCTCGGGGCAATCAGCAGCATACCCACAAACGTTGTCGATGCATCGAAGAGCTTCGGGATCAGCGGGTGGAGGTACACGAGGCACATCATCCTGCCCGCCATAGCCCCCGCGGTAGTCTCCGGCGCGAATCTGGCGTGGAGCGACGGCTGGTTCTTCATGATAGCTGCCGAGTATATCCAGTACAAGGGCAATATCGTCTCCCCACCATCAGGCGGCGTTGGGTACCTGCTCGCCCAAGCTGCCTACTTCTACAAGGACATGAACCTCGCCATGATACTACTCGTCTTCATCACGACTCTCGTCATCATGATCAACAGCCTCTCATGGCACAAGCTTATGGAGAAGGCAAACACCGGGACCTTCAAACCGATAGTGAGCCTCGACCTCTCCGGTGTGGGGAAGTTGATAGCGGCCGAGGAGTCGAACCTCTTCGACTTCGGGAACATACACACCCCCAAGTCTTTCTCAGCCCTTTATCAGAGGCTGAGGGAGTATTCTCGAATTGAGAAGATCATCCTAACGACTGTCCTCGGCGGCCTGTTAATCTACTTAATCGCGACCGAGGGTGACCACATCCCAACCCTAAGCGTGATAGCGCAGGGATTCTCATCGCCACCCGCGGAACAATTGGGCTCTCTACCCATACTTATCCTGTTTACCATGAGTCGGCTCACTATCGCCTACTTAATCTCCTTAGCCGTGGCGATTGGGCTCGGCGTCATGGCGGCGGAGAATAAGAGGGTGGCAGCCATCGTCTATCCGATCTACGACATAGGGCAAGGCGTCCCGATCCTCGCACTGTTCCCCGTCATCTACCTAGGCCTCAGCAACGTCGTCGGATCACAGAGACTCGCCCTAGAGATCACGTGCATAGTGATGCTGGTCCTCGACATGATCTGGTACATGTTCATCAACGTCACGAGCGCCGTCAAGAACATCCCCTCCGAGATCAACGAGGTCGGGGCGATCTTCGGATTCAAGGGGCTGAAGAGGGTGACCCATATAGTGATACCCGCGATCCTCCCGGCGATAGTGACGGGTAGCATTCTCTCATGGGGAACCGGGTGGAACACCATCATCTTCTCCGAGTATCTGCAGTCTACCGAACTGGGTGTGCCCGCGGTTTCCGTCCCTGGACTCGGCTCACTACTCGACATAGCCGGCTATGAGTTCGGCAACACCATCGTCCTCGTGTTCCTGTTAGTCATTATTTCCGTCATAGTGCTAACGATGGAGGCGCTGATCTGGAGGCGCCTCATCAAACGCTTCGAGAAGTACAAGGTGGAGGTGGGTTGAGATGCCCGCGCTTGAGGTCAGAAACGTACGAAAAATCTTCAAAGAGGATAAGAATGAGACCCTCGCCCTGGATGGCGTTAACTTCAAAGTGAATGAGGACGAGTTCGTCTGCCTGGTCGGGCCCTCAGGCTGCGGCAAGTCCACGATGCTCAGGATAATCTCGGGGCTGGAACACGCCACGTCTGGGGAGGTACTCTTCGAGGGGAAACCCGTCACTCAGCCGAGCCCAAAGATAGCCATGGTCTTCCAGCTATTCGGCCTCCTCCCATGGAAGACGGCGCAGGAGAACGTCGAGGTTCCACTCGAGGTCCTGGGTGTCCAGAAGAAGGAGCGCTTCGAGGCAGCGAAGTCGTACCTCAAGATGGTTCACCTCGAGGGCTTCGAGAACACGTATCCCCACGACCTCTCTGGAGGGATGAAGCAGCGCGTCGGCATCGCCCGAGCCCTGGCCCTGAAGCCCGAGATCCTCCTCATGGACGAGCCCTTCAGCAGCCTTGACGAACTCACAGCCAAGACCCTGAGAGACCTGACCTTGAACATCTGGAGGAAGAAGGGGGAGCCCCCCGACAGCATACTCATGGTGAGTCACAACGTCGAGGAGGCCGTCTACATGGCGGACCGGGTCATCGTCATGTCGGCACGACCAGGCAGGGTGATAGGGGATGTGAAGATCGAGATCCCCCGCCCCAGGGCGGAGCACGTCAGGGATCCACTATACTTCCACTTCGTCGACGAGGTGATGGAAATGTTACACCTCGGCAACGGGAAACACTAGGCAAGGCAATAAACCCCTCCATTATTCGTAATTTTTACAAGAAAACGACCTCAATCCGCCCTCAATCTGTTTTTTATACACCATAGGCACCCGTCTTACACATGGCTAAGGTCAAGCCCTTCATAATCGGGACGAGGAACGCCGGTGAGTTCCTCTACGCCGGGGCCGCGATACTCCGCAAGGGCGGCTCCGCCATCGACGCCGTCGAGGCTTCCACGAAGCTAGTCGAGGCAAACCCCAAGGACGACAGCGTCGGCTACGCTGGCATACCCAACCTCCTCGGTAAGGTCGAGCTCGACGCGAGCATCATGGACGGTAAGACGCTGAGGACGGGGGCCGTCGGCGCCGTCAAGGGATACTTACACGTCATCAGCATCGCCCGGATGGTGATGGAGAAGACCCCACACGTCATGCTCGTCGGCAGCGGCGCGGAGCTCTTCGCCAAGGCTATGGGCTTCAAGAAGCAGAACCTCCTCACGAAGGAGGCGAAGGCCACCTACCAGAGCTTCCTAAAGAGATACGCAGACCTGCCTAAGGAGGGGGAGAAGCCATGGTATGTGAACTACGACGTCGACTTCGGCCTCCGCGACTGGTACGACAAGCTTAGCGACAAGCAGCACGGCACGGTCAACATCATGGCCATCGACAAGAACGGTAACATCTGCAGCGGCGTGAGCACGAGTGGCACCGCATTCAAGTTTCCGGGGCGCCTCGGGGACAGTCCCATAATCGGCGCCGGAAACTACTGCGACAACCGCTTCGGTGCAGCTGCCTGCACTGGCCGCGGTGAGCTCGCCATCAGGCTCAGCCTCGCTCGGACCATCGTCAGCTACGTGGAGAACGGCATGACCGTCCGCGAGGCCTGCGCACGTGGCATGAAGGACATAAACGAGCTCCACGAGAAGGGCGGCATGAACTGCCTCGCCATGGACAACAAGGGGAACACGATGAGCGCCTCCACGGGCCGGGAGAGCATCCACTACTACATGGACGTCGACTCGAAGGAGCCCGAAGAACGCAAAGGCATATGGGTAAAGGAGTAGCCCCCCGTGTCAAAGCCCCCCTACGACCCGAAGAGGATCACACCAGACCTCTACGGTGACCGACGCCCAGTCGAGGGCGAGGTCGTCGCCATCCTACACGTCAGCTTCAAGGACCGTGGCCTCAAACTCATCGACACGAAGAGCCGCGCCGTCCTAAAGTATGAGATACACGAGCTCATGATAACCGACGAAGAGGCCGCAGCCCCCGGCGGGGGTGCGGACAGGGTCTCCGCCGTCGCCTTCTTCGAGACAACGAAGGGGGGTCTAATCGTAACCGGAGACACAGTCACCGCCTCCGGAGACAAGATAGGGGAACTCGTCGGCTACGACATGAACCACATGCCTAACCACATGGGCATACTCCTCAGGGCGCCTACAATCGACGAGCCCCCGCTCGCCGTAGGCGATAAGGTAGTCTTCCACCGACCCGGCTAGCCCTTATCCGGCGCCCCTACCCCGAATATACCCGAGACATCTTCGACCTTCTTATGGGCGCCATAGGACATCCTGAGGCTCGACGGCATCTGCGTGAAGTGTTTCCCCCCAAGGATCTTTATCGATGCCTTGTTGAACTCGGGGAGCCCGACCCAGACCTTCCTCCCGTCGACCCTCGACGACAGCGCGTTGAGGAGGGGCTCGGCAAACTCCGCGTACTTCGGGTCGCATATCCACGGCCCCACCCTGACGTTGGAGGCGCCAGGCTTCGCCATGATGTACCCCCGTATCTCACCGCCCTTCGACGCCTTGAAGCAGAGCTCGGGGTAGTCATGCCGGACCCTCCTCAGCTTCTGCCCCCGGTCGAGCCCGAAGAAGCGCCTATCGAGGTTGGTAACCTGTTCGATGTCCTCTCTCGTCATGGGCTCTATACCGTGGTGAGGTGCCTTGGATGCCACGCCGCTGTACCTCAGGGACCAGTATTCCCCCTTGAAGCCGAGGCGCTCGTAGAGGGGGATCGCCTTCTGGACGCCGTCGAGGCGTATAGTCCCGGCGCCCTCTAAGGTGAGCCTGTCGATCGCCCTCCTCATGAGCGCATCGCCTAAACCCCCGCCCCTCGTCTCCGGGAGGACGATCAGGTTCCCAATGAAGCCCACCTCCCCGTAGAGGAAGCTGTTCACCATCCCGACGTCGACGCCGCCAACGCTGGCGATGAAGCAGCCTCCGGGTTCGTAGTATAGGCTCCTCTCGGCATCGGCGCGCGTGTTCCCCCAGCCGACCATCTCCTGAAGCCTCATCACGAAGTCGATGTCGCCGTGGGTCATGACCCTGATCTCGGGCGGACTCATGGCTTCAAAACTTATTCAATGGTCTATAAAGGGGTTGGCTCAGGCGTCACCCCTCTGCTCCAGGGCTCGGGTGAGTAGATCCCTGTAGAACTCCCCCCTCAGCTCCCCGCCGTGGCCGAATCCGGGGCAACGCGTGTCGACCCTGATCTCGAAAACTCTCCCATCCCTCTCCATCCAGAAGGGGTACATCCTGCACAGCAGGGCGCGGTGTGGATAGACCCTGCACCCTTCCTCTGCGAGGTAGATGCATGCGCCCTCGACCCTCCTCATCTCGGCGACGAATGGGGATTCCCCCCTCACTTCGACTTCGAACTCACCCTCGCCCGCCTTCTCAAGCCTATCAACGTCGGCCGGGAGAAGCAGTATTCTCCTCGGCCTGTGTGAGGCGTCTCGACAACAGGCTCCACAACGCTTGCAGCCCCACCTTATGCCCTGCGGGTGATAGAACTCGTATTCCCCAGAGGGGGTCGAGAGCCTGCCCCGGGCATAGGATATGATGATCTCCTCCCCGCCAGACGGCGTGCTTCTCTTTCTACCCAATTGTCAGCCATGCTCCTTCGACAGGGCCTCCGAGACCGCCGCCTCGGCGAGGACCTGAAGGGGGTCGAGGATCGATACAGGCAGGTCGCCCTCTCTGAGGACGAGGCTGACCTCGGTGCAGCCACATATTATCATCTCGGCACCCGCCGCGATCAGGTCATTCGCCACGCTTCTAAGGAGGAGACCCCCGTCTATGAGGTTGCCAGCCTTGATGCACTGGTATATGGCCTTCATGACGTCCACCTGCCTCTCAGGCGTGGGTTCGAGTATCTCTATCCCGGCCTCGCGATATGCCGCCTCATAGAGGCCACTCCTAATGGTCCCATCCGTCGCCAAGAGGCCCGCCCTCTTCGCCTTGGGGAAAGTCGCCCGCGCCTTCGTGGCAGAGAGCCTGATCATGTTGAGTATGGGTACCCTGAGCTCCCTCTGGAGCTGGTCTAAAAAGTAGTGGGCGGTGTTGCATGGGATGATTATGAAGTCTGCCCCGGCCTCCTCCAGCCTCTTCCCGGCTCGAATGAGCTCGGGCATGGGGCTCGGCCCCGTCCCGATGATGGCCGCCGTCCTGTCGGGTACCTTCGAGTTGCTGTAGATTATGACGCGTGGGTGGTCCCGGTCCCTCTTCGCGGGCGTCGCCTTTATTATCCTGAGGTAGAGGTCGGCAGTGGCCTCCGGCCCCATTCCTCCGAGTATTCCTATGATCTTCTCCGACAAGGGAGCACTCTAATGGAAGAAGGGATGGGTAAAATTAACACTTGTCCCTCTCCCTGATGAGCTGGATGACCGAGTAGATGCCGACGAATGCGGCGAGGGCGTAGACCACCACGGCGATCTGGAACGACTCGATGCTCAGCACGCTCTGCGTGGCGAGCACCACGAGGCTCCTCCCGATGACTATTGACGCCATCACCAAACCTAGCAGGATCTTGTAGGATGCCCTGTCGATGCTGTTACCGAGCCTATCGAGGTCATCATGGGCAATCTTGAAGGTGAATGGACCCTGGGAGACGCGTTTAAGCGCCGCGTTTATGTTGTTTAGCAAGTCCTCGGCGTCCCCTAAGGCGTCGATTATATCGCGCACGCTAGAAGTTAAATTGACACTCGCTACCGGAACAGTAGTTTAATCCGCTATGAGGCAGGTCGTCGTGGACCTGATGCCATTGATGTTACGAATGTTGTTTATAACCAGCTTCTCCGGCTCGTCTGTTGTCTTCGCCTCCGCCTTCATGTAGACATCGTATGGTCCATATAGCAGATGAGTCTCGATGACCTTGGGCAGTTTCTTTAGCTTCTCAAGTACCTGATTTACCAATGTTGGCTCGATGGTCATGAGTATCAGAACCTGCTGCCTACAGACAACACCCTCCATTTATCCTATGAAAACTGTTAAGTATAATCATTTAGTTATTTAAACATTATTTTCTCCAATATTTGATGATAAGTATTTGGTTTTACTGTACAGATGTGCATTTCAACGATTGGCTTTTATGGGGGTGGTGGGCCGGGCCGGACTTGAACCGGCGACTTCCGCCGCGTAAGGGCGGCGTCCTACCATGCTGGACGACCGGCCCCCATCCGGAGAAAAGGGTTGGCACGTGTTTAAAACCATTAGGTTAAAGCCTGTAAAGTCTCCGCGCGTTATCCGCCAGGAAACCCCTAGCGATGCGCAGCGCATCCTCCTCTGAACACTCGCCATGCTCGGTGAATTCCCCGAGTACAGCGGTGAGAGCCCTCTTCGTCTGGACCGCGGCGAACCAGTGTATCTCGGGGACGTTGAAGCCATCCGAGCCATACATGATCTTCGTCGTAGGCACCATCTCGAGGAGGCCGTGGATCCGGTTCTTCATCCCAACGGATGTGAATGGGATAGTCTCGCTTAAGTCGAGGTACACGTTGGGGTAGGCGCTTGTCAGGAAGGCCGCCTCCTCGACGTAGGGGTAGCCTCCATGGGTGAGGACGAGCTTCGCCCCGCGTGTCCTCTCGTCTTGGAGGAGTCCATAGAGGTGTGCGGGGTTGGCGATGCGGAGGTCCATCGAGGGGCTGTCACCCATCCCCGTGTGGATCTAGATCGGCACATCGAGGCGCCCCGCCTCCTCGACGCCCACCATGAGGAAAGTGTCATAAACCGATTTGTTACGGTCGTTCCTCTCGGAGAGGACATCGCCGGGCTTTTTACCCCTCCTCACCAGCCTCGTCATCTCCCCCCACGAGCGCCTTGCTACCCCTTCATCCCACGCTCGATAATCGAGGCCTGTCCTGTAGGCGATGATGGACTTGAGGGCGACCACGCCGCCTTTTATCGCATCCTTAATCTGTGTACGCATATCCTCGACAGCTTCATCAAACGGAACGAGCCCCTTCAAGAGGCCGTAAACCGCCACCTCGAGCCTAAATATCTCGTAGACCTCCCTCCCGATCATATCCGAAAAGTCCCCGAGATCTATCTCGTAACCCGTTAACTCCTTGAACGGGTACCCCGAGTCCACGAGGAGTGCCTCGATCTCAGCGTCGTCAAACAGCGTGTTGATGTAGGTGGATGGGTCGGCCTTTATCCTCCTCTGTCTCTCCTCGATTATCTTCGCCTCACCATTAAGGTTGAGGATTCGGCCGAGCTCCCTCATCACAAGGTGGTAGAGCATGGTCGATGTGAGGTCCTCGTACCTCTGCGGGAGGTCGCTTAGGGTGAGGTAGGCCTCGAATGGTTTCGACTCCTTCTCCGGGAGGAAGGGGTGGCAGTGGGCGTCAACGACAGGGAGACCAGAGAATTTGGTCATAGGAATCGATTAGACCTTGACGCCTGACGATAAGAGCTTAACCGGTCAGAACTTGTCTCCTAGGACCGCCACCATTTCCCTGTGGAGATCCTGGAGACGCTTTATCGATGGGTGATCGCCTCCCAGCTCCTGGGCGAAGCCGTCTATGGTCGAATCTATGCCCACCTCTCTGGCTCCCTCGATCAGCTTGTCGGCGTAGCAGACGATCTTCTCCTCGAGGGTCTCGGGGATGTAGTGGCCCTTTGGGAGGTTGTTTCTGCGTGCCTCGTCCTGTGTAAGGCCGGCGCCAACGTGGCGTTCAATTATGTGAGTGAGTTCCATGGGCATCCCGAGCCTCCTTGCAATCTGCCCCCCCATCGCGCCATGCTCTATGCTGTGGGTCTGACTCCGCCCAATGTCGTGGAGAAGGGCGCCCGCCTCAACCAACTTCAAGTCCACCTTGTAGCCCTTCGCCTTGTAGGCGTTCGCTATCCGAATCGCGACCTTGGTGACGTTAATGCAGTGTTCAACGACGCCGTTGCTGCATCCGGTCTTCTTCAGAAGCTGGATGCACTCGTCTCTCCCCGGGAGACTCAGGCCTCAAGCTCCTCCTTTAACTCGACTGTCTTCTTCTCAAGAAAGTCGACGACCTCGCCATTCTCCAGCCGCTGTAGGGGTTCACCACACGTAGGGCAGCGGAAGACCGTCTCCATAGCCACCTCGAACGTAGTCTTCGGGCACGTCGGGTTCCCGCAGTGATAGAACTCGTGGAGCTTCTCGAACTCCAGCCTCGTCTCCAGCCTCTTGAGGATCTTCTGCTTCATCCCGTGGATGTAGGCATCGATGAGCTCAGGTTGGAGGCGCCACTGGAAGATGAACCAGCCCGTCTCCTTGTCCCTGAACCTCTTCGACGTCACGAGGCTGTGGTTATAGAACTTGTAGAGGAGCTTCCTGACGTCGTTTATCTGGATGTTCGTCGCGGCGCTTATGTCCTCGACGGTGATATCCTGCTTATCCTTTAGGATCTTGATGACCTCTACTCCCTTCTCGCCTCCGAGGATGTCGGCGATGCTGTACAGGGTCTCCTCACTCACGGTCATCAAGGGCACTAATTCTCCTAGTTATACTCCTCTTCTATCAACTTAAATGTTAGACTCCCCTTCCCCAAGTTTGGAGCTTTTTACCCCTCCCCTGAGGTATGACCCTCAGGCGGGCACCCGGGAAATCGATGCCTAGTTCCCTGCCTTCATATAGTTCGTGCAGGAATAGTGCGAGGGCGCTGACCTCGGAGTGGGGCTGGCCAGTCACGGCCACGTTCCAGTCTGCGGCGCCGTAAACCTCTCCAGGGACCTTCGCGCCACCAACGACGATGAGCTTCGGGGACGGGTCGGGGCGTATCTCCCCGATGACTTCTTGGAATGGGAGACCATACATTGTGAGGTGGACGATCTTACCCTTCCAGCTACCCATCACGGCCTTCCAGCCACGGGCGTACTCCAGGGTGAAGCCACCGCCCCAGTCGATTGTAACCTTCCTGATCGACTCTTCGAGGGAGTCATCTCGTGTACCCGTATAATATGCCTTTTCGGCACCGAATGCACGCGCAGCGAGGAGGAGGTGGGTGGAGACCCTCTTGTCTCTGGATGGTCTGTGGCCGAGCCGTAGGACCACCACAGATTGTGCCTTATCCCCCGCCAAGTCTATGCCCCACAGAATGGGCAACGTATACGATAAAAGGTTGACCCCCTGCACCATTTTTAAGCAGAGCCTCGTATAGTGTCTGGAACGCCCTTGGCCGAGCAGAACGAGTATGTGGAGGCGCTCCCCCTCATCCAGAAGAGGAGATTACTTGGGATAATCATCCCCGCGATTAACATCCCCTTCTTCGCCTTCAACGTCTACCAAATCATAACCCTCTACCTCTCCGGGGCGCCAATGAACTCGGAGGAATTCTATAGCAGCGCTTTACTCACCGTGGTCACCCTTATACTCGGCGTGGGCCTCCCCCAGTGGATCCCAGTCTACCCCAGCAAGTATACCTTCGAAGAGAACGGACTCAAGATCAGCAGGCTGTTGAAACGCAGTATAACTCTACAGTACAAGGAGATCGCGCGTACCGAGGTCTACCTAAGGGCGCCCGGTGAGATCCCCGAGGACGCCATCAAATACACGAGTGATAACGCCGAGAACCTCAGGAAGACCGGGTTCGGCTTCGTCGACTTCACTAATTCGGAGGCAAACATCGTCCTCCTGATGTCGGGTCGGAAGATCTACATGATCTCCCCCGCCAAACCTCGGGCGTTCCTGAAGAGCCTCAAGAAGAGGGCTCCAAAGCTGACAGCGAAGATCGTGGAGCTGAACGCCAAGGGCAAGACGATCCAGGAGCTGGAGTAGTCTTGGTCCAGATGACGGCGGATATGAGGAAGATACTGGCAGAGACGGCTGTGAAGGAGCACCCCAACGATTACTCTATCGTCTACATTGAGCCGAGGCACGAGGACAAGGCACGCACGTTGTTGAGGGATCTGAGTCCTTACTCCTCTGTGACATATGCGGGCGAGGAGGTCTCCGTGGTTCTCCGTTCCGCTGACTGGGCGAGGCTGAAGGCGAACTTCCCCGGCAGCAAGGAGGCGGGGCCCTACAGGCTCATCACATTCGACATCATCCTGGACCTATCCGTCGTAGGTTTCCTCTCCGTCGTCTCCACAGCCCTAGCCAACGCCGGCGTGAGCATCTATGCCCTCTCGACGTACCTGAAGGATCATATACTTGTGAAGAAGCGGGACGCGGCGAGGGCGGTTGCCGTTTTGAATGGACTCGTCTCCGAGGCGAAGCGCGGATAATCTACCACTATATTGGTAACAACCTTAATAGTGGTATGTTGTCCGTGGATACTGCGTCATGATAAAAGCATCCACCTCGAGGGGTCTAAGTTTCATCGCCTTGATGGCGGCGCTGGGAAATGTCCTATCCTTCATCTCCCTCCAGCTCTCACCCATCGTGCCATCGATACCGCTGGGCCCCATCAACTTCTCTCTCGCACTTGACCTGTCTCACCTGGCCACATTCGCGGCTGCATTGGTAGGCGGACCAGTGGTAGGGGGACTCACGGGCCTTGTCGGGGGCTTCGTCGCCGCGTTTCAGTTCGGGTTCTCACAGGGGAACATCATAACGGGCATCGCGCTGCCCTTGGGCAAGGCCATGACCGGTGTCGTAGCCGGCATCATCTTCCAACGCATCAACGGCGACGGATGGAAGACTCCCCTCGTAACGGTAGTCAGTTACATACCCGAAGCCATCTTCACGGCGGTCATCTTCGTGTACCTATACCCCATATTCTACGGCTTACCCACCACGGTCGCGTTGATCATTGCCCTGCAGATCATAGTGAAGGCATTCGTGGAGATGTTGCTCATCGGGGCGGTCCTCAAATATATCTCCGAGAACAAGGGTTTCCAGGCCTACACGCGTTCTCTATCCTCGTGACTATTTTAAGCCGCAACACAAAGTATTAACAAGCCACATGATAATCGACTTCCACACACACTTCTATCCGTACCCCTACCTAGATGAGCTCAGGAAGAGCGGAGGCTACGCCTCACTAGATCAGGACTCATCGGGGCGATACATAATCAAGTACACAGGCGACTACAACATACTCACCTCCCACCTAGTTCTGCTGGACGACAGGCTCAAGGAGATGGATCGCACCGGAGTCGATATCCAGGTCATCAGCCTAACGACGCCTGGGGTTGAGCGTGAAACGCCACAGAGGGGCGTCAAGCTCGCCAAGATGATGAATGATGTCTTCGCGAGCATCGAAAAAAGGTACCCTGAGCGGTTCAGGGCGCTGGCGACCCTCCCGATGCAGGACCCGGGGGCCGCCGCGGATGAGTTGACACGCGTCTATGAGGATCTTGGGCTCAAGGGCGCATTGATCCCCTCAAACGTCAGCGGGTTCCCCTTGGACGCGCCCGACTTCCTCCCAGTCTTCGAACGCGCAGAAAGGCTCGGAGCCCTCTTCTTCATCCACCCCACATCACCAATGAACACCACGAAGATGGCGGACTACAGGCTCGTCCCACTCATCGGCTTCGGTGTCGACACGAGCCTCACGGTGTTAAGACTCGTTCTGGGGGAGTCGTGGAGAAGTATCCCCGCCTCAAGCTGGGAGCCTCCCACCTAGGTGGTGTCTACCCCTTCCTCAAGGGCAGGATCGACCTAGGCTTCGAGGTATACCCGGAAAGCGGGGTAAATCTACGGCGCCCACCCTCGGAGTACCTGAAGAATATCTACGTCGACTCCTGCGGCTACGACACAGCCGTCATCGGTTTAGTCCAGGCATGGCTTGGGTCGGATCGCATCCTGATGGGGAGTGACTACCCCGCCCAAATAGCCGATCCACACGCCGTCACGAGGATAAATGCGCTGAAGATGCCTGATGCGGAGAAGAATCTCATCTTAGGCAGGAACGCGGCGAAACTCCTCGGCATCCCCCTGTAGGTACTCGGAATGTTTATAGTGGATACGGCGGTGTCTTCAAACATGGCGTCGGCATCTGTCATCAACCTCTACTTCCAACTTCTCCTCCTCGTCGGGTTGACGCTGGGCCTCGTCTTGGCGAAGATGAAGAGGCTCGTCCCCCACGGGTGGCTGATGCTCGCCCTCGTCATAATGAACGTCGCGTCGATCCTTGTGGTTATGATCCCCGTTGCTTACATGCTCTTGACTCGGTTCGTCGCCACATCGTACTCACTGATTACAGTCTTACACGCCCTGCTCGGTGTGGCTGTGATTTTATTCAGCGTCCGTATCTTGGGGAACTGGCGATTCAGGAAACCGGGCGCCTCATGTTACAAGTTGAAGGGGGAGATGATGAGGCTCTACATATTATGGGTGGCTGAAGCCGTCCTCGGTTTGGCCCTCTTCTACCAATTGTACGCGTAGACATCGGCGCCTTCAAAACATATTTAAATTTGTATCGAGAAAGTTATCTCGTGCCCGAGCCAAGCGAATCCCTGCAAAGACTCATCTCCTCTGGAAAATGCGAATGCTGCAACCTCGACGATTACGTTGACAAACTTGAGGGGCTGGCCGAGCGTGTTGCCGATGTAAAGGAAGCGAGGCTCAGGGGGCGTTACTTCAAGGCTCTCGGCGACGAAAACAGGCAGAGGATACTTGGTCTCCTCGCAGTCCGTGAGATGTGTGTATGCGAGCTAATATCGGCCCTGAAGATGACTCAACCGACAACCAGCCACCACCTGAAGATACTCGAGGACGCTGAGGTCATCAAGAGCAGGAAGGATGGTAAGTGGGTCTTCTACAGCATCTCCGACCCGAACCGCGTGAAGATGTTGTTCTCATTCTTCAAATAACATTTTTTATTTTTTTAATCGAAGTCGTTAAGAACCAGAAGATTAATTTTAATTAGATTTCAGTTTGGTGGCGGCTACTATGTGTCATTCTTTAAGACACCCCTATCCCCATAACGCTTTGTTTCGGTTTCCATTCAAGAACTTCGGTGTATCCGTGCTCCGGTGATTGAGTTTGATCAGCGTTCTCCACGTCGAGCCCAATGGTGGGGTAAGGGCATTTGTAAAGCAGCGCCTTGAGGTCATCCTCGTCCCCTAGCTGGTCCTCGCTCCCCTTCATCACGCCGTTTATGATTGAGGTGTGGTTGCTGAGGGAGTTCATCAACCTGTGCCGTTCCGCCTTTGTGAGGCTCGGGTTGTCAAGCTCCCGCCGGTACATCTCGAAGAGGCTCCAGTTGATTCTTAGGATGTCGATCTTGTCCAGCTTGAGGGCGTCGTCCCGCGTCATCAGCTCGAAGGGGTTCGGGTAGCCGTCTGGGGTCTTTCCTGTGTCACGAAGGGCACCCGGCTTGCTGAGCCCCATCCTCCTAGCCTTCCCCTCGATCGAAGCGACGCTGCGCCCAAGCATATCTGAAACACCCATCGACGACTCGGAATGGTAATTCTCCCTGAGCAGGGACTCCTCCTCCCCAGTCCACGCCCTCTTATCGGACATACAGGGAAAACTCGAAAAGGTAAAGATTTAACAATTTTTCATGATAAATATACAATGCCCATCAATAGATGCGAGGGCTACTTGTCTACAGGGTAAATCCTTGATGGACGATAATGCTTTGACGATCTTTCTCAGAACTGGGCGGGTAGATATAGTAGCGTGGGGTAGCTTTGAACCACCGACCATGGGGTCCCTGATTACCCCTTGGTGTGTTATCTTCACTCATTTCCTTCCCCGTTAGGTAGGAAAATCGGTCAGCCCTGTCAGGCCTGTTTCTAATGCATTCTATTATTCGTTACTTTGATCTAAATAATGGTAAATAGGGTTGACGAGTCTGACGGACGACAACGAGGCGCGCACTTAGCTTGTTCAACTTGATTAACATGTGCGAACATATGCCCGCGAGTTTTGAAATGAGTTAAAATATAAAAAAATTTATTATATAATCGGTTGTATGTTATATCGAGGTATTTGAATGGTAAAATTTTTAGAGACCACTGGGGTGACTTACGAATTAACAGAGTTAATAAAAAAGTCAAAAGAGAAACTTTGGCTGGTCAGTCCATATATTGAGATTAACGATCAAATTAGAGGTCATATTCATAATAGTGATGAAAGAAATGTTGACATCAGAGTGATATTTCGCAAAGATTCGAAGATTAACCCGGGCGATCTCAGTTTTTTAAATAGCCTCAAGATGAAACATCTATTAGAGTGCCCAGATTTACATGCTAAATGTTATCTTAATGAGAATACTGCAATTGTCACTTCCATGAATTTGTATGACTATTCTCAAACGCATAACCGTGAGATTGGAATCAGGATCGACAGAGAAACTCCGGAAGATAAAGACCTCTATAATGAGGTATACCTAGAAATGCTTTCCATCATAGGAGTCAGTGAACCGTTTCACTATGAAGTTAAAAGGGTCGAAATTGAATCTCCGACGGTTCAAAAAAGTGTATCTGTGAAAAATTATCCAAAACAAACCCCAATTCCTCCAAAAGAGAATATGGGTTATTGCATCCGGTGTCGAGAACAGATGGAGCTTGATCCGAATAAACCTCTTTGCTCAAAGTGCTATCCAATCTGGGCAAAATATTCTGATAAAGCGTATCCTGAGAAATATTGTCATGTTTGTGGGAAGGAATCAAAGCAGGCTTTCGAAAAACCTGTCTGCTACTCCTGTTATAAAAAAATGTATAAATAAAATTTTCGCGCGCGAGATAAACTCTGAAATAAGGTTGACGTGACTGACATACCGAATAAGTCTCGAAGTAATATCCAGTTCTCCAAGCCTCGACTGGTCTGCAGCCTGTCTCTTTTAGGATCTGAAGGAAACATCCAAGCTTGAAACCCGATGAGGCAATTAGCTGATCCAGTTCCTCCTCTCTGGGGATGTAGGGCAGCTTCTCCTCTCTATGGTATTTTCTGGGCTTGTATTCAAATACCTTCCACTTGCACCAGTCGGAATAAGCCTGTGAGACAACCTCTTTTCTCCCGTTTGTTACTTTGGAGTCTTCGATGTACCTCTCAAAGGCTTTCAGGTCCCAGAGGTTCACCCTCTTGCTAAGTGACCTGATTATTCTGCTTCTAGTGAAGACTGTAGAGGTTGCTAGCCTTCTCTCTCTGGATAAATATTCAATAAAATCCGTGGATTCGGATGTGGCGCCGGGGATGGGATTCGAACCCATGGGCTCGTAAGAGCACCAGTTTTCAAGACTGGCGCCGTGGTCCGCTTGGCTACCCCGGCCCTGCTAGACATGTCCAGACCCGCTGTAAAACCTTATCGGAGCCCTACTCAGGCTTCGAATACCCCTCGATGCTGACCTGCCTACTCAGGCTCGTCACCCGGACACAGACCCTAGGCTCATCGCGGCGGATGTACCTCTTCTGAGCGTTCTTCGCCACCACGAAGCGATCATCCACGTAGGCAACGCCGTTCAGCGCGTCCAGCACCGCCTTCTCAAGGTTATCAAGGTCGGGGGTCGTGGGCACCCAGATGTCCTTCCTTCTTGACTGTGGGCGGTCCATGTAGAATATCATCGACACCTGTATCGGCCCGGGGAGGGGCTGAGTGAAGTGCTTCGCGGCCTCCTCCTTCACGATCTTCTCCCAGACCGCGACCCTCTTCGGGGTGAAGCTCCACGTCCTCCCCCCCTTCCGCACCGTGCGGGCGCGCGCCTTCGGAACGGGGTCCCCCTTCACCTCGAAGTAGACGTGCTGCATGCACGAACATGTACCCGTCGCTTAGATGAGGCTTATGCAAAAGTATCTTTGTGGTTATGTCACTCGGGGTTCAGGTGGAAGTGAGGATAAGACTATTGAAGGAATTGACTAAGACAGCGCATCTCAGAGAATAGTATCGATTACTTGAATCGATTATTCTCGACGTCTTTAATGAATCGGATCAGGCTATTCATGTAGTACTCTTGGTCATCATACATGTCCATGTGGCTGCCATTTTGACAGATCCTAACCCTAGAATTAGGAATCAGCGTACCCATCTTCCTGATGTCCCTAGGATTCATCTCATCGTATTTCGACCCGATTAACAATGTCGGTACCTTGATCCTCTGCAGATCACCCCACCTGTCCCAATCCTTGAAGGTTCCCGTGACGAGGAACTCGTTGGGCCCCTGCATATAGTTGTAAACCTGCTGATTCATGTTCTTGAAAGCCCTGTTAACGGGGTCAGGCCAGGGCTCAACCCGGCATATGTGCTGCTTGTAAATGTGATTGAAGATTATGTCTTGGTACTCCGGCGCAGCGTAGTCAAGCTTCGCCTCATATTTTTCCAGGGTTCTCCTCGTCTCAAATGGAAGTTTCCTGCGTAGCTTATTGACGTAAGCTACATAGGATGGAATACTCGCCGTCATGTTTGAAATTATTAGCCCTTTGAGGTGACTTTGATATTTTAGGGCGTACTCGATGCCGAGCATTCCTCCCCATGAGTGGCCGAGGAGGTAGAACTTGTCCAACCCTAGGCTCTCCCTAACTTGGTCTACCTCCTCCCTGAACCGCTCTATTGTCCAGAGTTTCTCGTCTTTTGGTTGGTCGGAGTAGAATGAGCCTAGTTGATCGTAGTAATAGTATTCTATCTTTTTGCGTGGGAGGTAGTCTTCGAAGCATTCGAAGTATTCGTGGGTGGCTCCGGGTCCTCCATGCAGGGTCAGGATCTTTGTTGGGCTGCTGCCAACCTTCTTGGTCCAGACCTTGTGGCCTTCCTGAAGTTGAATTACTTTTATGCCCCCAGTTTTGGGGTATTCTTTTCCTTTTTTCTGAGCCATTAAACCACATGTAATGGTTAGTCTAAGCTGACTATAAGATTATTGAGTTTATGCGCACACGGTTGAGTATCAGGTGGAAGTGAGGATAAGCTATTCGTCTTTCAAAATGCTTTACGTTAGATGAGGCTTACCCCCGGGCGAGGACGACGAGGAGGACCGAGACGATGCCCGTGAGGTAGACGCCGTCGAAGGTACCCGCGCCACCGATGCTCACCACGGGGGCGCCGACGCCGCGGACGCGGTTGAGGTTGAGCAGATCCGCCCCGATGAGGGTGCCCAACGTACCACCGATGTAGGCGACCTGGGCGGGTGAGTGGAGGGGGGTGACGAAGTCGATGAGCATCGTCGCGAGCGCCGTCACCAACGGGGGAACCAGCGCAGGCGTCGCCACACCGAGCCCCCCGATGACCCTCGCCGACCTATTCACGAGGACCGTAACGACGACAAGCACGGCGGCGACGGCGAGGTACTCGTCCACGGCATTCACAGAGGCACGGATGAGCGGCATACCCAGGAGGTACCCCGAGACGATCATCGGCAGGACCGCACCCCCCACGTTGATCATCACATGCGTCCTCGTCACCCCGAAGCCCATCCTCGGTATCTGCCACGTGACCCCGAAGGCGCTCACCTCCCTCACCCTCACCATCGGCACCCTGCTCTCAAGCGTCGCGACGGGGATGTTCAGGAAGCTGCCGAAGAGGCTCACGAAGAGGAAGGCGCCCACCCACTCCGAGGGGATGCCCAGAACCGAGACCAGCAGATCCCCCACAAGGAGGAAGACGATCGAGACGGCCAGGATCAACGCGAGCAGCAGCATGAACAGGTAGAGCATGCTGACCGGACGGAAGACCGCCCTCCCCTCGTAGCCCAACTCGATCAGGGAGAATCGGGGATCATAGCCTGAATAGTGTTTCGGCGTTCCCCGTCGTAGACGCCTCGACATCCCCGACGGGGAGCCCCTTCAGCCCCGCCAAGTGCCTCAACGTCATCTGCACGTCAGCCGGCTCCGAGGGCCTGTCCAGGCTCTTCACCCAGACCGGTGAGTCGGTCTCGACGAGGATCCGATCCAGCGGCGCCTTCGCCATCGCCGCCCTCAGCTCGGGGCTCCCCTCCACGGCGGGGGTACAGGAGACGTAGTAACCCGCGTCGATGACCCCATCGAGGACCTCCAGGGGGCCACTGTACCAGTGGAAGACGCCTCGACCGGGGCCGTGCTGCACGGCGAGGCTGAGGCAGTCCCCCCAGGCGCCCCTGCTGTGGATCGATACGGGGAGATCGAGCTCCCTCGCGAGTTGAAGCTGCCCGACGTAGAACCCTGTCTGCCTCTCCCTCTGGGCCTTGTCCTTCCTGACGAGCCTGTGCCAGTAGTCGAGTCCTATCTCCCCCACGGCCACGATTCGGCCCGAGTTGGCCCGGATGATGTCGAGGGCGGCTTCCAGGTCTTGGTCGAAGAACTCGGTCGGGTGTATGCCGAGGGCGGCGTGGACGAATCCCCCGTGGCTCCGGTGTAGCCTCAGCGTTCCCTCGCACGTGGGGGTCGTGGCGCTCACCGCGATGATGCCCGATAGGCCCGCCGCCTTAGCCCTCTGGATGACGGCGTCGACGTCGGGCAGGTCGGATAGATGGGCGTGGGTGTCTAGGGGCCCCATCCGCTTCGCCTACTCGCCGGAGGCCCAGGAGACCATGCGCCTCCAGAGCTCCGCGTATCCCACCCACTCGGCGAACTCCCTCGGGCACCAGTGGGGGCCTATGTCACTCGCCCATGCAACTGCTCTCCCCTCGCCGTGTTCACCGACGACGAGCAGCGGGTCGGGGCCCACCTCGGCGAGCACCTTCGCCCCCTTCCTCGCCTTCACCCTGTTGTAGCCGAGAAGGTGGGGCCACGAACCGGGCAGCCCCTTCGTGATCTGGTGCGCCGTCTTCGTCTTCCCCGGCTGGACCCCCTCGGGGCACTCCACGCGGTCATCGTATGGCTGTATCTCCACGGGTAAGGCCTCCTCAATCGGGGTCCCATGGTACCTCGCCACACCGTTGATCCCCTGGTAGCTCAGGTACCCACCCGCCATGATGAGGCCGCCCCCACCACGCACATACTCCTCCATCAGCCTGAGCCTGTTCGGCGTCCTCTCGCCGTTGAGCCACGTCCTCGGGTGGAGGAGGAAGGTGTCCGCACCGATGTCGCTGATGATTATGGCCGAGTAATCTCTCAGGCCCTCCATGTCCAGGGGGAACCCCGCCTGCGCCTCATGCCCGGGCATGTGAACCCAGTCCCCCCAACCCTCCATCGCCCTCCCGAAATAGGCGACGCCGGTGTCGTAGCCGCCGCTGACGAAGTGGTCGAAGCCCTTGTAGTGGGTCGTGACCGCGACCCACGACTCGCCGACGAGAAGAACCTTACCCAAGCTCTACACCCGACGAGAAGTAGCCGTGACAGGATAAAAAACCGAGGCTAAAACGACTATCCGCGACGAAAACGGGGGCTGGTTACGCTAGTCCCTGATGCCCTCTAGGACACTGATGGCGTTCCAGATCCTCGTCCTGCTGTACATGGGCATGTTAGGGTCCTGGCTGATGTCCTCAAGCAGCGATATGGCGTTCGCTGCCCTAGCGGCGATGCTCAGGCCCTGATTCAGGAGCATGTCCGACGCCTGCTTCGCGGCCCGGCGGATGTTCCTCGGGGTCGTATTGTCGTCAGCAATCATGTTCAGGACACTCTGGGCCTGTTGAAATTTCTTCGCATACTCTTCTTTACCAGACACAATCAACACCTCTGCTCGACGCCACGGGGGCGTCTGAATTGGCTCAATAGAGAGGGGGAGGGGTTAAAAAACCTTCCACTTCCCTACTTCTCATGCTTCCCCAGATAGGCGGGGAGGTCCGCGACGCTCGGGAGAATCACCTCAGGCCTGTTGACCTCCCACGACCTGTCCCCTCTGGGCCCCGTCGCGACGCCTATGAAGTGGCACCTAGCATTCACGGCGCACGTCGAGTCAATGTGGTGGTCACCCACAAGGAACACATCGCCTAGGCCGAGTTTCATCAGCTTCGCGGCGTGTGTCATCGCCTCTGCGTAGGGCTTGGGCTGAGGCGTCTCACCCCTGCCGAGGATTACTTCGAAGTCCCCGATCATCCCCGTCTTCTCCAAGGCCTTGACGGCGTACTCGTGGTGGCTGCGCGTCAGGATGGCGAGCCTGTAGCCCATCCTCTTCAGCCTGTGGGTCGCCTCCTTCGCCCCCTCGATGGCGGTGAGTGTGTCCACGGCCTCAAGCTCCCCCTGATCCATGAGGCGGGTCATCTCGTCACGTAGCCACCGCCTCTCCTTCTCCGGTTTCCCCTGCTCCGCCCAGAACTTCTCCGCGTTCTCGAGGACCACCACCGTCGTCATCTGCGGCGTCAGGAACCCCTTCGGGGCGCCGTGCCCCTCGAGGACCCTGATCATGTTCTGCTTCATCTTCACGAAGTCCACCTCGGAGTTGACGAGGGTGCCGTCGAGGTCGAAGACTATGCCCTTGTACCTGCCCAAGCCGATCCCCGAACCATACGGTGTAACCAACTTAACCTTTCCCCCAGGAGTTGGGAACACTTTTCCCAAACAACGTCCTCTCCTCACACAGGCGGGACCTTGAAGGTATCGTGCAGGGAGTGCAAGTGGGCGAAGAAGATTGACCCAGAGACCCGCCTCGCCCTGAGCCAGGAGAACAAGGAGATACTGTTTGAACGTGATGTATTATAGTTCGTCTATTAGGTCAGTGATCTTGGATGCTTGTAAAATGTAAAGAATGTAAACATTCAAAAGAAATCGATCAAGAGACGCGATTGAACCTCTCACAAGAAAGTAAGGAAATATTAAATAAATTACTTGATTCGAGATACAGACTTAATGAATTTCATTACTGCCCCGTCGAGGGTTACCTTGTTTCTAATATCGGTTTTACAGAATGCGAGAAATGGGAGAGGAAGGATTAACTGCGGAAGTTTCATTCAATAATTTAAAATAATTAAAAGCTTAATATGAGACCATGATTGAAATTTTAGATTATCTAAATGTGAGAGAAAAAAATACTAGTTTAGGCTTAACTCAACCAGAGGGAATTGGTTTTATTCCGCGAGGTTTTGCGACAACCAATTCTCTTTCAGAAATGGTGTATGAAAACGAAACTCCGACAATTCGATCATTGTTACGGCAAGAAGGTGTGCCCGTATCAAGACTTGATAGAGATAAGATTCATTTCAAAGACGAACAATCAGAAGCGTTCCTTGTGCCTCTTCTATATATTCCTTTTTTACTAATTGAACAAAATCCCGTCTTATTGGATGTAGCCATTGGCGTGATTTCAAATTATTGTTATGAAATAATTAGTGGATCGAATAGGAAAAATTTAGTTAAAATGGAATACGTTGTTGAATCTAAAACAGGGGATAACAAGAAGGTTGTTTATACTGGACCAGTTGAAGGTATGAAAGAAGTAGAAAAAATAATAAAGGAGGTTCATAATGAAAACTAGTCTTGAATCATATCAAAATGATTTTTTCTCAAAATTAGATAATTATACTAAATTTTTATTTTTTGTAAGAGATAAAGAGTTACAAATTGCTGCAATAAACGAATTGAAAGAGTTAAAAGAAAAAATATCTGTTGATAAACAAAGATGTATATCAATAAAAAATGAACCAATGGCAAATTGTATTTTAAGTGATGAATGCTTAATACAAATTTATATAAATTTATTAACAATGATTGTTAATTTAAAAAATAACGAACCAAGTAAAGCTTGGGACCATATGGTTATGGCTGAAAATAATATGCGTTGGGCTAAATCGGCTGCTAGAAATATGTTTAATATAAATGATGGCGAGATATATAACATGATACAGTTTTATGAAAAATACATCTTCCCACATCAAATGTATAATAGTATTGAAGCAATTTATTCTACATCTAAATGTAGTATTTGTAATAGTGAATATGGAGAATGTAATCACATTAAAGGTAGAGCATATATGGGAGAATTTTGTTACGAAGTTATTTCTGATATACAAAGTATGCCCGCAATTGCGATTGTGGAAGAACCAGCAAGTAAACTTCATCGAATCACTCATGTTTCAGAAGGGACTCGAATGATAGACGTTATGACGTTAAAAGAAAGTGAAGAAAAAACAGAAAAAATTGAAAAATTAATTAAATAAAACCCTAGCTTAGAGTTATCATTAACAGAGTCTTACAAGTACTTCTTAATTTTTTTTGGGTCTTTCCTGCAAGGTAGACTCTTGTCATTTAGAAAGTAATTATAAAAAGAAAGGGATTTTCAATGCTTTCTTACACTCCACTGTAAGATGATCGAGTCCCTCTATTCACGAAGTACCCTTTGTTGGAGTATGCGATCGCGGAGGCGTGGGATGACTGGGAGTGGGTGGAGGAGTAGGCGCTAATTCGCCTGCGCCTTCTTCTTGCGGAAGCTGAAGCTCGTAAACCGCGCTGTGAGTATCCTCTCCGTGGAGAATATCTTCGCGGCGATCCAGAGCACCAGGACCGTGAAGGCGCTGATGTAGGCGATGCTTCGAATTATTATCCAGTAGTTGCCGAGGAAGGCGGCCTTCGTCGCGAGCATCGTGTGGGTGTAGGGTATGGCGAGCATGATCCACTGGATCGTCGGCGGCAGCATCTCGATGTCGCTGAACATGAGTATCATCGCCGGGATTATGAGGGGGACGATGAGCACCCCCGTGAGGCTCTGGGCGCTCCGGACGCTGTCCGTGAAGACGGCGAGGCTTATGGCGAGGGCGAGCGCCGAGACGAGTGTAACGAACATGACTATGCCGAGCAAGGCGTACCCGATGGGCTGGATGCCTATCCCCACCCCCGTGAGGTCGACGCTCGTCAGCTGCGGGGCGAAGCTGAAAGCCGAGCTAGTGTAGTAGCTGAACCCGATCATGTAGCTGATTGAGCCGGCGACGGCGATTACGACGGAGCCCGCCAGCTTACCGCTCAGGATCGTGAGCCTCCCCACCGGCAGCGTCATGAGGGTCTCAAGCGTCTTCTGCTCCTTCTCCAGGGCGATGCTAGTCGCCGCCATCTGGATGGCGAAGATGACCATCATCATCACCATGATCGGGAGCATTATGCTCTGACTCACGATCAGACTCGTGATCTGGCTCGGGGCAACCTCTATGACATTCCCCTTGATTATGGATGCGTAGCTAATGGAGAGCGGATCATGGATCGCCACGGGGCTGCCGAGGTTCCCCGTGACGACCATCAACTCCTTAATGATGGCGAGGGAGTAGTAGTAGTTGTAGACGCTGACCAGGCTACCGGCAACCTCAGCCCCCGAAGCCTCCGCGATGTTCAAGTTCTTCAGGTTCGCATAGATCTTCACGCGGCCCTTCAGCCCGTCGGTGATGTTTTGTGAATACCCATTCGGGACATAGACCATCGCGACGGAGCTCGAGTCCTTGAATTTGACGAGGGCGTCCCCGAGACCAGGGGATTGGATATTCGTGACGTTGTTGTTCTGCGTTATGTATTGAACCAAGATGGAGGCTATCTGGCCGCTATCATCGCTGTATACGGAGAACTGGGCTCCCTTGATCGCCGTCTCGACTGACTGTTGGCTAATCTGGAGGCCCTGCCCCATGAGGGGATAGAGAAGCAGCGGTAGGAGGACCACGCCGAAGAGGATCTTCGGGTCCCTCATCAGCTCCTTAATCTCCTTGTAGACTATGCTCGTGAAGTTACCCAAGCTGAGTCGCCTCCATGAATGCCTGTTCGAGGTTGACGGCGTTGTATCTCAACTTCAGCTCCTCGGGGGTCCCCTCCGAGACGATGTTCCCCTCGTTCATGAGGGCAACCCTGTGGCAGAGGTACTCCACCTCAAGCATGTTATGGCTAGAGACGAGGATGGTGACCCCTATCTTCTCGGCGTAGTCCCTTATCATGCCCCTGACGTGGTAGGCTTGGATGACGTCGAGTCCGGAGGTCGGCTCATCCAGTATAGCGAGCTTCGGTTTGATCATTAGGGCCCTCGCTATCAGGAGCCTCCTCTTCATCCCCCTGCTGTACTCGTTGACCCTGTCATTGAGGCGGTCACCCAGGCCGCTGATGTCCTTTCCCGCCTGGACCATCTCCTCGACCGCGCTCCTCTCATGGGCATAGAAACCCGCCATGAAGCGTAGATACTCCTCCCCACTCAGATACTGGTATGCGCCAGCTTCCTCGGGGAGGTAACTGAGTATCTCACGCACACTCTCCGCTTCCTTGACTACATCCCGTCCGAAGACCTCGACTACACCAGAAGTAGGGCTAATCAACGTTCCGAGGACCCTGAGTGTCGTGGTTTTCCCGGCACCGTTAGGGCCGATCAAACCGAAAATCTCCCTCTCCTCCACCCTGAAGGTCACTCCCTTCAAGGCTTGGAAGTTGCCAAAGCTCTTCCTGAGATCGCGCACATCGACGGCGAGCCCCATTACCTTATCTCCTTTGAGCCCTGAAATGACGGTGTTAATTTAAACTTTCTTCAAATAAATTGCCGACGTTAACTTATTTTTTAGAAATATTTTTGCTTCGTGGCAGACGTATATTTACAATATATGTCCTGACTACGCAGGTAGTGATTATCCTCAGCACGATGAATCTCGGATGGGGCCTCTTTTAGGTGTCTTCAGGCGGGGGCGCGGCGTAGAACCTTCCCCGCTCTACCGCCGTTGTGTCTCCCCTTCTCGACGGTGACCACGCCGTTCACTATGACGTATTCTATGCCCTTCGGGTGCTGTATCGGGTTCTCGAACGTGGCGGTGTCCCTGATCTTATCGGGGTCGAAGATGGTGATGTCCGCGGCGAGGCCGGGGCGGAGCATGCCTCGGTCTGTGAGGCCGTGTGTCTGGGCCGTGTAGCTCGTCATCTTCCTTACGGCCTCTTCGAGGCGGAGGACCCCCTCCCTGACGTAGTGGCCGGCGACCCGGGGGAAGCTCCCATATGCGCGAGGGTGTGGCTTACCGAGGACGATGCCGTCGGTGCAGACCATCCCGAGGGGGCTCCTCATGATGGTCCTGACGTCGTCCTCGTCCATGGTGAAGGTCGCCATGGTGGCCGCGTTCTCCTCCTCCAGCACGAGGTCGATGACCGTCTCGGCGGGCGATTTGTCGAGTGCGGCGGCTATCTGCGAGACGTACCTCCCCTCGAAGCGCTTGTTTCGGATGGTCTGCGCGTTCGTTATCAGTATCCTGTCCCACTCGTTGGGGCTTCCCTCGTCGCCCCTGCTGCCACTGAGGTACGTGGCGAGCCGCTCCCTGGTCTCCCTGTCCCTCAGCCTCATGAGGAGACAGTCGAGGCCCCCCTCGTGAGCCCACGGTGGGAGGAGGCTGCCGAGGAAGGTGCTCCCCGCCGTGTAGGGGTACTGGTCGAAGGTGACGTCGATGCCTTGTTTTCTGGCCTCCTCGACCCTGGCGAGTGCCTGCGGGGCTTTCCCCCAGTTCGCCCTGCCGTTTGCCTTGAAGTGGCTTATGTGGACGGAGACACCGGAGCCTCGCCCCACCGATACTACCTCGTCGATGGAGTCGAGGAGTTTGTCTCCCTCATTCCTCATGTGTACGACGAAGACGCCGTGGTGGGCCGCCGTCACCCTGCAGAGTTCCGTGAGCTCCGAGGTGTCTGAATAGACGCAGGGCGGGTAGATCAGGCCGGTGCTTAAGCCGATCGCGCCCTCGCTGAGCGACTTGTCGAGGAGCTTCCTCATCCTGTCGAGTTCGGTCGGGGTTGGCTTCCTGTTCTCCATGCCGATGGCGGCGAGCCGGATGTTCCCGTGGCCGACTAGTGAGGCGACGTTGACCGAGGGCTTCGCCGCGTCGAGTCTCGCGAGGTATTCGCCGAAGCTCCTCCAGTCCCACTCTATGTCGGGGTTTCCGTTGAGGCCCGAGAGGTAGCGGCGCCACATGCCCAGGTTGGCGTCCGTGAGGGGGGCCTCACCGAGGCCGTCCTGCCCGACTATCTCGGTGGTGATGCCCTGCATTATCTTGACGCGTGCCTCCGGCTCGGAGATGAGGACGATGTCGCCGTGGCTATGTGCGTCTATGAACCCAGGGGAGACGATCATTCCTGACGCGTCGATGGTTTCACGTGCCTTCTTCTCCACCTTCCCCACGGCGGAGATGATCCCTCCATTTACGGCCACTTCCCCCGGGAACCATGGGTTCCCCGAGCCGTCGACTACCCTTCCGCCCTTGATCACTAGGTCGTACATTGGGCTATTCTTCTCGGGTCGGTGCTTAAACGGTTTAGGGGGCATCTGGCTCCGCTGGGTCAACTTCTTCTGGGTTTTCTCTTCAGCTCCGTCCCGCAGATCGGGCAGACGTTGTCCTCCTGGGGGGAGTCGAATCTTCCCCTGCACCCGGGGCAGTAGATCGACCATTCGAGTACCTTCTTTATGCCTCGCGTGGCCTGTGGGACGAATCGGAGCCCGAGCCGTGAGGCCATATTCTGAACCGAATAGTCGTCAGAGACGATGGCCGGCACTTCCCCGCCGGATTTGAGCTGGAGGCCGAGGGCGAGGAGCTGCTTGTCGGTTTGGGAGAGCTTGTGCGCCTCACCGGAGGCCCTCGCCTTCGCCTCTATCTCCTTGACCCACTTTTCCTCCGGCTGGGTTTCCCTGAGTTTGCCCGAGGCCTGTGCCCCCTCGTACCTCATCCTCCCCAGCTCCTCCCTGATCTCACCCAGTACCTCGGGGACCGTGTAGTAGTCCTCCTCTGGGCTTAGGTTGTACCCCTGTATGAAGGCCGAGGTGTCGAGGATTACGAGTCTCAGGTGAGGGCACCTCACTGCGCCTGTATGTGGGCGATCCTGTTCCTGAGCCTCTCGTAGAACGGCTTGAATCTGATGAAGCGCGTCTTGTTCTTCGAGACCTCGATCTCGACGGTGGATAGAGCCTTCAGGCCCGTGTAGACCTTGCCGTCGACGATGGCGAGGGCGTCCGCCCTCGGCTTGCGGAGCTCCACCGTCACCTTGGACCCTACGGGGAGGGCTATGCTGCGGAAGTAGCTGTAGGGGTTGACGGCGGTGAGCATCATGGCCTCTACTCCGGGCGCCAGTATGGAGCCGCCCGCGGAGAGGTTGTAGGCCGTCGAGCCCGTCGGCGTGGAGACTATGATGCCGTCTGCCTGTATCTCCGTCAGCTGCTCGCCGTCGATGAGGAGCCTACACAGGATCATCTTCGAGGGGAGGGATGATGCTATGAGGACCTCGTTTAGGGCGTCGGGGAAGTCCTCCTCGTTCTCCCTGCAGTGGCTGCGGAGCTTGAGGCAGCTCTCCAGCTCGTACTTTCCTTCGACGGCCTTGTCTATGGCGGGCTCGATCTCGTCCTTCAGGACCTCGCAGAGGAAGCCCCTCCGCCCCATGTTGACGCCCAGGAGGGGCGTGTCAGACACCTTGAGGCCCATGGCTGTGCGAAGGATGGTGCCGTCTCCGCCTACGGCGACGACGAAGTCTGCCTCGATGTCGGTGAGGTCGACGGTCTCCGAGTTGGCCTCGAGCGCCATCGCCGTCTCCGTCTCGATGAGGACCTCTACACCCCTTTCCTCGAGGAGTTCAATGACCCTACGAGTCACCGGGAAGACTGCGTCTATGTCCGTCCTGGAGACAACGCCGACCTTCATGGCATTTCAACTGAGAAGACTGCTAGCGGTGATTTAAAGACTCACCGGCGGGTCCAGCCGTGTTCCCCTATGAGGGGGACGTAGGCGACCTGCATGAGCGTCCGCCGGATGAGTTCCCCCCCGCGCCCCCTTTCGAGGAGGACGAGGTCCTGGCCGTATAGGGTCGCCTCCCCTATGGGGGCGATCATCCTGCCGAGGGGGCGGAGCTGCTCGATGAGGGGCGGGGGGAAGTCGGGGCTCGCCGCGGTGATGCTGATAGCGTCGTAGGGGGCGCCCTCCGGGTAGCCGAGGGTGCCGTCGCCGAGGATCAGCTTAACGTCGCCGTAGCCCGTCCTCTTGAGGTTCTCCGAGGCAAAATCATGGGTTGCCTCGTTGATCTCTATGGCGACGACGAGGCCCTTGTCGCCGACTAACTCGCGGGCGAGGGCGGCGCCGTAGCCCGAGCCAGCACCTACCTCGAGGAACCTGTCACCTTCCTTGAGCCTAAGGGGCTCGTATGTGACGGGGTACATGTAGGGGGCGGATATGGTCTGGCGCCCGTCCCCGGGGATTGGGCTGGGGGAATCGAGGTATGAGTACTCCCTGAGCCCCGGGGTCATGAACTCCTCCCTGGGGACCCTGAGCATCGCCTCGGCGACGCGCTCCGAGGTCACGTAACCAGCCGCCCTGTACCGGGCCACCATGGCCCTTCGTTGCCGGGTGAAGTCCCACATCCACATCATGGATGGGTTGGTAAAATGAGGATAAAAAGTGTTTAGACGATGACGCCGGCGGCACGTAACTCGTCGAGCTTCTCCTGGCTGTAGCCTAGGAGGCTCTTGAGTACCTCGTCGTTGTGTTCCCCGAGGATGGGTGCGGGCGTCTTGATCGTGGTGGGCGTCTTGCTGTACTTGACGGGGTGCTGGGGGACGACGAATTTCCCGGCGAGCTTGTGGTCTAATGTGACTATTGTGTTGCGTGCCTTCACCTGTGGGTCCTCGAGCATGTCGGGGATGTGGTGCATCGGGGCGCAGGGGACAGCGTTTACCGCCAGCGCAGCTATAGCATCAGCCGCATTCTGGTTCTCGACCCACTTCTTGAAGACGTCGCTTCCATCCTCTATCTCCTCGACGCCTATCGTCCTCTTGACCCTGTCCTCCATGTTCTGGTCGGCGGCGACGTAGATGTGCTTCCCGTCCTTCGCCTTGAAGATGCCCCAGGCGCCGATGCCCTTCCTCTGCTGCCTCGTAACCCAGGGGAGGTTTCCGCTCAGAGAGTAGCTCGCGATGCTTACGCCACACTGGGCGATCATGACGTCGAGCTGCGCGACGTCGATGAGTTGGCCTTCCCCGGTCCTGTCGCGGTGCCTTAGGGCGCCGAGGATAGCGATGGTTGCGTAGAGGCTGGGGTCGAGGTCACCATGGTACTCCGCGGGGACCACCGGTGGGCCGTTGGGGTCGATGTTGTCTCCGGAGAGGCGGAGCCAGCTGCTCTGGCTCTCGGCGATGGGGGCGAAGCTCGGGCGGTCCTTGAATGGGCCGTCGAGGCCGAAGCCGCTGAGGCTAGCGTAGATGATGTCGGGTTTCACGGCCTTGATCTGCTCATAGCTGAGGCCGAGCTTGTCCATTGTGCCGCGTTTGAAGTTCTCGACGACGACGTCGCTCTTCTTCGCCAGCTCCTTCACGATCTCGAGGGCCTTGGGGTCCTTGAGGTTGAAGGCGAGTCCCTTCTTGTTCCTGTTGAGGTAGTGGAAGCTGCTGCTCGCGCCTCCGAATAGGTTTGTGCCGAGCCTGTTGATCTCACCCCACGGGGGCTCAACCTTGAGGACCTCCGCGCCCATGTCCGCGAGGATCATGGTGGAGTAGGGGCCGAAGTAGATGTGGCCGAAGTCTAGGATGCGTACGCCGTCGAGCATACCCTTACCCATGCTGTTCACCAAATCCTGTGAAAGAGACTGGCGCGGCGGATAAAGTTTATGCGGTCTCTGACCATGAGGCTATTCGTGTGGTGAGATGGCGGGGCGCCTCCTCAGCCGGCTCAGGGGCTACTTCAGGGCGTATCTTGATAGTTTCGAGAGGGGACGGAGGAAGTTCGGCGTCTGGTGGGTGGTATTCACCGCCAGTCTGCTCCTCATCCCCATCGTGCTGATTCTCTTCGCGGTAGGGCTCTACTTCTTCGTCCTTCCCGGCTTGAGTGGCGGCTAGGGCTTCGTCTCCCAGATCTTGTCCCCGACGTAGTGGAGATTGTGTATGACCTTCCCCTTCTTCTCCACCATGATCGCCGCCGATGGCTTCAGCGCCTTACCGATGGCTAGAGCCTTACCGTACTTCACGTCGCGTACGACGACGAGGGCGCCCTCCTCGAAGGTCGTCTTTATCTCCGTGATGCCCGGTGCCATGACGTCGGCTCCCTTGCAGACGAATGGAATGGCCCCCATGTCGACGATGACCGCGGGGAGGGAGTCCACGCACCTACATCGCAGCGTCGGGTAGAGACTCTCCCCCGACCTGAACAATAATATCTCGTCGTCGAGAAGATAGACCTTCACGCGATCCTCGGTCTCAGCCTCCTCGACCTTGGAAAATGATTGTCCCGCGAGGTAGCCCGAAGCTTCTTCTAGAATGCTCCTCGCGTCCTGTCTCCTCAGGGCGCGTCTCTTCCTGACCTTGAGCCCAGAATCGCTCATCGGGGACAGAATGCGTCGCGGAGGTTAAGAAGCCTACGCGAGTGCGTAGGTGTCGAGGTTCTCGGGGGCTACCCCGTAGATGCCCCTCTGCTTAGCCACGACGCGTGCGAGGTTCTCACACTTCGACTCCTCACCGTGTATGACGAAGACGCGCTTCGGCTGCGGGTGAAGCCGACGGACATAGTTGATGAGCTGGCGCCAGTCGCTGTGACCGCTGAAGCCCTCGATGGTGTAGTTCTTCATGGCGACGTTTATGATCTCCATCTTGCCTTTCTGCCCGTACATCTGGACGCTGCCCATCCCCGACTGGATGCGCTGCCCCATCGTGCCGGCGACCTGATAGCTGACGAAGCAGATGGCGTTGTTCTCGTCGGAGGCGAGGCGCTTGAAGTAGTCGATGACGGGGCCGCCCTCCATCATGCCCGCCGTGGCCATGATGATCGCGGGGCCGCCCGCCACTATCTCGTCCCTCTTGTCCTGCTGCTTCACCACGGTGAAGTAGTCACTCTCGAAGGGGTTGACGCCGTCACGGAGTATCTGGTCCCTGACGTCGTTGCTCAGGTACTGGGGGTAGGCGGTGTGGATGCCGGTGACCTCGCTGATCATCCCCTCGATGTAGACGGGGGCCTCCGTCATCTTCCCCTCCTTCATGTACTTGTTGATCACCATCATGATCTCCTGAGCACGCCCAACGGCGGGCACGGGGATCAGTAGCTTCCCCTTCTGCAGCGTCTTGTTGGCGATCTCGACGAAGTTCGCCTCCGTCTCCTCGCGGTCCGGCGTCACGTTATCGATGCCGCCATAGGTGCTCTCCATGATGAGGGTCTCGACCCTCGGGAACTGGATGGAGGCGGGCTGGAGGAGCTGCGTCGGGCCGTACTTGAAGTCGCCCGTGTAGACGACGTTGTGAAGCCCCTTCCCTATGTGGAGGTGCGCCTGCGCTGAGCCGAGTATGTGGCCCGCGTTGTGGAGCGTGAGCCTCACGTCGGGGCTTATGTCTGTGACCTCGCCGTATCCGAGGGGGATTGTCCTCATAATGACCTCCCTGACCTCCTCGTTGCTATAGGGATTGAAGCGCCCCTCCTTGCTGGTGACGTCGAGGTAGTCGCTCTGGAGGAGTACCATGAGGCTCGCCGTCGGCTCGCTGCAGTAGATCGGGCCCTCGTAGCCATACTTGTAGAGGTAGGGTAGGAAGCCGCAGTGGTCGAGGTGGGCGTGCGTGATGACGACGGCGTCGAGCTTGCTGAGGTCGAACTCCTCGGCGTCTAGGCGCGGGTAGGCGCCCACGGGATTCGACGTGCCCGGGTTGATGCCGCAGTCCATGAGGATGCGGCTCTCCCTCGTCCTGATGAGGACGGCGGATCTGCCGACCTGCCTCGCGGCGCCGAGGAACGTTACCCTGACATCGCCGCACTGCTGGTACATTGGGCGGAAGATGGACTCCCCAGTCTCGCGGAGGAAGCGTTCACGCTCCTTGCTCTTACCGTAGATGTAGCCCCTCACCATCTTGATGGTCATGCTAGGGATTGGAGGAGACCTCACAACGTTTGGGCTCCAGTGAGTCTTCTTCACGATCTCTAGGAGGTTCTCACCGTTCTTCCCTATGGCGATGCCGGGCTTCTCCACCTCGAGTGTGACCTCGCCGAGGCTAGGGTCGAAGTTGCTCTGAACGAGCCCCGCCTCCTCTAGGATCTCCTTCACGATCCTCTCCGCCTCGACTTCGTTGGAGCGGACGGACGGGTCGCTGCGGATCACGATCCTCTTCTTTATTATGCCCGCGATCTCGCCGACTATGTGGCTCTGCTCAATGAGCGTCTCGGGCCTCTGGGTGTAGATTGCAAGGCGTGGACCCTCGAACTCGATCCTCGTGATGCCGACCTCGGCGGGGATCTTTTCGAGGATCGTCTTCCTAATTTCCTCGTAGCTCAGTCCTTGGGGCTTTTGCATCCCTGCATCCAACTTAGGATTTCAATAACGCTTCCTTCTCGGCGGGGGGGAGCTCCCTGAAGCCCTTCTTGTCTATGACGGCGACGTCGAAGCTGTCCCCGCTGTAGGTGTCCCTCTTCATCGCGGAGTCGATCGCCCTGATGACGACCGGGAGCATCTCCTTGACGGTCTTCTCCTCCTTGTACATGGCCTCGAGGACGCCGTAGGCGAAGGGGCTGCCGGAACCCGTTGAGATCATCTTGTCCTCCAGCAGGCTGCCGAAGGGGTCGAGGTTGAATATGTGAGGGCCAGTGTCGTCGAATCCGCCGACTATGGCCTGCATCGGGAGTGGCGCCCCCGCCTCGCGGTTCTGGAAGAGGATCCCGGAGACGAGCGTCGCCGCAGACTTCACAGGCATCGGGCGCCCCTTCTCAAGCTCGTAGAGACGGGTGTTAACCTTGAGTATCTCGACGACCCTCTGGGCGACGGCTACCCCGCCCGCGATGGTCATCGCGAGGTTGCCAGTGATCTGGTAGACCTTCTTCGCGTGCTTGCTCGCGACGTAGTTGCCAGCCGTGGCCCTAGTGTCGCTACCGAGAATGACGCCGTCCCTGCAGACGACCCCAACCGTAGTGGTTCCCTTGAACGCTTCGAGTTCCCTAGACATTTTCTTTCCCCTACTAACACTCTAAGAGAGGGTATCCTTAGAAGGAAGACCAAAAGTAGATTCTGGGTGTGATTTAAAAACCTTTTCCGTTCCCTGAAAAATAGTAAACCACAGGAGTTAAAACCCGCCGAGACCTCCATGTTTTCAGCACCCGGGTTTCGCTATGACCTCAACAGATCCCCCTAGGGCGATGCCCGTCCACAGGATAGATCTACCACGTATAGTGCTAGTCGGTAAGGGGGTCCTATCCTCAATCAACGGAATATGCCGCGAACTCGGTTATGGTAAGGCCCTCATAGTCACGGGGAAGAACACGGTGAAGATAGCGGGGGAACGGGTGCAGTGGATACTCGCAAACGATGGCATATCCTCCGACCGGTCGATAGTTGAGGACGCGCAGTTAGAGACCGTTGGGCGCGTCATGGAGGACGCGGGGAGGGCCAAGGTGGACGTCCTCATAGGCGTGGGGGGCGGCAGGAGCATAGACGTGGCGAAGCTGGCCGCCGCCAAGACGGGAAACGCCTTCATAAGCGTCCCCACGGTGGCCAGCCACGACGGAATAGCCAGCAGCCTCGCCTCCGTGAAGGGGATGGAGCGCCCCTACACAGTGAAGGCGGTCTCCCCCGTCGCCGTGGTCATGGACAGCGGAATCATAGCCGCCTCGCCCTACCGCTTCACCGCCGCCGGGTGCGGCGACGTCATAAGCAAGGCGACCGAGGTCGAGGACTGGAAGCTCGCACACTCGGAGAACGGTGACTACTACGGCGCCTACGCGGCGAGCCTAGCGCTCATGAGCAGCCAACTGATTATGGAGAGCGCCGATAAGATCAGGCAGAATACCTCCGACACCGTCCGAGACCTCCTCGAGGCACTCATCAGCTGCAGCACCTCGATGAGCATCGCGGGGAGCAGCCGCCCCTGCAGCGGCTCCGCCCACCTCTTCAGCCACGCACTCGACATCATAGTGGACAAGCCGGCCCTCCACGGCGAGCAGTGCGGCGTCGGCTCCATAATGATGGCGAAGCTACACGGTCTGGACTGGGAGAAGATAAGGGAGAGCCTCGAAAGGATAGGCGCCCCGACCACCGCCGCGGCCCTCGGCATCAAGAAGGAGAAGATAATAGAGGCCCTCGTCATGGCCCAGAGCGTTAGGCCCGATAGATACACGATATTGTCGAAGATCCATCTGGACCGCGCCTCCGCGGAGGCCTTAGCGGTGGAGACGGGCGTAATCTAGGGTAGCATCCACCGTAGTGTCCCCTCCGAGACCAACTGAATATTTATATGAACAGAACCCACTCAGAAGCTGAGATCAGCCCTAGGTGGACATATTGAGCAGCGTCCAGTTGAAAGTTGCCGAAGCGAAGCAGCAGAGAGACGTCGGGCGTAGCATCGCCCGCATGGACTCCGAGACGATGAAGACCCTAGGCGTCACCGTGGGTGACGTCGTGGAGGTCGTCGGGAAGAAGTCTACGGCGGCGAAGGCGTGGCCCGCCTACCCCGAGGACCAGGGACTCAGCCTGCTACGCATAGACGGCTTCATACGCAAGAACTGCAACGTCAGCATAAACGAGTTCGTCCAGGTGAAGAAGGCCGAGGCCGAGTACGCGATCAGCCTCAAACTAGCGCCCGTGGACATCAGGATAAGCGTGGACAACGACTTCATACGCTTCGTCAAGGATAGGCTCATCGACCGCCCCGCCACGAGGGGGGACACGCTGCTCATCATGATGCTCGGTCACTCCGTGCCGTTCATGGTCGTGAACACCAGGCCCACGGGGATAGTCAAGATCTCGCCCACGACCGAGATACAGATCCTGAGTGAGCCGGTGCCGGAGATGGAGATGCCGAGCAGGACGACTTACGAGGACATCGGCGGCCTGAACGAGGAGATCCGGCGCATAAGGGAGATGGTGGAGCTGCCGCTTCGGCACCCGGAGATCTTTCAGCGCCTAGGCATCGACCCACCCAAGGGTGTCCTCCTCCATGGGCCCCCCGGCTGCGGTAAGACGCTCCTAGTCCGAGCCGTCGCCAACGAGTCCGACGCCAACTTCTACGCCATAAACGGCCCAGAGATCATGAGCAAGTTCTACGGAGAGTCCGAGGGAAGGCTCCGGAAGATGTTCGAGGACGCGGAGAAGAACGCCCCCAGCATCCTCTTCATAGATGAGATAGACGCCATAGCCCCGAAGAGGAGCGAGGTAACCGGCGAGGTGGAGAGGCGCGTCGTCGCGCAGCTCCTCGCCAGCATGGACGGCTTGAAGAGCAGGGGTCACATCATAGTCATAGGGGCCACGAACAGGCCCGATGCCATAGACGAGGCGCTGCGCCGCCCCGGCAGGTTCGACAGGGAGATTGAGATCACCACCCCCGGCAGAGAAGGCCGCTTAGAGATCCTGCAGATCCACACACGCGGCATGCCCCTCGCCGAGGATGTCAACCTCCCCAAGATCTCCGAGTTCACCCACGGCTACACGGGCGCGGACCTAGAGGCGCTCAGCCGTGAGGCAGCTATGAAGGCACTCCGAAGATACCTCCCTAAGATAGATCTAGAACAGAAGAGGATACCCCACGAGGTCCTCGACCAGATGATCGTAACAACCGAGGACATCATGGGCGCCTTCAGGGAAGTCACACCCACCGCGATGCGCGAGGTCTACGTCGAGACGCCGAACGTCCACTGGGACGAGGTCGGCGGATTGGAGGAGGTCAAGCAGTCCCTCAAGGAGGCGGTCGAGTGGCCGCTCAAGAACCCCGAGAGGTTCACCCGCCTAGGCATCCAGCCCCCCAAGGGCATCCTCCTACACGGCCCACCCGGTTGCGGTAAGACGCTCCTAGCCCGCGCCGTCGCGACGGAGTCGGAGGCGAACTTCATCAGCATCCGCGGCCCCGAGATATTCAGCAAGTGGGTCGGCGAGTCGGAGAAGGCGATAAGGGAGACATTCCGGAAGGCACGAATGGCTGCGCCGAGCATCATCTTCTTCGACGAGTTCGACGCCCTCGTCCCCGCCAGAGTCGGAGGCGGCGACAACCGCGTCACCGAGCGCGTCATAAGCCAGCTCCTCACCGAGATCGACGGCCTCATGACCCTCCAGAACATAGTAGTCATCGCGGCGACGAACCGCCCCGACATGATCGACCCCGCCGTCCTCCGCCCCGGCAGATTCGACAGGCGCGTCTACGTCCCGCCACCCGACAACGACGCGAGGCTACGCATCCTCCAGATAAAGACTAAGGATATGCCCCTGGAGAACGTCAAGGTCGAGGACCTGGCGAAGAAGTTGCAGGGATACAGCGGCGCCGACATCGACGCCATCTGCCGCGAGGCGGCCATAAACGCCCTTCGGAGGGACCCCGAGGCCCAGAAGGTCACGGGAGCCGACTTCGAGAAGGTCATTGCTGATATAGTACCCTCGATAACTCCAGAGATGGAGAAGTGGTACCAGGAGACGAATAAGCGCATCCGGGACCAGCAGAAGCCCCCGATGGACATCGCATAGGTGAAACAGATGGACGCCAAACTCATACCGTCAACCGTCGTCGAGGCCCTCGGCAGGGGCGGCGCACAGGAGTTCGACGACCTCCTCAAGCAGGTGCAGAAGTACCAGAGCGGCATAAACGAGACCGAGTTCAGCAGACTCCTGATGGAGATGGAGATACAGGGCCTCGTCAGGGTCACGAAGATGGCCAAGGGGAAGAGGCGGATAGAGCTGGCGTAGGGGGCCGCGTGGTTGGGCGTCCAGTTCGGCGACCTCGTGGAGCCTCGTAAGATTTCTCTGGATGAACTCAAGGGCAGGTCCATCGCCTTCGACGGCCACAACGTCATCTACCAGTTCCTAGCCATCATCCGCGGCCAGGCGGGGGAGCCCCTCAAGGACGCGCAGGGGCGCATCACGAGCCACCTCAGCGGCATCCTGTACAGGAACAGCAACCTGATGGAGGCCGGCGTCCGGGTCGTCTACTGCTTCGACGGGAGGCCGCACGAGTTCAAGAGGCAGACGCTGGAGGCGCGCCACGAGGTCCGCGTCCAGGCGCGGCAGAGGTACGAGAAGGCCATCGAGGAAGGGGATCAGGAGGGTGCCCGCCGCTGGGGGCAGCAGAGCATCGTCGCCTCCACCGACATCATCGGGGACGCCAAGAGGCTCCTCACCCTCATGGGGGTACCCTGGATACAGGCGCCAGGCGAGGGGGAAGCCCAAGCTGCCCACATGGCCATCAAGGGTTCCGTCTGGGCGTCGTCCAGCCAGGACTTCGACTCCCTCCTCCTCGGAGCCCCCCGCCTCGTCAGGAACCTCTCTATAAGCGGTCGCCGCAAGCTCCCCCGGAAGAACGTCTACATAAAGGTCGAGCCCGAGATGTACGAGTACCAGAAGCTCCTCGCGGAGCTGGGGCTCACGCGGGAGCAGCTCATTGACGTGGGCATCCTCATCGGGACCGACTACAACCCGGATGGCATAAAGGGGATTGGGCCGAAGACGGCGATCAAGCTCATCAAGAAGCACGGCAGCCTCGAGGCGGCGCTCCCCGAGCTGCCCAACGCCGAGTTCCCCCACCCCGTAGACGAGATAAGGGCGCTCTTCCTCAGGCCACTGGTCACCGACGACTACCGGCTGGAGTGGGGGAAGCCGGACACGGCGGGTATCCTCTCCTACCTCTGCGGTGAGCACAACTTCAGCAGGGAGAAGGTGCTGGCAGCCATAGAGAAGATGGATAAGG
>Ga0315286_10000263_pt1 | contig 41993 bp, 38 predicted proteins | sample YL17G10_0_MG_FD_205038 | JGI IMG/M metagenome (GOLD analysis project Ga0315286, IMG submission 205038) | Sediment microbial communities from Yellowstone Lake, YNP, Wyoming, USA - YL17G10_0 | ecosystem: Environmental > Aquatic > Freshwater > Lake > Sediment | place: USA: Wyoming | collected...
CGGGTTTGCCGTCGTCGACGAATATCTGTTCGATCGCCAGCTTCACAGAGAGTTCTTTGAGCTGTCGAGTAACTTCCTCGAGTTCCAGCTTGGACAAATAGTCCGTGTCACTCGCGATACGACAACGTGTCATCGTGGTCACCGTCGAGCTCCCGACGCTTGAAAAGGAAAACGCGCGCCACCAGAGTGGACTAAGACATAGCACACCAGCGCGTCGATCGTCAACGGCGGAATCGGCGTGTCGAGCGTGTCGCCGAGCGGGGGCTATTTTTCGAGGGACGGAACCGAGCCGTGGACGAAATCCGACGCCTTCTCCGGGGCCGGTTTTTTCGAGACGACCATCATGCGGTAGAAAGTGGAGAACGCGGCGAGGAGCAACGCCACCCCGGCGACGACCGGAAGAACAAAGCCCTTGACGGCGAGGATCCCCAAGACCGCCATCGCTGCCTGCATCGTGTAGAGAATGGCGAGGGTCTGCCTCGCCGACAAACCGAACGAGGTGAGAACGTGATGGATGTGCAAATGATCGGCCTCGAACACCGGCCGGTGGAGGGCGAGCCGCCGCGCGATCGCGAGCCACGAGTCGAGCATGGGGACGGCAAGGATGAACCCCACGCCAAAGAACGTAGTGACCGACGGCTCGACCATGGTGACCGCGCACGAGAGTATCCCCAGCATGATTCCGAGAAAGAGGCTCCCCGTATCACCCATGAAGATCTTGCCCGGCGGGAAGTTGTAGAGGAGAAACCCCATACACGCCCCGGCAACCGAGAGCGCGACGAAAACGAGCGCCGGGACCCCGAGAAGACCCGCCGCGACGCCGAACGCGGCGGCCGAGATGAACGAAACGCCGGCGGCGAGACCGTCCAAACCATCGATGAGATTGACCGAGCTCGACGTCCCGACCAGATAAAACGCCGTAAGGAGGCCGACGAACAAGAGATGCTCATCCACGACCGGGAGCCCCACGAAAAGCCGGACGCCGGAGACGGCGACAATAATGGACGCCAGGATCTGGACGGCGAGCTTCTGGCGCGCCTTGAGGTTCTTGGTGTCGTCGACGAGGCCAAGAACTACGATCATCCCGACGGGGATGAACACCTTGAAGGCGATATCCGGGATGACGCCCTCCTCGAGAAAGAGCAGAACGGCGAGCACGATGAGGCTCGCCCACACCCCGATCACCATGCCGATCCCCCCGAGATGGGGAATCATGCTGGTATGGATCTTCCGGCCGTTGGGTTTATCCCCAAGCTTACGTTTCAGGGCGTAGCGGCGAATCGGGGGCGTGACGACCGCCACGACGAGGAAAGAGAGGACGAACCCGATCAATGCAGTAAGAACCGCCAAGTCGCCTCCTATTTACCCCGAAGATGCACCGTCCCCCGCTGTCCATGCAGGACGATATCGGGAGAAGTTGGCGTTGTCAAGCGGGAATACACCCTTATCCCTTTGATTTCCTCAGGTTACTCCGCAGACTCCGAAGATCGCTTAAGGTGCAGACGCGAAACGCAAGCACCAGAAAAAGATAAAGAACGGACGCGAGCACGGCTCCCAAAACAGCGTGCAAGTGGACGGGAGAGCGCTCAACAAGCCACCACGCGATGCCGCCTGCGACCGCACCAGCAAGAATCGTGCGAACCGGCAGGCTGAGCGGCCCCCAGCCGAACGGCACGCGGTAGATCCTGAACACCGCCCTCAGACCGATCACCATCAGAACCCCGTACGAGAGCATCATGGAGATAATGGCTCCCCTCGCTTCCAGCCGCGGGATGAGAACGATGCTCAGCAGAAAATACAGAACAGCGGATGTTATTGTCAAATAAGCGTATAGTCTTGATTTCTCGGCGGCCACCAGCGCCGGGAGGATCACCGCCCCCACGGACCGAAACGCGACCACTCCGACGTAGAGAAAGAGCAGCCGCCCGGAGTAGTCGAATTTATCCGAAAAGACGAACGTGACGAGGGGCACCGAGAGCGCGGCGAACAGCATGCAGAACCACACACCCGACACAAACGTGTACTGGAGGGTTTTCTGGATGATCCGCGAACAGTCGGCCACGTTGCCGCTCGAGTACCTCGCGGCGAGCGCCGGGCGGAGCATCATCATCGCGGCGAAAACGGGGAAGAGGGACACCTCGGCGATGTTTCTCGCCACGGTGTACTGCCCGACCTCCCAAACACCCGAGAAGTACCCCAGGATCAACCGGTCCATCTGCGAGTAGACGATTACGGATGCGCTGCTCACCGCAAGCGCTGTGCTCAAACGGAGGAGTTTTCTCGCATGGCCGCCGGGGTCGGGCGCCGGATCGGCCGCCGGGAGGTACTTCCAGAGAAGCACCCAGAAGAAGACGATCGCGATGAACCACGCCGCGCAATACCCCTCGAGAATTCCCGTGGCGCCCGCGCCCATGAAGACGAGAACGGCCGTCACCGCGATCCTCAGCGACAGATGGAGGCCCCGGATCTTGTAGACGGTTTGGAGGCGGTTCAAGCCGATGAGGAAATTCTCCTTGAACTCGTAGAGGCTCGAGCAGATGAGAGTCCCCACCCCGATCCGGATCGGCACCGTGAGCCCCGGGTCCTTGAAAAACCGGGCGGTCTGCGGCGCGAATATGAATGCAAAGATCGACACGCCGAACGTGAAGACGAGCCGCAACGTCATGCTCGTGCGAAAGAGCGCGCGCAGGCGTCCCGGCTGGTTCACGCCATATTCGCTCGCCATTTGCGAGGCGGAAAGATCCATTCCGAACTTGGCGGGGATCTGGAGCATCGTGGCGTAGGACAGCACCCACGACACCGTGCCGATCGCCTCGGAGCCGGCCCAGCGCGCGACGATCCACGAAATGACAAAACCGGTGACAACGGGAAGCGCCGTAACGGCGAGGCTCCAGAAGAAGCTGTGGGAAAGAGATGTATCCTGGAACGACCAGGTTGTCTTCTGCGTGCTCATCGGAAGTACTCGTCGACCACCCGGATGATTCGCTCGGAGGCTTTCCCATCCCACAATTCAGGGATCCGACCGGGCCGCGTCCGCCCGCCGAGAACCTCTCTCGCTTCTTCGAGGATCCGTTCGGGCGACACACCGACGAGGCGGTTGGTTCCGATGTCGACGGTGATGGGTCTCTCCGTGTTTTCTCGAATCGTCAGACAGGGGATTCCGAGTACAGTGGTCTCTTCCTGAATACCTCCTGAGTCGGTGAGGACAAGACGAGCATGCATCATCAATTTAATAAAATCCAGGTACCCGATGGGATCTAATATTTTCAACCGCTCCGAGCTGACTTGCAACTTATTGTTGTTCATTATCTTGCGTGTCCTCGGATGAGCCGGGAAAACGAGGGGACAGTCCTTCCCCAACTCGTCGAAGACCCCCAGGATCCCACGGAGACCTTCCGGGTCATCAACGTTCGACGGCCGGTGAAGAGTAACGAGCCCGTAGCGGCCGGGCGCGAGCGAGAGATCGTCGAGAATCGTCGAGCGCTCGGCCATGGGACGATAGAAGTGGAGACTATCGATCATCACATTGCCGACGAAATGGATCTTCGACCCGTCAACACCTTCGCGGAGAAGGTTTTTCTCCGCGCTCGGCTCCGTTGTGAAGAGTAAATCCGCGATGATGTCGGTGACCATCCGGTTGATCTCCTCGGGCATCGTGCGGTCGAAACTCCTTAAGCCCGATTCGACGTGCGCGACTCTGATCCCCATCTTGACCGCGACAAGCGCTCCCGCCATGGTGGAGTTGACGTCGCCAACGACGATGAGAAGATCGGGGGCGCCGGAGGAGAACACTCTCTCGAGCTCGAACATGACTTTGGCGGTCTGCTCGCCGTGGGGCCCCGATCCCACCCCGAGATACACATCGGGCTTCGGGAGTCTGAGATCGTCGAAGAACACCTTCGACATGTTGCGGTCGTAGTGCTGCCCGGTGTGCACCAGGCTCCTCACGACCCGGTCGTTCTTCTCGAGCTCGCGCCAGATGGGGGCGACCTTCATGTAGTTCGGCCGCGCCCCCACCACGGCGGTGACCTTATACGTCATGCGTCGTGCCCTTCTTGAGTTTTTCCGCGTAGTGCTTGTCGTAGTATTCGCGGAACGCGCCCGACTTGACCCGCCGCCACCACTGCTCGTTCTTCCGGTACCACTCGACCGTTTGCCGGAGCGCCGCTTCGAACTCGTGCCGCGGCTTCCACCCGAGCTGCTCGGTCTTCGAGCTGTCCATGAGGTAGGCCCTGTCGTGGCCTTTCCGGTCTTCGATGAAAACGATCCGCGATTTCGGCGCGCCGAGGAACTTGAGGATCAGCTCGGCCACCTCGAGGTTGGGGCGGCTCTTCCCCGCCGCGATGTTGTAGACCTCGCCGGGTTTTCCCCCGAGCGAGACAAGCTCGATGGCGGAGCAGTTGTCCTCGACGAAGAGCCAGTCCCGCTCGTGCATCCCGTCGCCGTAGAGCGGCAGAGGCTTGCCCTCGAGCGTGTTGGAAACGAAAAGAGGGATGAACTTCTCGACGTGCTGGTACGGACCGAAGTTGTTCGAACTCCGCGTGACGACCACGGGGAGATGAAACGTGTTGAAGAACGCCTGGCCCATCAGATCCCCACCGCACTTGCTCGCCGAATAGGGGTTGCCCGGCCGGAGCGGAGACTCTTCGGTGAAAAGATCCCCCGCGGAGCTCCCGTACACCTCGTCCGTCGAGATCTGGACGAACCTCTCGACGCCGAGCTCGTGGGCGGCGCGAAGCATCGTGTAGGTCCCCCGAACGTCGGTTTCGATAAAGGTCCCCGCCTCCTGGATCGAGCGGTCCACGTGCGTCTCCGCGGCGAAGTTGAACACGGCGTCGCATCCCTTCATCGATCGCGCGACGAGTTCATGGTCGGCCACCGATCCCCTGACGAACTCCACGCGGCCGGTGTCGAGAAGACCCGAGAGGTTCTCGAGATTACCCGCGTAGGTGAGCGCGTCGAGAACGACGATCCGGGTCTCTGGGTACTTCGCCGAGATGAAGTGGATAAAATTGGATCCGATGAAACCGGCACCGCCGCTCACCAGTATCGACCGAAAAAAGCTCACCTGTGCACCTCCTCCGCTCTAACTGTCCTTCCGCGCCCAGTCGTAGGGGATAGCGCCCCCGTGCGGGTCGGACTTGTATTCGTCGGGGTTCTCGTAGTTGTAGACCTCCGAGGGACAGTTGACGACCATCCCCGGCGCCGTCCCGAGACCCTTCATCCCGTGGACGACTAGCGGGGGGATGACGAGAAGAATGGGGTTTTGTTCCCCCATGAAAAACTCGTTCACCTCGCCGAAGGTTTTCGAATCCTTTCGTTGATCGTACAGAACCACTTTGACCATCCCCGACACGGCCACGAAGTGATCCGTCTGAATCTTGTGATAGTGCCACCCCTTGACGACGCCGGGGTACGCGACGGTGAGGTACACCTGGCCGAACTTCCGGAAGAACGGATCATCGGCCCGGAGCATCTCCATCAGGTACCCCCGTTCGTCGGGGATGACCTTGAGCTTCTTGACGACGACTCCGTCGATCATAGCGGTCTCTCCTTTTTCCTTCTGGCCTCGGCGCCGCGCCCGAACGATCGATAACGGAACCCGTGGTCGAACATGCGGTCCGGTTTGTATACGTTCCGGCAGTCGATGAACACCGGTTCTCGCATCGCTTGTTTGAGTTTGGGAAGATCGAGCTGTCTGAATTCGTTCCACTCGGTGACGAGCATCACGGCGTCGCTACGGTCCGCCGCCTCGTAGGGGTTCTTGCAGAACGTCACGTCGATGGGGACCGTCTTTTTGAAATTGTCCATCGCCACGGGATCGAAGACCCGGACCTTCGCCCCTTCCTCGACGAGATCCTTGATGATCCGGATCGAAGGCGCGTCGCGGAGGTCGTCGGTATTGGGCTTGAACGCGAGTCCGAGAACACAGATCTCTTTGCCCCTGAGGATTCCGAGTTCCTCCTTGAGCTTGCCGACCGCTCTCCCGGGGAGCTTCTGGTTGAGGTCGAAAATCGCCCGGACGATGTGCGGTTCGTAGCCCCGCGACGCGGCGATATGAATGAGCGACGATATGTCCTTGGGGAGACACGAACCGCCGAAACCGACTCCCGCGTGGAGAAACTTGGATCCGATACGGCCGTCGAGCCCCATTCCCCTGGACACGTCGTCGACGTTGGCGCCGACGAGCTCGCTAATGGCCGCGATCTCGTTCATAAAGGAGATCTTTGTGGCGAGAAACGCGTTGCTCGCGTGCTTGATGAGTTCCGCCGTCTCGAGATCGGTGATGAGGATCGGCGTCTCGATGAGATAGAGAGGACGGTAGACTATCTTCATGAGATCCTTGGCCTTCTCCGTCTCGGCTCCGATGACCACTCTGTTGGGCCGCATGAAGTCCTCAACCGCGGACCCTTCGCGGAGAAATTCCGGATTGGCCACCACGTCGAACTCCGCGTCTCCCGGAGCCTTGGCCCTGATGAAGGCCGAGATCTCGCGCGTGGTCCCCACGGGGACCGTGCTCTTGCTGACGATCACCTTGTAGTCGTTGAGATGCTTGCTGATCGACTCGGCGACGTTGAACACGTAGGAGAGGTCCGCGGATCCGTCCGGTCTCGCCGGCGTTCCGACAGCGATGAACACCACGTCCGACCCCTCCACTCCTTCGGCGATATCCGTGGTGAAACGGAGCCGGCCGCTGTCCACGTTGCGGCCGACGAGCTCCTTGAGCCCCGGTTCGTATATAGGGATGCCGCCGGAGCGAAGAAGCGCGATCCGCGTTTCGTCGATGTCCACGCAACGTACGGCGTTACCGAAATCCGCGAGGCACGCGCCGGACACCAGCCCGACGTAGCCCGTTCCGATCATACAGACTCGTATCACTCGTTATCCTCCATGTAGTTGACTACTTCCCCCGCGGACCGGTTTCCGTCAGGGTACGTTTCCAGAACTCGAGGAGCGACTCGAGGGTCGCGCCGATCGGGGTCCGCGCCCGCCACCCCGTGTCCCGCTCGATCTTCGAGGGGTCGCCGCGGAGTTCCCTCGCCTCGGCGCAGCGCACCCTCTTGGGGTCGACGCGGATCTGCGGCTCCACCCCGGCGATCTCGCACAGCTTCGCGAGTAGCTCGCGAAGAGCCCACGAGACACCGGAGCACACGTTGTACACTTCCCCCCGACCGCCCTTCTCGATCAACGCGGCGTACGCCTCCGCGACGTCCCGCACATCGGTGAAGTCTCTTTTGAGATCCAGGTCGCCGACGTCGATCCGGGGTTCCCTCAAAGCGAGCCGGATCTCCGCAATCTGCCGCGCGAAGCTCGGAAGAACGAAAGTGTCCCGCTGGCCGCCCCCCGTGTGATTGAAACTCCTCGTCATTACCGCGTCGACGCCGTAGAGAGACGCGTAATGCGCGCAGATCTGCTCCTGGATCGCCTTCGAAAGCGCGTAGGGATTCGCGGGGTTTGGCGAACGCGATTCGCCGAGCGGGAGATCGCGCGGTTCGACCGGGCCATAAACGTCGCCGGACCCGGCGGCGAGAATCCGCATACTCCTCCGCCGCGTTCTCCCGTATTCGAGAATGTTCAGTACGGGGAGGATGTTCCGCGTCAGCGTGACGAAGGGCTCGTTCAAGGACCTCCCGGCGCTCGACTGAGCGGCAAGGTGCACGAGAACCGCCGGGGCCACCGTCTCGAGGAGCGCATCGACGGCCGTCTTGTCGGAGAGGTCGCAAGAGACGTACCGGTAGAGGGATGGGTCGTCCACGTCCTCCCTGACGTCGACGCCCCAGACTTCGTACCCGCGCGCGGCGAGGACGCCAGTGACGTACGGGCTGACGAATCCCCCGCACCCTGTGACCAGAACGCGTTTCATCCACCCAACTCCTACCGGTGCCGCCAGTATTCGAGCATGTCCTTAAGCGTTTGTTCGAAGGGGATCCGAGGAGCCCACCCCGTGTCACGTTCGAACTTCGAGCAGTCTCCACGAAGCCGCGGGACGTCGGACGGGCGAAGACGCGCGGGGTCTTGTTGCACCTTGATCTTCGCGCCGGTGAAAGAGAGGAGCTTGTCGAGCATGTCGCCGATCCTCCACGATTTCCCCGAGCAGATGTTGTACGCCTCCCCGCTCTTGCCCTTCTCGAGCGCGAGGTAATACGCGCGCACGACGTCCCGCACGTCGGTGAAATCGCGCTCGGCATCGAGGTTTCCCACGTGGATCACGGGCTCCTTGAGCCCCTTCTCGATGTCGGCGATCTGCTTGGCGAAGTCCGACACGACAAAAACGGGCGCCCGTCTCGGCCCGGTGTGATTGAAACCCCGAGTCCGCACGACGTCCATCTGGTAGCTCATGAAGTACTGGTACCCCAGGAGATCCTGTCCCACTTTGCTCACCCCGTACGGGCTCAATGGGCGAAGCGGCTGATCCTCGGTGATGGGGAGCTCGCTGTCGGAGGTCATCCCGTATTCCTCGCTCGAACAGGCGATCTGTATTCTCGCCTTGAGATCGATTTTTCGCACCGCCTCGAAGATGTTGAGCTGGCCGATCACATTGGTGACGAGACACTCGGTCGGGGCCCGCCAGCTCGTCGGTACAAAGCTCTGCGCGGCGAGGTGGAAAATGTAATCGGGACGGACCAGCTCGATGACGTCGCGCGTCGACGTGGCATCGCGAAGGTCGCACTCGAGGAGCGTGACCTTGCCCTGGAGGTGTTCGATGTTTTCGGTACGGCTGCGCCAGCGGACAATGCCGTACACATCGAGACCGCCCCTTTCGAGACAGTGGTCGGCCAGGTGGCTCCCGGCAAAACCGGTGATTCCGGTGATGAGCGCTTTCATGGGGCTTCCTTTCGGGTGTTTTCGGTCGAATGAGGTTAGGGGAAACTCCATGACCGGTCAACGGGTTTCGGGCTTGGCGGAGTTTCAGGTTTGCCTGGGTTTTGGGCTTGGGGGCACGTGTGTCCCGCGAAGGAAATCCGCGGTCGCGCCGGGTATCGAGGTCGGGCGGTTTGTTCGGGGGCTACGAGACGGCCGACGGGCCACGCCGGCCTCCGCGCTCGATAACGGGTCCACTTGATTCGGAGGGAAAACAACTATTTCAGGATGACGAGTTTTTTCTGGTCGACAAACGCCGGGGTTTCGAGGCGGTAGAAATAGAGCCCGCTCGAGATCCTCGTCCCTCGCTCGCCGCGCCCGTCCCAGACCACCCGATGGAGGTCGGGGCCCAGTTCCTCGCTGACGAGCGTCCGCACGAGATGCCCGCTCACGGAGAAGATCCGTAGCGTCACGAGGGACCGCTCCTTCAGCGAAAAGGAAATCGTCGTCACCGGATTCGACGGGTTCGGATAACTCTGGTACAGTGTCGTCTCCCGTACTTCCGTAGGCTCCGGGGCGAGTTCTTCCCCTCGGGCGCCGCCGGACGCGAGGGCGCCGCTCTCTACAATCGGCACCACCCGGCGATCCCCGTCGAGGATCGCCGCCTCCACGATCTCGAGAGAGTCCTGTGCCTACTTGCATCTCCGCTACTTTTTTTCCTCGGGATAGCGCGACTCGAGCCAAGCTCGTATTGCCTCGGCGGAGGGCGACTCGAGCCAAGCCCGTGTCTCCTCGGCAGACCTGCGAAGTGGCGGCACGGCGTCATTAAAGGGAATAACCGGGAATCTCCCCCTTTCTCTCCCTTCTTCGAGACCCAGCGCCTTTCCGGATAACGCGTCGCATGCCGTGATGAACTCCGTCCGCTCCCGTCGCCGAATAAGTACAAGATTTCCCTTGTTTGTTGTTGTCAATCCGCAGACGACGTGCCCCTCGTCCTTCGGGAACTGGGTCCGTAGCTCGCGTATCCTCTCATCCGGCATCGTGCCGGCGGGATTCCCACCGTATCTCACATACTCGCCGAATTGCTCGATTATCTTCTTGCCGTCGCTGGTCCGGTTCTCGATGACGAGAAGAGTCCCGATGAACCGCCCCTTGTTGACGACCGGAAATCCAAAGCAGAGTAGCTGTGCGCTCGAGACGATATCCGGGTCCGTTGACTGCGGGTAGCGGACAAAGTGGTCCGGCTGCATCATGTAGAGAACGTATGGGTCCTCCAGTCTCGCCTCGGAAAAATCCCCCTCCGAATCCGTCATAGCCCACTTGTGCCTGAACCATGAGGGGTCCGTCTCGGCCTTTATCACCCACGCGGTGAGAATCTTCGTCGCCTCATCACTCGCCCCTGTGGGCACGGTTTGCCCGTGACCAAGACACGGCAAGACACACACCAGCGCCAGAATCGCCAGGCACGCTCGACCCTTGTGGATATTCATCTCTTCACGCCTCCTAACCCGCTAGACTTCAGCACCGTCTCGCGCGATTCACCCGGGCGATCGAAACCGGAGTCGCCGCTCGCCCGCTGATGTCTCGCGCTCCACAAACGCCCCGCGAGCGCCAAACAAAAACGCCCCTTCTCTCTTGAAAAGAGGCGGACGACCTGCGGCGAGTTCACGTGTGTCCTCCCTCACGTGACGCGACCACCGAAATGATACACCGCGCAGCTCACCAACTCAAGCGAAATGGCTCCCTCCGACTCTAGCAACTGACAAAAAGCCGACTCTCGCCGACGCCGGGATTCGCACGCACCGAGCTCAGCGCGGTCCGGCTGAAACCGAGGCTTTCGTCGGATCGCTTGTGTAAGGAAAACGAGACAATGGCGTGTAGTGATTTGTTTGCACTCGACAAACACTCTGTGATTAGTGGTTTTCCTGCAGTCCAAGAGGGGGCTCGAGATGTGAAGAACTCCTGACAGTTCTTACGATAATCAATTCGTTCATGGGAATACCAGCGCTTTGCGCTATCGATATGGCTTCACTGAACCACAGGCACAGGGCGGTGAATGCGTAACTGAGATACGATTTCACATCAAGGCAGAAATAGAGCTTCGCGGTGCAGTTTCTGAAGCGATGTCGTTGAAGTATTTCATAGGCGGTGTGGAAAAGGGGTCAACGGAGTTCCAGGCCACTTCGGATGGAATTTACAACTGGGTAATAACGTTTCCCGAAGGTGGTGGACCTCTCAGCAGTGTGAATACTTTGCAGATCGAAATAGAGACTCAGCGCGAATATCCCGCTTCCATGGCGGTTCATTATTTGATCGTCCAGGTCGTTTCTGCGGGATGCGGCGGCAAGGGACCGGACCCTCACGAGGAATGACCGCTGGTCATTCGACGGTCCGCAATGCGTCTTAGCTTTCTGACATTGGGCCTGCTCGGTGTTGCCCGAGTGGGCCCTCTGTCTGTCGACCCGCCATTCGGAATGTCCCTCAATCTTCGTTCTTAAAGATGATCTGTTCTCGAGTGAGATCGTAGATCTCTCCTGATCCTGTTACTGCGTATCTGAATCCATACTTATCGCGAAGCTCCTCCCCCGCCAGTTCTTCGACCAGTTTGTTGATTCGCTCGTTTTTTTCCATAAGGTTCGTTGAGATTCTCGCAACGAATCCGCCCCAGATCGGTTTGCCATGAATAGTCTGATAGTACATTGCACCATAGGGATCTCCGCGGGCATCGATCACCGCGCCTGCCGGAAAATCCCTCAGCGCGATCACCCAATCTGGCGCTTCGCCTCTGAAAGAGGGTAATCTCTGAGGCAAGTATTCAACAGCGAGCAACACGATCAGCACCGCCGCCCCCAATCGGCTTTTGCCGGAGCCACGAAATAGGTAATCCAAGGCGACCGCTCCGATCAGGGCGGCGCAGAGCATGACGATGACCATCATCCTTGACGGCATTCCTGATATCGCTAACCACGGTAATACCCCCTCGAGCACCCGGTAGGGCATGAGTTCGACGGGCGTACACTTGCCCCACACGTAGAGTGTTGGACCCAGACTGGTCAGCAAGAAGAGGATGAGCAACGCGTACCATAGCCGCAGACTCTCCACCTCTATTCTCCTTCGCCTGAACCACGCGTAGGCAATTAGGATCCAGACCGACGCCCCGACATAGACGCTTGTCTCGCTGCTGTTCCCCTGCAGAGTCGTCCAGAAGCCCTCGGTCAATTGTGAGAAGCGGAGACATGCGCCGTAGATAAAAGGCGATAGCAGATCGGTGGAGTGTTTAGAAGGATCGTGGACTCCGTAGAGAGGCGAAGAGCTTATCATTCTTAGCAGTTTGAACACGATGACGCCGGAGCTTGCGAGTGTAGCGGCGACGAAGACCGACAGGTTGGCGATGTATCTCTTCGTCAAGAGAAACATCGGAGTCCTCTGCCGCATCGTGCGCCAGAAGAGTATCGTGACCGCAATAAGGACGCAGTATGAGAAGTAGGCGTAGTCGCATAGCATCACAGCAAAAAGGGATGCTGCCGACGCAAGCGCGAGAGGTACGCCGGGATTTCTGATAAGCGCGTACCAACAGAGCGCGAAAAGCGGGATCCACTCCAACGAAGCTAGATTCAAATGTCCCGGCGTATGGGCGAAGTGAAAGTTCGAGAAACCGAATATGAACCCGGCCACGATGCTCGGCCAGTACGAACGAATGAGGTAGAACGACAGCCAAAATGTTGTAACCCCCCCCATGACGAACGTGAAAACCACGATCGAATTGTAGGCCTGCTTCAGCGTGAGGAATGGAAGCAGAAGCGTCGCAAGGAGACCATTGAACGGACACAGGGTGTGCGCGAGAAGACTGACGCCATATGGATAATAGAGATAACTCGTGTGCCACGGAGACTGGTGAAGTTCGGTAACGGCGGTGCGAGTCCACCAGATGTTCCAGATCATGACAAGGCCATCCTTCTTGTCTGTAAAGAAATGGGTCGAGAACTGGAGCATCAGGGGATAGGTGACTACGAAAAAAATGCTGAGGTAGATAACAGCCGGGAAAACTCCCATAACGGTCAGCAAACGCGCCTTGTGTCGAAGGTGGAGAGTATCGTGGGTCGCTTCCATTCTCGTCAAATACCTCGGCGGGAGACAACCGCGCGGAGTTCAGCTATATCCCGCGGCCCGAATCGAGAGTGTCAAGATTTCTGTGTAACTGACCCATCTCGTCCTACCTGTCCCTCCTGAGAATACCGTCCGCGTTGCCACTTTGGAAGTTACGATGATTCTATTATATCATCCCTTCCATGATATTCATCCTTTTTCGCACCTTCATCTCCGCGCTGAGGTCGCACCGCGCATTGGCCCTGGAAAACCTTGCGCTTCGACATCAACTTGAAGTCCTCAAACGAAACGCCAAAAAGCCCCGCTTGACGAATCGAGATCGAGCCTTCTGGGTTTTCCTGTCGCGACACTGGGCCGATTGGCGAGATTCGTTGACATTGGTCCAACCCGAGACCGTCATTCGATGGCACAGGAGAGGGTTCCGGTTGTACTGGAAATGGAAGAGCCGACCGAGGTGGCCCGGAAGATCGAAGGTGCCTGTGGACGTCCGCAATCTCATCCGGCAGATGTCCCAGACCAACCCACTTTGGGGCGCGCCGCGGATTCACGGCGAACTGCTCAAACTCGGCATCACGGTCAGCCAGGCCACTGTCTCGAAGTACATGGTTCATCGCCGAAAACCGCCTTCCCAGAGCCGGCGAACGTTCCTGACGAACCATGCCAAGGATATTTTTTCTGTGGATTTCTTCACCATTCCAACGGCGACGTTCCGCGTGCTTTTCGTTTTCGTAGTTCTATCGAACGAGCGCCGACGGGTCGTTCATTTCAACGTGACGGATTCGCCGTCTGCGATTTGGACAGGTCAACAGATTGTCGAAGCGTTCCCGTGGGACACGGCACCGACGTACTTGCTTCGCGATCGAGACGGAATATACGGGCACGAGTTCGTACACCGGGTCGAATCGATAGGCATCAAGCAAGTGTTGATCTCAGCCCGATCGCCCTGGCAGAATCCATACGTCGAACGAGTCATTGGATCCATTCGTCGAGAGTGTGTGGATCACACGATTATCCTCAACGAACGGCATCTGCGGAGGGTTCTGAAGGACTACTTCAAGTACTATCACGGCTCCCGCACCCATCTTGGCCTTAAGAAGGATTGCCCGAAGCCGCGGCCAGTTGAGTTGCCTGATCACGGCCCGATTGATTCAGAACCGATGGTCGGCGGACTGCATCATCGGTATTTCCGACAGGCAGCCTAGAGCGCCTGAGCTTCTCCTCGACCTTCCCCGCCCGCGTTGCGGGCCTGTCCGGCAGTCTGCCTAGCAACGGCCTCGGGCTCGCGCTTTCCTCCACCGACAAGGACCATCGCCACCGAATTCACGCGATACTGCCCATCCTGGGGAACGTTTCAAGCCACGGGGACCGTATCGAATGCTTGCAACCCCCCGCGGATGGAATAAATGGAAGGGACAGGCGGATGGCAGGCTGAATCCTGGTTCCGGGCGGGTGGCGCAGTCACCGATAAACGAACTTAACCTCACCCCACGTGGCGAGGACGGTGCCTTGCTCCAACCGCATACCGATCGCGTCGATCTGCAACTCGGCTCCGGCGACATGCTCGAACCGGACCGTGTAAGGGGCCTCGGCGAGTTCACACATACCGCTCCCGGCGGCGCTGAGCCACGCGCCTCAGCCAAACCCCATCCCCACGAACGTGAAATCGACCGTTTGCACCTCCCCACCGTCCACGGGGGTGAAAACGAGACGGAACCCGTACTCCCGGCTGAGAACGCCCCGGCACTTGAGGGTAAACGAGAAGGTGCCCGAAGCGCCCAACGCGACGTCGTACTGGACCCACTCGCCCGGCGTGTCGAGCCCGTAGAGAAAGTACCCACCGCTACACCCCGACAGAGGAAGAGACTGGATTTGGGCGCCGCCGGTTTCGTTGCTCGCCGTGTAGCTCTCCGCCTCGATGGCGAGCCTTTGTGCGGAGAGGGTGGCAGGGACGAGAGAAAACGCGACCGAAAGAATCGACAACAGACGTCTATCGAGCGGACACATGCGCCGACCTCCGTAGCGCGAACACCCATCTACCGGCTTGCCGTCCCGGGAGTCGGATCGGCCATACCGCCATACCCTGGAACGCGGGAACCGCCAATGGACGCGCGACCCAGGCATAGTTTACCACACTTCACGCGGCCGCTTCCAGCGCTACGACGCCATGTCTTCGAGGATCTTTCGACACGCCTTCAACGGGTCGGGCGCCGCCGTGATCGGCCGGCCGACGACGATATGGCTTGCCCCGGCCTGGATCGCTTTCTTCGGCGTGGCGACGCGGACCTGGTCGTCCTTCTCCGCGCCCGGCAGCCGGATACCCGGCGTCACGACGGCAAAATCGGGTCCCATGTGGCGGCGGATGAGCGGGAGCTCGAGCGCCGACGCAACCACTCCGTCGAGCCCGCACTTCGCGGCGAGCTTCGCGAGAGCGAGGACCGTCTCGTTTTTCGACCGATCGCTCAGAAAAAGAGAGTGAAAATCTTCGAAGGTGAGGTGGGTAAGAACGGTCACGCCGACGATCTTCAAGTCCTTCTTACCGGATTCCTCTTTCGCCTTCTCCGCCGCCTCGAGCATCGCCTCGCCGCCGGAGAGGTGGACGGTGAGCATGTCCACGTCGAGATCGCACGCGGACCGCACCGCCCCGTGTACGGTGTTGGGAATATCGTGGAACTTCAAGTCTAGGAAAAGACACGACCCCGCATCCTTGACGAGCCGGCAGATGCGCGGGCCTTCCCTTGTAAAAAGAACGCTCCCCACTTTGAAATAGCCGGCGAGCGGCGCGAGCATCTCGACAAGCTTTGCCGCTTCGTCGTAGCCGCCCACGTCGAGGGCGACGATCAACCGATGGCGGTATTCTTCTGCCACGTCAGTATGGTCCTTTCCTCATCCATTCGGGATGCGTATCGAACGCGGAGACGATTCGCGCCGGTAGCTCGGGGTCTTGCCAGAACGAGGTCCCCACCTGCACCGCGGACGCGCCCGCGACAAAAAACTTACGCGCGTCGTCGACGGAAGCGATCCCGCCGATACCGACCACCGGGATCGACACCGCCTTCGCCACCTCCCACACTTTCTGGAGCGCGATGGGAAGAACACCGGGACCCGAGTAGCCGCCGCTCCCCCTGAAGAACACCGGTCTTCCCGTCCCCAGATCGAAGTCCACGCCGAGAACCGTGTTGATCGCCGATATTCCGTCGGCGCCGCCGGCTTCCGCCGCTTTGGCGACGGTCCCGATGTCGGTGACGTTCGGCGTGATCTTGACGAGCACCGCGCGATCCTTCATCCGGTCTTTGACGATCCTTGTGATCTTCTCGACGAAGGAGGGGTTTCTCCCGTGATCGAGCGCCTCTTCGTTGACGTTCGGACAGCTGAGATTGAGCTCGACGCCCTTGAAACCGTCGAGACCCGACAACCTCTCGGCGACCTCGGCGAACTCCTCTTCGCACTCCGCCGCGATGCTCACGATGACGTCGACACGTCTGTCGCGAAGACGGGGGAGCTTGTCGGTGATATACGCGTCGAGACCGACGTTTTCGAGACCGATGCTGTTGAGCGCGCCGGTGGGGACTTCGTGGATCCGGGGAGGCGGGTTACCCGCGCGGGGCCGTAGCGTGATCGTTTTGGTGACGACGCCGCCGAGCGCGCCGGCGTCGACGATCGACGAATACTCCTCGCCGTACCCGCAGATACCCGATGCGAGAAACACCGGGTTCTTGAAAGTCACCGGGCCGATGCGAACGCTGATGTCCGTCTTGGCCATCGTACCTCTCGATGTTGGCTTACCGGCGGGTGGAGGGACCCTTCGGGCCCAGCGCTCCACTTCGCTCGGCTTCCCGCCGCGGGTGGTGCGGATGGGGCCCCCGCGCCGCGCTTGAGCCTGCGAGCACGGGCGGGGTAATACGCGACAGGACCCGCGGCGGGCGATCCTCTCTCGTTCTCGCGAAGGGCCCTCAGGGTCCCTCCACCCGCCGTCAAACGACCGGGAGCTTGTCCCAGACGAGACCGTCCGCGTCGAAAACGGGGCCGTCGTTGCACACCGTCCGGTACTTTTCCGCCCCGCCTTCCCTCACCGGCACCACGCACGACCGGCACGCCCCCATCCCGCACCCCATCCGGTTCTCGAGCGACACGTAGTGCCGCTTCCCCTTCTCCCTCGCGAGCTGCTCCGCCGCCTCGAGCATCGGCATCGGTCCGCACGAAAATATCGCGTCGACCGAAGAGTGCTCGATCTCTCTCGCGGCGAGCTCGACCACCGTCCCGGCAAACCCGTGCGTCCCGTCGTCCGTCGCGAACCCCACGTCCGAAAACCGCCAATCGAAACGCTCGATGAAGAGGTCTTCCCTCGTCCTCGCGCCGTAGAGGAGACGATACTCCCCGCGCGCGGGAGCGTCCAGAACCGCCCGGTAGAAATACAACGGGGCGAGCCCCACACCGCCGCCGACGGCGAGAATCCGCTTGCCGGGAAGCCGCGGGAACGAGTTCCCCAACGGTCCAATGAAATCGATCGCGGAACCGGCGGGGAGCGATCTCAGAAGCCGGGTGCCCGCGCCTTTTTCGACGATGATGAGAGAGAGCGTCGACTCGTCGCAGTCGAGGATGCTGAACGGCCGCCTGAGGAAAAACCGTCCCGGCCCCGGTGGGAGGAGATGGATAAAAGTCCCCGGCTCCGGCCGGGCGAAACGCGCGGGTTTCTCGAGGACGAGGAGAAAGTAGCGGCGGCTCAGGTCCACCTTTTTCACCAGAGCCGCTGTGAAACGGCCCGGACGCGCGATGTTGTCGAGGTTGGCCTGCATCATGGGTGCGTTTCCGTTCCCGGCGGATCTTGCGTTTTGGGCTTCTCGCCTGTGCTGGTGGTATCGCTCTCCGCTTTTGGCTGCTCTTGTGTCTTCGGTTTCTCGTCTGTGCTCGTGGTGTCGCTTTCCGCCTTGGACTGCCCGCCGGTGCTCGTGGTGTCGCTTTCCGTCTTGGACTGCCCGCCGGTGCTCGTCGTATCGCTCGCCGCCTTGGGCGGCGCGGCGGTCTTGGGTTCTTCCGCACGAGGCGGCGGTTCCGGAATCGAGTGACCCAACCTCGAGAGCGCTTCACGGGCGAACTCCGCCTGCTGCGTGTAGGGATATCGGGTCGACACGAACTCGTACGCCGCGACCGCTTTCGTCGAGTCACCCAGCGCGGTGTCGTATATGTACGCGATCGCGTACGCCGCGCGCGGCGCGAGGTCGCTGTCGGGGAAGTCCTCGATCACTTTCCGATATCCGGCGAGCGCCTTTTCGTAATTTTTGAACTGGAGGAGCTCGATCTCCGCGAGGTCGAACTGCACCGGCGCCTGATCTTCCTGGCCTCCCGACTCGAGGGACGCCCTGAGCCTGAGGAGCTTCGATAGCGCCGAACTCTTGCTGATGGCGTCGGACGCGTACGGAGAACCCGCGTACTCGCCGGCCACCTTGTCGAACTCCTGCTGGGCGACCTGAAGGCTATCGAGCTTGTCCTGGTAGATTCCGCCGAGACGGTAGCACGCCTCCGCGCTGAACATCGACCTGGGGTAAGAAGCGGCGACCGTTTTGTACGTGTCGATGGCGACGCTGAGAGAATCGAGACCCGCGTACGAGCGCGCCTTGACGAGAAGATAGGCCGCCTTTTCCACGGGGTCGACGGTGTAAGAATCGAGCTCGCGAAAAACGGCGACCGCTTCCGCGTAGTCGCCCTTGTCGGTGTACACCTTCCCGAGATTCGAGAGGTACCGTATCTTCTCCGGCTCACCAAGAATGGCGTTCTTGAGCCTGCCGTACACGGCGAGACTCTTGTCGTATTCTCCGCGCTCCGCATAGAGCTCCGCAACTTCGAGGTCCGCCTTGACGCGGAAATCGCTCCTGGGGTACTTCACGGCGAGTTGTTCGAGGTATTTCACCGCTTGTTCCTCGTTGCCCAGCCTGACGAGCGCCGTCCCGAGAAAGAAAAGCGTCTCGTCGGACGCCTTCTCCGGATCCTCGTCGACGATTTGCTGGAGGAACGGGATCGCCTGGTCGGTTTCGTCCTTCGCCAGATACGACTTCGCCGTGTAGAGCCGGCCCTCCGACTTCACTGTCGGATCGGAGGACAGCGTGTCGAGCTCCGAGAGCCGCCCGATCGCCCCGCTGTAGTCGCCGGTTTCGTAGAGGCACTTGCCGATGAGAAGAATCGCGTCATCCACATGCTTGCTGTCCGGGTACGACGCGATCAGCGCCTCGCATTTCTCGATGGCCTTGTCGTACTTGTCCTTGGTCGACGAGCTCGCGGTCCCGTCACGCGCCCGCGGCGTTTCCTGCGCCTCAGCGTAGATCCTCTTCGCGTTGTAGAACGTGTTGAAATACGCGCAGCCCCACCCACCGAGCCAGGCGAGCAGGAGAACCGCCAAAACCGTCATGGCGAGTCTTGAGCGCGTCGTTCTCACGGCGATTTTCTCTCCCCGGGGTCTTTCAACGATCCGCTGCTCGCTGCAGCCGCAACGTGACGAGTTCACCGTCGACCACCGTGTGTTTGACCTTTCCAAAAAGCGTTCTCCCGATAAACGGCGAATTGTTCGACTTCGAGTAGAATCCGTTCCTCTCGACCACCCATTCCTCATCGGGATCGAACAGCGCGAAATCCGCCGGAGCGCCGCGCTCGAGCGTCCCCGCGGGGATACCGAGCACACGGGCGGGACGGTGCGTGATAAGCGAGAGCGCCTCCGCGAGGTTCGCGCGTCCCGGTCGTACCAGAGTCGTAATCAGCACGGAAAAGGTCGTCTCGAGCCCGATCGCGCCCGAGGGGGCCTGGTCGAACTCGACCTGTTTCTCCTGGGGGGCGTGCGGGGCATGGTCCGAGGCGATGCAGTCGATCGTCCCGTCCTTGAGCCCCGCGAAGAGCGCCTCCCGATCCTCCTCGCCGCGGATCGGAGGGTTGATCCTCAGGTTCGTGTCGAAGGTCTGAAGATCGGCGTCGCTGAAGTAGAGGTAGTGCGGGGCCGTCTCCGCGGTGACGGGGAGCCCCTTCTTCTTCGCATCCCGAACGAGATCGACGGAACCGCGCGACGAGAGATGGGCGGCGTGGTACTTCGCCGGGATCGTCTTCAGGATGAGGAGATCCCGGGCAAGACAGACCTCCTCGCTGTAGGACGGCACCCCGGAGAGCCCGAGCTTCGTCGAGTAGAGTCCTTCGTGCATCACGCCGTCGGCGGTCGCCGACGGATCCTCGCAATGTTCGATAAAGGGTATCCCGTATTTCGACGCGTACTCCATCACGCGTCTTGCCATCTGGGCGGTCGGCACGGGGGCGCCGTCGTCGCTCACCGCGACCGCTCCGGCGTCGACGAGATCGTAGTATTCGCCGAGAACTTCGCCCTTCCTCCCCTTTGTTGCCGCGGCGACGGGGTATACCTTGGCGAATCCGGCCGCCTTGGCCCTGCGCAGGATGAACTCGACCACGCTTTTCTCGTCGATGGGCGGATCGGTGTTCGGCATACAGGCGACCGATGTGAACCCTCCGGCGACGGCGGCCATCGCGCCCGTCCGTATCGTCTCCTTGTACTCGAAGCCGGGCTCCCTCAAATGGACGTGGATGTCGACGAACCCCGGTGAAAGATGGAGACCGCCGCCGTCGAAAACCTGCGCGTCCTTTGCCGACGGTTCGCCGGGCTCGACGAAATCGATCTTCGAATCGGCCACCCCGACGTGCCCCTTCATCGTCCGCCCTCTCGAAGGGTCCACGACGATGACGTTCGAGATCACGTACTCTCTTTCACCCTGCCACCGCGAAAGATCTCGCATCGATCCCCCTTTTCTCTCCCGAACGAACCCGCGAGGCGCTTCGAGCAACGCGGCCCGTTCAGTTCACCCTCGAATCCGACTTCTCCCCCACCACGTCCTCGATGGACGGTGATTTGTCCTTCGACCCGCCCTCGCACAGCAGATAGAGCACCGCCATGCGGACCGCCACCCCGTTCGTCACTTGTTCCAAGATCACCGCGCGGTCCCCGTCGGCGACCTCCTGCGTGATCTCGACCCCGCGGTTGATCGGTCCCGGGTGCATGACGATGCTCCCCGGTTTCATCGCGGCGAGCCTCTCCCGGTTGATGCCGTAGACGACGGCGTACTCGGCGAGACTCGGGAAAAGGTTTACCTTTTGGCGCTCGAGCTGGATCCGCAGCACGTTTACGGCGTCGGCCTCGCCGATCGCGCGGTTGAGGTCCGTCTCGACCCTCACCCCGAGCTCTTCGATCCGCGGGGGGATCATCGTCGGCGGCCCACAGACGGTGACGTGGGCGCCGAGGGTCACGAGACCAAAAATGTTCGATCTTGCCACCCGGCTGTGCGCGATGTCGCCGATGATCGTCACCCTTTTCCCCTCTATCCCGCCGAGCTTCTCGCGAAGCGTGAACATGTCGAGGAGCCCCTGCGTGGGATGTTCGTGCGATCCATCGCCGGCGTTGACGATCGACGCGTCGAGGATCGAGGCGAGAAAATGCGGAGCGCCCGCCGAACCGTGCCGGATGACGATGACGTCGATTTTCATCGCCTGGAGGTTCTCCGCCGTGTCGCGGAGCGACTCTCCCTTCGCCACACTGCTCCCCGCCTTCGAGATGTTCACCGTGTCCGCGCTCAGCCGTTTCTCGGCGAGCTCGAAGCTCGCCCGCGTCCTCGTGCTCACCTCGAAGAAGAGGTTCACAACGGTCTTGCCGCGAAGCGCGGGGACTTTTTTCACCGGCCGTTCGGAAATTTCCTTGAAGGAGGCGGCCGTGTCGAGGATCAGATTGATCTCCTCCGCCGTCATGCCTTCGAGACCGAGAAGGTGCTTGCTCCGGAGTCCGCTCATTCTTCCATCTCCCCGAGAATGACTTCGTCCCGCCCGTCGAGCTCGATAAGCTTGACCTCGACGAGCTCGTTTTCCGACGTCGGCAGGTTGCGGCCGACGTAATCCGCCTTGATGGGAAACTCCCTGTGCCCCCTGTCGACGAGAACGGCGAGCTGGATCTGGCGGGGGCGGCCGAAATCGATCAGCTCGTCAAGAGCGGCGCGTATCGTTCTCCCCGTGAAGAGCACGTCGTCGACGAGGACGATCGCCTTGTCGGTGACGTCCTCCTTGATCTCCGTCGTTCCCACCACGGGTTTCGTCTGGATGTTCTTGGTCACCTGAAAGTCGTCGCGGTAGAGGGTGATGTCGAGGGCGCCGACGGGAGGCCGCGCCCCCTCGATCTTCTCCATATACTCGGCGATCCGCTGGGCGAGGTACACGCCTCGGCGACGGATTCCGACGACGACGAGCCCTTTCACGCCGCGGTTGCGCTCGACGATCTCGTGTGAAATCCTTTTGACGGCGCGGCGTATTTGATCCGCGTCCATGACCGTGGCTTTCGATTTGAATACCAACGCGATCCCTCCAGTGTGCGGTGTTCGTGCGCGGGGATGTTGCGGCCCGAGAGGGCAAAAAAATCCCCCCGAGAACCTAGATCGGGGGTTAGTGCGCTTGTCATTCCCTCTGCCCTTTCCTGGTCTCCCGGACCAGATTAAAAGGAATCGTTTTCAGTGATGGTACGCCCGGCTTGGACGACCCGCAACACATTTTTGCTTTTTTGTGCGCGAAAACCGTGCGCTCGGCCATCACGAGCCGCGCGTCCGTCGAGGAAGAAGGGGTCCGGCAAACCGCGCAAAAAAAATGTTGACGGGCACTTACACTGATGTCATCCTACCAACAACAATCCGGTTCGAACGGCGGTCACCTCCGTCCATGCCATGGATCATCTCGAATATTCGACAGATTCCCCCCGCTTCTCTCAGTAGATCCAGGTGTTCACCGGGGCGCCCCGCTACCCGGCGCCGAGTAACGGCGGCGTCAAGGCCTCAAGAAGGAGAGCCAAGATGATAGATGAGAAAAAACTCGCCCGCGCGGCCCGCACCGCGCTCACGCAGTGCCTGGTCGTCAAGGAGAACGAGAAGCTCCTGGTCATCGTCAACCCCGAAACCCGAAGGATAGGAGAGGCCCTGTACAACGAGGGGTTGAAGCTGACCCCCCAGACGGTGCTCCTCGTCTACCCGAAGGGAACGATCAACGGGGAGGAGCCACCGCCGCTCGTGGCGGACGCCATGGCCAAGTCCGACGTCATCGTGGCGCCGACGGTGACGAGCGTTACGCACACGGCGGCTCGCCGGCGCGCGTGCAAGACCGGCGCGCGGATGGCGACGATGCCGGGAATCACCGAGGATTTTTTTGTCCGAGGGCTTAACGCCGATTACGAGGAGATCCAGATGGTCACGAAGAAGATCCACGGCTATCTCGACAAGGCGGCCGTCGCCCACGTCACGTCCCCCGCGGGGACCGACCTGGTGATCGATATCCGAAACCCCGCCGTGGTAAGCGACGGGAACCTCCAGAAAAAGGGGCTCTGTACGAATCTTCCGACGGGCGAGACCGAACTCGCCCCACGAAACGCCAAGGGCATTCTCGTCGTCGACCGGTGCGGGGATTACATCACCGAAGCGACTCGTCTCGAGCTCAAAGACGGCTACATCGTCTTTTACGAGGGCAATCCATCGGGGAGGCGGTTCAAGCGGCTCATCGAGGAGGGAAAGAAACGGGACGGCAACAACAACGCGTCCTTTATCGCCGAGTTCGCGATCGGGACCAACAAGAGCGCCAAAGTGACGGATAACGTTCTCGAGAGCGAGAAGGTGTTCGGCACCTGCCACGTCGGCTTCGGGAACAACATGAGCTATCCCGGCGGGCGGAACGCGAGCACGCTCCACATCGATACGATCGTGCTCAAGCCCACGATCACTTTGGACGGCCAGACGATTATGAAGAACGGCAAACTCGCGATCTAGCCGTGCCAGGAAAAAAACCAACCCAACTCGTTCTCGATCTCCCGCTCGAGCAGCGTCGGTTTACGCTCACGCGCCCGCTCGCCCGCCATAGATATCGAAGGATACTTCTGGAGAAGCTCCACTACGTCCGGAGATTTTTCCCCGAGCTCGACGGACGGACGATCCGCGTGGGGCTCACGCGAACCGCGGCGGGTCTCGCGGTGCCGGGGGGCTGCGAGCTCTGGGTCAACCCGTCGCAGACCACCCACCACTCGCTCGCGCACGAGTTCATCCATCTCTTGCAGGGGAGAAACGATATCCCGAAGGGGGAGAAAAGCTGCGATGTCTTCGCCCTCGCGAGACACTGGACGCTCAACGACTCGCCGCCGTTTTACGTCCGTGTCCCCGCCGAGTTTCAAACGACGGGGGCAGAGATGGAACCCGAGTCCGCGAGGATCGTCTGCGCGGTCGCCCGGCGCGCGCTCGACATGAGGAAGGAGGGCGTGCGGAACTACATCGCCTACTTCGAAAAGACGCTCGAGTCTCTCCGTCCCGCGCGAGAGCGCGTCTCGGGCGCATTGCCCGAGCGCCGGCGCGGCCGGAGGGCGGGCCGGACGGACCCGCCGGCGTCGGCGCTACAGATGGATGAACTTCTCGCCGCCCCAGACGCTGATTCGTTTTATTAGCGCGATGGGGACGATTTGCTCCACCTCGGTTTGGACGTCCTTCTTGATCGCGGTGTACACGAGCTTGATGAAGTCCTCCCCAACCGTCGAGAGCTTCGCCGTATACGACTGAAACCCGAGCCCCAACCCGAGAGGCGTCGACTTGAAACTCTCCGGGTTGATTACCGTGATCTCGCCGCCCTCCCAAGACTTGAGAATGCTTCTGAAATCGTGACCGCTCATGGGTCCTCCTTCCGTGTCGGCTTTAATCGGCGCTTTTCTCGAGTCGCCCAAGGACGTATTCGTAGATCTCCGCGCAGCGGGTTCCCACGCGGGCGGAGAGATCGGCCGTCTTGCGGCGAGTCTTCCCCGCGTAGCCCTTATCGGAGAGACCGGGGAGGTTGATGAGCACGTTGAGTGCCGCTCCCGCGGCCGCCGCCCTAAGGGCGAGCGCCGCCACGCCCGCGTCGCTCGTCGAGTTCTGGTTGCCCTTTCTGGCTACGACCTCGATGAGATCGACCGCGTCGGCGCACCCGGCGACCACGGAGAGCGGCACTTCCACCGCTTTTCTGGTCGCCGTCTCGATCGCTTCCTTCCGGCGCCCTATTTCGTCGTCCGTTTTCTTGGGCAGCCTCATCGCGGTCATCACTTCGTCGAACGCCTTCGAATCGTCGTCGACCGCTCTTAAGAAAGCGTCCTTGAGATCCTGCGCTTTCGCCGCAACCGTCTTCATCTCCTCGTCCGCCGCCTCGTAGCCCTTTTTCCCCGCGGTGAGGTTCGCCACCATGCTCCCCAGGGCGCAAGCGAGCGATCCCATAAGGGCCGATACGCTCCCGCCGCCGGGGACGGGAGAATCCACCGACGTCTCATCGACGAAATCCCGGACGGACCTGTCGACGAACGCCGACGGCTCCGCCACACGGTACTCGATGATCTTCTGTTTGGGATCGAACGGAGAAATGTCGTTGAGCCCGAGCGATTGAATCGCCGTTTCGATCAGATCCTTCTCGGGCACACCCGTCGATCTTCCCTGGAGCGCGAGGTAGTATCGTCCCGCCATGAGCATCGCCTCGAGCGGGATGAGCCCGACGAGCTCGCTCCCGGTGACGCGGGCACCGAGAAGCTCGGCTTGCCGCTTGGCCTCTTCGAAAGCAATGTGCGGAGCTGTCACGTGGTAGTCCACGAGGTTGATCGACACCTGCGCTCGTTTGTATTCGGCGATGTACCAGCCGACCGCCTTGCACGCCTTGAGGGTCCCCGGGACGTTCACCTTGACGCCGCCGTCGTCGCGGACGAAATTGCCGTTCTCATCGCGCTTGGCCCGCCCCGCCTCGCGGATGGAGAAGGCGACGTCGTTGGCGAGCTTGCGATCCTTGGTGTTGAGATTGACGTTGTAGGCGATGAGGAATTTCCTCGCTCCGATGACGGTCGCTCCGCTCTTCGGGTCGAATTCAGCCGGTCCGAAGTCCGGCTTCCATCGCGGGTCGTCGAGTTTCTTGGCAAGCCCTTCGTATTCTCCCGCCCGGACGTCGGCGAGATTCCGCCGCTCTTCCGTCGCGGCGGCGTATTCGTAGAGGTACACCGGGATCCCAAGCTCCTCGCCGACGCGCTTCCCCAGTGCCTTCGCCAGCGCGGCGCACTCTTCCATGGTCACGCCGCGCACGGGGACGAACGGGCAGACATCGGCCGCCCCCATGCGGGGGTGGGCCCCGGTGTGTTTGCGCATGTCGATGAGGCGCGACGCCGTCTCGATCGCGTTGAACGCCGCGCGGACCGCCGCGTCGTACTCGGCGACGAAGGTGACGACCGTACGGTTCGTGTCTTTCCCCGGATCGACATCGAGGAGCCAGGCGCCTTCGGTGCCCTTGATCGCACCGGCGATCGCGTCGATCACCGCTTGATTCCGCCCCTCGCTGAAATTCGGGACGCATTCTACAAGTCTCATCCCATGACCTCCCCTTAAAGAAAAAACTCCCCCGGGCCGTTCGCCCTAGAGAGAGTATCATACACGAATTACGATGCGAATTCCGGTGAAAAAGAATCCCGGCCTGGACGCCGGGATCCTGCGATTCGAATATGTCGCGCCCGAGCGCGCCGGCAAGATCACCCGCCGCCGCGGGATGTCATTCCGTCGACACGCTGCCAAAGAAGAAGCGGGCGCCGATCGCCGCGTTGGCCTCGAACTCGGTATCCGGTATCAGATCGAGAATGGGAACGATTTCGAAAAAGATGTCGATGGGCGCGCCGTCGAAGATGTACGTGAGCCCCACGGGGACGCGGACGCCGAGCTTGCTGTCGTCCTCGAATTTCACCCGAGCGCCGATACCGAAGTGGATCGGGAGCCTCCCCGAGCTCACGGAGATCAAGTCGAAGTTGTGTAGGAGATAGTCGGCGTGGAGGTGAAACGCCTCCTCGTCGCTAAAGGACCAGGCGGCCGCCATGTCGACGGCGCTCCGGTCGGTGATCCAGAGCTTGGCGCTCACGCCGGTGGGTTCTCCTAGGATGATCCCCAAACCGAAATTGCCCTGTGAAGCGGCGCTCCCCGCCAAAATCATCACTGCGATCATGCCAATCACGATAGAGCGAACCACGTGCACTCCTTCCTGTTGTTCTTGAATAAACAGGGGACCGTTGAAGTCCAGTCGTATTTCAATAAACACCGGCCGCGGGATTTCGTCTACTGTTTTATTACGGTATTCTTTCCGCAGAGTTTGCAGCTGAGCACGCTCCCGCGGAACCCGGGGGAAAGCTGGAGCAGATTCCCGCACCCGCAAGCAAACGACTCCCACCCGCCGCCCTTTCGGACATACTCGTATGCCCCGCCGGTCGCGTCGGCCGGTGGGAGTCCCGGCGCTTGACCCGTCGCCCGGGCCTCCGCTTCCGCCGCGGCCTCGACCACCGCGCCGACCGTGGCGAGCTCGGCGGTCGGGACACGGTTTTCACGACCGCACTTCGGACAGTTCACGGTGGGTTGATCGAGATCGGGGGGGATCTTCATCTTGAGACCGCACGCGCAAACGAGGAACGCATAACCGTTCACCGCGCGCATGATGTCCATGACATCCCGCGCCGCGGCCTTCTTGTCTTTATCGGGTTCGAGATCGGCCGACGCGGCGCGCGACTCGATTTGTTTGGTCCCGTGTATCCCCGAATTCGGGATGATCGCGGTCGGCTTCCCCTTGATCTTCGCGAAGGAGCGCTGGTAGGCGCGGTAGTCGGCGAACCCCGCCATGTTTCTTAGAATCCGTATCCGCTCTTCGGTGGGCGGGTGCGTGCTCGTCAGCGCGGCGAGCCCCGCGCCCGTCGCGAGAAACGGATTGACGATGTACATCGGCGCCGTCGCCTTGTTCGCCGATTCGAGGGGAAGCCCCGCGGACGCGATCTTCTCGAGCGCGGAGGCGAGCCCTTCCGGATACCGGGTCAGCTGCGCGGCCGATGCGTCGGCGAGGTACTCCCTCTTTCTCGAGATCGCGAGGTAGATGAGCCTCGCGAAAATCGGGGCGAGGATGGCGAGGGCGACGGTCACCAGAACGAGGATGAGCTGGAGCTGAGGGCCACCGCCTCCCGAGTCGCTCTTCCTGTACCGCCGGGACCCGGACGGCATGAACCACATACTCCTCAGGAAGAAGTGCGAGATGAGAACGATGCTCCCCAGCATGATCCCGGAGACGGTCATGAGCTGGGTGTCGCGGTTGGCGATGTGGGACATCTCGTGCGCCACCACCCCTTGCAGCTCGTCGCGGTTGAGCTTGGAGAGAAGACCCGCCGTGACCGCGATAGAGCTCTTCTCGGGTTTCAACCCGATCGCGAAGGCGTTCGGCGCGGGGTCGTCGACGATGTACACCTTTGGCATCCCGGGGAGTCCCGAGGCGATCTTCATCTCTTCAACGACGTTGAAAAGCCGGGGATGAACGTCTTTCGTGACCTCTTTCGCCCGGCTCAGCTTCAAGAGTATCTCGTCCCCGGAGGTGATGCTAATCAGCGTGAGCACGATCCAGATCCCGATCGCCGCGGCTAGGCCGAAATACCCGCCGCGTTCGGGTTCGTAGTACGCGCCGATGAGGTAGCCGAGGGCCGAGAGAAGAAGCGCCATCCCCGCGAAGAGGAAGAGCGACATCCTCCGGTTGTGGCTTATCAACTCCCACATCATGGCGGCGTGTCTCCCGCGATGTCTCGAGAGCGGGCTCGAGCGCTACGACGTAAAGCTCACCTTCGGAACCGCTCGCTCCGACGGCTCCTCGACCTCAAAGAACTCCTCCTTGACGAACCTGAAGAAGTTGGCAATGAAGTTCGAGGGAAACATCTGGATCTTGTTGTTGTAGAAAAGCACCGAGTCGTTGTAGCTCTGCCGGGCGAATGCGATCTTGTTTTCCGTCGACGTGAGCTCTTCCTGAAGGGCGAGGAAATTCTGGTTCGCTTTGAGATCGGGATAGTTCTCGACGACGAGCATGAAGCGGCCAAGCGCGCCGCTCAAGTCCGCCTCAGCCTTCGATTTTTCGCCGACGCTCCCCGCCTCCATTGCGCGCGCCCTCGCCTTGGTGATGTTCTCAAGGGTTTCACGCTCGTGTTTCACGTAACCCTTGGCGGTCTCGATGAGGTTGGGGATGAGATCGTGCCGGCGCTTGAGCTGGACATCGATTTGGGACCAGGCGTTCTTCACCCGGTTCCGCAGACCCACGAGCGAGTTGTACATGCCCACGAGAGAAGCGATCAAAACGACAAAGATAATGAGAATGATCCATCCCATTGGTCTTGTCCTCCTTCTTGTTTACGACCCATTCGAAGCGCCGTCCGCCGGCGAGCCGCCCGGTGGGGGCGTATCCGCCGGTTCGTTGCGGCATGTGCCGCCGAAAATATCGTTCAGAATGTCGTAGACCGGTTTGCCTTTTGTGAACCGCCCCATTTGAAGCGCCCGGCAAAGCTCATCGCGGTCGAACCACAGACCGTGTCCCTTCGGGCACTTGTCCAGGATGAGATCCCTCTCGGGGCCGTACCGAACCTTGTGCAGCCTTCTCGCGCAAATGGGGCATCGGATCTTTCTCTCTCTACCCTCGGTGAGCTCGGCGAGCGTCGCCATCAGCTCGGCCCGATTCGAGGCGTCCTCGAGAAGTAGCTCCAGCTCGCCGCCGTCGAGCCACACACCGCCGCACGCGGTGCAGTGATCGATCTCGACCTCTTCCACTTCGAGAACGATCATCGGTTTGCGGCAGGACGGACAACGCATCGCTTTTTTTCTCCGTCTTCTTCGAGTGTCGCTCGGACGGCGGTGTCCCCGCCGTCTTGGACCCAACTACACGGCACGGGCGCCGTCTATTCGACGACCGCGCGACGCGGGTGACAGGGCCTGTAAGGGCCCGGCGCGGGAGCGAGCGAGGAGCGAAGGGCCCTTCAGGCCCTGTCACCCGCGTCATTTCACCCGCGCTACTCGATCGCCCCCGAGTAGATGTCCATCACCGTGTGGAGGAATTTGATCGCGTGATCCCGCGGTCTCTGGAACGAGTTCCGCCCGATGATCGACCCGAATCCCCCGCCCTGGCGAATCGAGCGCACCTCGCCGAACATCTGCTCGTCGGTGACCTTGCTCCCGCCCGAGAAGATGACGATCCGTTTTCCGTCGAAAGCGCTCTGGACCACGTGTTTCACCCTCTCGGCCTGGGTCTTGATGGCGATCTTCTGGCCCTCGTACACTTTTCTTGCCGCGTCTTGTTCGATGTGCTCCGCCGGGAGCTTCACCTTGACGATGTGCGCCCCCATCTGGCAGGCGAGCTGCGCGGCGTACGCGATCACGTCGATCGCCGTCTCGCCCTCTTTGCTCAGCGTCGAACCGCGAGGGTACGACCACACCACCACGGCGAGCCCGCACGCTTTTGCTTCTTCGGCGAGCTCGCGTAGCTGCTCGTACATCTCGCGCCACATCACCGAACCCGGGTAGATCGTGTACCCGATCGCGACGCATCCCAGACGGAGCGCATCCGCCACCGACCCCGTCTGCGCGGGGATCGGATCCCGTTCGTCGCTCAGCGAATCGTGGTTGTTGAGCTTCAAGATCAGCGGGAGCTCGCCCGCGTAACGCCCCGCGACCGCCTCGATGAAACCGAGAGGCGCCGCATACGCGTTGCAACCGGCATCGATGGCAAGCTCGGCGTGATAAAACGGGTCGTACGCGGGAGGATTCATCCCAAAGCTCCTCGCCGGACCGTGCTCGAACCCCTGATCGACGGGGAGGATCACGAGCTTGCCCGTCCCCCCGAGACGGCCGTGAGAGAGCATCCGCACCAGGTTCGCCCGGGTGCCGGGGTTATCCGAGGTGTAATGCGACATGATTTTTTTGACTGCGTCGGTCATGATTGCCTCCTGTGAGTTGGAAACCGGAAGAGTCTAGCGTGATTCCCCGGAATCCGCCAAGACCCAAAATGGCGGAGCGAACGCTCCACGCCCGCGGGGCCGCGTCTTTTGTTGTAGACGAGTTGGGAAGTCCGATCAACCCATCCGCGCAATATCGAGAAGCTCGCTCAGACCCTCCGCGCGGCGATGCCCGAGGTCGACCCTCAAGACCCGGCGCCCGCGCTCGCGAAGCGCCATGGCGTCGCCGAGGGACTGCGCGCGGATGAGATCGCCGAACGAATACTCCGTCTCCGGCACGGGTTTCCGATCGACGGGTTCGTCCACGATCTGGAGAAAGAGACCGTTGTTCGGCCCTCCCTTGTGGAGCTGCCCCGTGGAATGCAACAGCCGCGGGCCGTATCCAAGCGTCGTCGCGAGACGCGTCCGGTCCCTGAGCGCGAGACGGATCGCCTGGAGCATCTCGTTCGTCGGATCGTCGTGGGGCAGATACGCGTGGACGGCAATGTAGTCCCCCTCCGAAGCGGAAGCGAGCCAGCGGCGAAACGCCGCGCAGAGCTCGTCCGCCCGTTCGATCGAAATCGTCTCGACGCCCGGGCCCGTGCCTCCACCCCCGCCGAGAGATTTTTCCGCGATGACCTTTCGGGCGAATTCTTTTGCCAGCTTGACGTCCGGTTCGTTGAAGGGCTGGACGCCGAGGATCGATCCCGCGGCGGCGACGGCCACTTCCCACCGGAAAAACTCCTGGCCGATGAGCGCCGGGTCGTCCAACTGGAGCCGGCTCACGGGGTGACCCGCGCGCTCGAGGGCGGAGAGGCGCTCCTGATCGACGGGACCGTCGCCGACGAGAAGGATCTCGACGAAATTGCGATCCGACCCGTAGGACGCGGGAGGTCCGAGGGGTTCATCAACGACAGGGACGATTCCCCGTCCGTCCTTCCCCGTGCTCTCGGCAACGAGCTGTTCGATCCACGCGGGGAACGCCGTGAGGCTCGCCGAGGTCATGATCGTGATTTTGTCGCGGCCCGCAGCAGCGAGCTCTCCGAGCGTCGCGCCGAGAACGAGGGCGGGGTTTTCGGACCCCGACGCGCGGGCGACGCTCGAGTCCATCATCGCCCACGACCCGTCGAGGACGAGGTGAATGTCCACACCGATGAGCGCCGCGGGGACGAGACCGAACACAGCAAGCGCCGAGAACCGCCCGCCGACGTCGACCGGCGCCGCGAACACACGACGGAACCCCCTCCGGCGCGCGAGCGCCTCGAGGGGCGTCCCCGGATCGGTGATCGCGACAAAGCGTCGCCCCGGTGTCTCGTCCAGCGCATGGAACTTTTCCCAGAAGTAGTGAAAAAAGGAGAGCGTTTCGATTGTCCCCCCGGACTTGCTCGACACGATGAAAAGCGTCTGACCCGGATCGATCCGCTCTTCGACAGCGCGAATGGCGTCGGGGTGGGTGCTATCGAGCACGATGAGCTCGGGGTATCCTTTTCGCGTCCCCTGCGTCGCCTGAAAAACCTCCGCGGCGAGGCTCGACCCTCCCATCCCCAACAGCACGACGTGGCGGACCCCTTCTCTTCGGATTTCGCGGGCGAACCGGTTTATGGGACCGATCTGCTCGTGCATGTCGCGGGGGAGAGCGAGCCACCCGAGGCGGTGAACCACATCGGACGCCGGCGTGTCCGGCCAGAGGGACGTATCTCGTTTCCACAGGCGAGATGCGTAAGAGTCTCGCTCCCACTCCTTGAGACGCGAGCGTACCCGCGGTTCGAATTCACCGAGGTTGAGATACTGATGAACTAGGCGGGAGGAGAGTGCCGCGCTCCTTTTTTTTCTGAGCGCTTCGAGAAGCCCCTCGAACGACTGAGCGAACAACGCGACACCGTCGACCTGGAGCTTGTCCGTCACGGCGTCGAGGTCGATACCGAACTCGGAGAGCGCGGCGATGAGTTCTTCCGCTTCGCCGACGTTCTTGGTCAGAGTCGTCGCCACGCGGCCGTGGTCGCAAAAAGCGTTGAGAGTCGCGGGAGGGAGGGTGTTTACCGTGTCGGCGCCGATGAGCTGCTCGACGTAAATCACGTCCCGGTACTCGGGGTTCTTGGTCGACGTGCTCGCCCACAGCGGTCGTTGGACACGGGCTCCACGCGCGGCGAGATCGACAAACCCGCGGTCTTCGAAGATCTCCCTGAATCTGCGATAGGTAAGTTTCGCGTTGGCCACCGCCGCCTTGCCGCGGAGCTCGAGAGCGTCGGGGGTGCCGATCGCCTCGAGCGCGGCGTCGACCGCCGTATCGACGCGGCTCACAAAGAACGATGCGACCGACGCGATCCTCTCCGGGTGCTCGCACTTCTTGAGCCCGCGGATGTACGCGTGGGCGATCGCCTCGTAGTGCTTCAGAGAAAACATCAGCGTGGCGTTGACGTTCACGCCGCGCGCGACGAGCGTTTCGAGGGCGCTCGCCCCCTCGCTCGTCGCCGGCACCTTGATCATGAGGTTCGGCCGGTTCACTGTTTTCCACAGGCGCTCCGCCTCGGCGATGGTCCCCTCGGTGTCGTGGGCAAGCGCGGGCGAAACCTCGAGACTCACGTATCCGTCCGCGCCCCGTGTCTCTTCGTAGATCGGACGGAGAACGTCGGCGGCCATTTGGATGTCTTCGATGGCCAGGATTTCGTAGAGGGCCTTGATTTCGCCGTGGGGGTTCCGCTGGAGAGCGCGGCGAAGACTCTCGTCGTAATCCGCGCTCCCGGCGATCGCTTTTTCGAAGATGGCTGGATTGCTCGTCATCCCCCGCACGCCGTCTTCATCGATCAAGCGGTTGAGATCGCCGCTCGTGATGAGGCTGCGCCGTATGAAGTCGAGCCACACGGACTGGCCCTGCCCGTAGAGCTGTTTCAGGGGATTCATCGACAAGTCCTCCCTTTCGTTGGCCTTTCTCAACCCCGTGCCGCGCGCCGGCGGAAAAAACTCGCGACCGGTCCGGGGAGTATACCACCGGAAGGGCGCCATGACAAATAGGGCCCGCTGCGCCGGCCGCTCTTCCGGCGGCCGGCGGGGCAAGCCCCTCTTGCATCCGAGACCCTGGGTTCTATCTTGCCGTGTTATCGGCTGCGCGGGCGAAGCGCGGGGGCCGCTCTTCGCCCTGTTCGATCGCCACCCCGACGAGGTTCCCCCACTCGGCCCACGACCCGTCGTAGTTCTTGACGACCGGGTAGCCCAGAAGGTGTTTGAGAACGAACCACGTGTGACTCGCCCGCTCGCCGATACCGCTGTAGGTAATCACTTCTTTGTCGGGGGTGATCCCTTTCGACTCGAAAATCTCGCGAAGCTCGTTGGCGTCTTTGAACCCCCCGTCCTTCGTACATGTGGCGTCCCACGGGACGCTCCTTGCTCCCGGTATGTGGCCAGCCCGTTGCGCGAGGTCTTGACCACGCTCCCGCGACGCGACCTTTCCCGCGAACTCGTCGGGGGCCCGGGCATCGACGATGGCGAAGGCCTGACTCTTCACCGCGACCTTGACCTGCGGGAGGAGAGCGCGAAGCTCGAGGTTGAGAGATCGACAGTGATACCGGTTCGGCGTCGTAGCGGGCACCTCTTTCGAGGACGGCCGGCCCTCATCAAACCACTTTTCACGGCCGCCGTTGAGGATCCGGATGTCCCTGTGCCCGTGAATCTTGAGCTGCCAGAACGCCCACGCGGCGTAGCAGTTTCTCCTGTCCCCGTAGAGGACAAGGGTCGTGGTGTTGCCGATGCCGCTCCTCGACAGGAGCAGCTCTAGTTGCGAAGGTCCCAGGATATCCCGGCGGAGGTTGTCCGCCAGGTCCGATTGCCAACTCCAGGAGATCGCCCCCGGGATATGACCCTGTGGGTAGATCTCCGGGGATTCGTCGACCTCGACCACGACCACGTTGGGATCGATGCGATGGAGATCGACCCACTCGGTCGTCACGAGCACCTGTGGGTCAGCGTACTGAGCCATGCGCCCCTCCTCTCGTCCGTAAGGCTGGCTCCTGCCGGCGCGGTCGCCCGACGGCGATGCGCCGCGTCAAGTCGATCCACTCGCTCTCTCCGCTCGGTGCGGGGCGGGGACGCGCCTGGGCGTCTTACGGCGAGGTTCCGTGAAAATATGGTAATGGGACAAACGTGGACGTACGATATCCGATGGATGACAAGCTGTCCCCCCTTTGAGACGCTGCCAAAGGCGAGAACGCCGGCGCGGATCGAAAACCGCACCACGCGTCATCGCAATCTGGATTGCGTTGCACCTATACCTAGTCTATACAATTCGGGGGTAGGTGACAACCCTTGATCGAGAACCCGAGCCCGGCCGGCGGTCGCCCGGTCACCAGTGGATCCCGCCGGCCGCATGGTTCCAGCTGACCCGGATCACCCGGAGGTGTCCCGTGAGAATCCTCCCGCCCCTCGCGTCCGTCCTTTCGGTCCTGTTGATTTCGTACGGCTCCCCCGTGTTCGGACAGGACCGGATCACCGGCCGGATGTTCGCTACCCGGTCGGAAATCATCGCGCAACATGGGATGGCGGCGACGAGCCAGCCGCTCGCCACCCAGATCGCCCTCGATATCCTCAGACAAGGGGGGAGCGCGGTTGACGCGGCGATCGCCGCCAACGCCGCCCTCGGTCTCATGGAACCCACGGGGTCCGGGATCGGCGGGGACCTCTTCGCCATCGTCTGGGACGCCGAGACGGATAAGCTCTACGGCCTCAACGCGAGCGGCCGGTCTCCCGCGTCGCTCACGCTGGAAGTCTTCACGAACGCGGGCTTGAAAAAGATACCCGCGCGCGGTCCTCTCCCTGTGACCGTTCCGGGGTGCGTGGACGGGTGGTTCGAGCTCCACCGGCGTTTCGGGCAGCTCTCCATGGAGCAGGTCCTCGCCCCGGCAATTCGCTACGCCCGGGAGGGGTTTCCGGTGAGCGAGCTCATCGCCTACTACTGGGGGCGGAGCGTGCCGATCCTTCAGGATTATCCGGGTTTTCGCGACAGCTTCATGCCGGGGGGGCGCGCCCCGCAAAAGGGCGAAATATTCAAGAACCCGTCGCTCGCCGATACCTACGAAGCGCTCGGACGCGAGGGGCGCGATGTGTTTTACAAGGGGCGGATCGCCGAGACCATCGACCGTTTTATGAAACGGGAGGGTGGGTATCTATCTTATGAGGATCTCGCGTCGCACACCTCCGAGTGGATGGATCCTGTCTCGACGGAGTACCGCGGTTACGATATCTGGGAGCTCCCGCCGAACGGACAGGGCATCACCGTTCTCGAGATGCTCAATATTCTCGAAGGGTACGACATCCGCGCGATGGGGTTCGGAAGCGCGGCGCACATCCATTCGTTCGTCGAAGCCAAGAAACTCGCGTTCGAAGACCGTGCGAAGTTTCTCGCCGACCCCGCGTTCGTTGACATTCCCGTAGAAGCGCTGATTTCCAAAGAGTACGGGGCGGAGCGGCGCGCGCTCATCTCTCCCGATCGGGCGGCGGCGCGGTACGATGCGGGTAACCCCGCGATGAACGATGGCGACACCGTCTATCTCACCGTCGCCGATGACGCCGGCAACATGGTCTCGCTCATCCAGAGCAATTATCGCGGGATGGGCTCGGGGCTCTGTCCGGACGGTCTCGGTTTCTGCCTTCACGACCGGGGAGAGCTCTTCGATCTCGAGCCGGGACGCCCCAACACGTATGAGCCGCGAAAAAGACCGTTCCACACGATCATCCCCGGTTTCATTACGAAAGATGACAAGCCTTTCGCGAGCTTCGGCGTCATGGGCGGGGCGATGCAGCCGCAGGGACACGTCCAGATCATCATGAACCTGATCGATTTCGGGATGACCCTCCAGGAAGCGGGAGACGCCCCGCGTGTGAACCACGAGGGGTCTTCGGAACCGACCGGGGAGCGCATGACCGACGGGGGGATCGTCTTCGTCGAGAGCGGTTTTTCGGCGGAGGTCTTGCGCGAGCTGCAGAAGATGGGACACCGGATATCGTACGCGGTCGACGGGTTCGGCGGGTACCAGGCGATCCTCTACGATCCAGAGAACGACGTCTATTACGGGGCGTCCGAATCGAGAAAGGACGGCCAGGCGGCGGGGTATTGAACCCACGCGCCTGGTCCGGGGACTCTTGGTCGACGGACTGCGCGGCAGTACTTAACCAGGGGGAGGAACGTTGAGAACTTCGAAAAGCACGCTCGGCCTGATCGGCTGGCTCTTGGTTACATTCGCCGCGGCCTGGATCGGGTCGCGGTTCATGCCCGGTGAATGGTACGCATCGCTTGCCAAGCCCGCGTGGACTCCGCCGAACGCGGTCTTCGCCCCGGTGTGGACCGTGCTCTATGTGCTTATGGCCGTGGCAGCGTGGCTCGTGTGGCGGCGCGCGGGTTTCAGCCGTGCCGGCACGGCACTGGTCTTGTTCGTCGTCCAGCTCTGTCTCAATGCGTTGTGGTCGTACTCGTTCTTCGGGCTCGAGCGCGTCGACATCGCGTTCGTCGATATTGTGGCGCTGTGGGTCTTGATTCTGGTCGTCATCGTGTTGTTCTGGCGCGTGGACCGTCGCGCCGGTGCGCTCATGGTGCCGTACCTTCTCTGGGTTGGGTTCGCCTCGTACCTAAACCTCGAGCTGTGGCGACTGAATGGGGGGCCCTCCGTCTGACAAACGTGTGGCGGCCGTAGCGGAAACCCCACAGCCTCCTCGGCGGTTCGACAGAAGGTGGTTGACCTCGGCGCTTCACCTATGGGGTCCAAGTCCCGCGCGGCGCCTCACACGAGCGCGATCCGGGCGAGGCTCTCGAGATCGGGGAGTTGGAGATCCGGCGCGGCCGCCGCGGGCGGTGTCGCACCGGAACCGGCCCTGCTGGAGCGCCGGTTGACCCATACGGCGGCGAGTCCCAGCGATTTTGCAGGGCGGATGTCGTGGTAGACGCTCTGCGCCACGTGGAGGACGCGGTCGCGCGGCCGGCCGATCCTCCGAAGCGCCTCTTCGAAGATCGCGGGCGACGGCTTGTACGCCCGGACCTGCTCCGCGGTCGTGACCCAATCGAAACGAATTCCGAGGCGCCTCGCCGTCATGGCGAAGAGCGCGTCGTCGATGTTCGAGATCACGGCGAGCTTGTACCGCTTTGCCAACCGCCGGAGCGCGTCCACCGTGTCGGGAAAAGGCTCCCAGTCTCCGATCGAGTCCGCGAGACAGTCGAGCTCGTGGGGCGCGGCGTCGAACTTGAAGCGAAGACTCATTTCCGTCATTACGAGACGGAGCACCATCCTGTAACGGAGGTAATCTCCCTCTTCGTATTTCGCCTCGAGCGAAGCGTAGGTCTCGAGGATCGCGTCATCGGCCGCGGCGACGCCGTGGCGCGCGAAAACCGGCTTCAGCGCACCGAGGATCCCGCTCTCCCAGTCGATGAGGGTCCCGTAACAGTCGAACGTGAGGACTTCAAAACGAGAGAAATCGATCACACCCAGCCTCCGTATGCCTACGGCGCGCCGAGCGAGCCCAGCGCGTCGAGAAATCGTTCGATCGTCAGCGGAGCGCTCCCCTCGAAATGATTGTTCACGTTGAGAAACGTCGTGATCCCCCGCCGCGTGTTGTCGGCGACGATCCGCGCCGCCGCCTCGATCCCGTCGGGCTTCGGCGCCACGATCCTGTTCCACACCTCACCGCTCGTCTCCTCCATCTCGAGACGGTCGCCGCCGTGGAGACGAATCACATTGTAATCGGCGGTCGCCGGGTGGTGCCTCTCGAAAACCTCGCGAATCGGCGGCATGTAGTACCCCTCTATGTAGACGTATCCCAAGCTCCGCGCCTTCAGGAACTCGAAGAACTCCCGCGAGAGGTAGTTCGGATTCCGCGTCTCGATCGCGTACTGGAACCCCGCCGGTGCCCGGTCGACGAACTCTCCGAAACGCTCGAGGAACGCCTCTTTCGACGGCATCTTCCGCCGGTTGAGGTACTCGAACTGGAACATGACGGGGCCGAGTTTTTCCCCCAACGGCGAGAGGCGCTCGAGAAACCGATTCAGGAGATCGATGCCCAAGAAGTGCTCGTTCGGCCGCCCGGCGTATTCGGCATAGGACGCGGGTTGCTTGGCGTAATAGTGGGTGAGGGTGAGCGAGTTCGGCGCCTTCACCGTGAATAAAAAATCCTCGGGGACGCTCGCCGCGTACGTCTTGACGGTTTTCGCTTCGGGGAGCCTCACTCCCCCGGGGAAAAGACTCCAGAACCATTGATCGACTTCGACGGAATCGAGGTGCTCCGCGTAGTCGTGAAGATAGTCATCCGCGCGGTACTTTCTCTTGGAATCGTAGTAGAGCCCCTTCCACGAATCGTACTTCCATGAGCAAGTACCAATGCGAAGGTGTCCGGCGTACGGTTTCGGGATGACGATCTTCACCTGCGCAAGACCTCGGGGCCGCCGCGTGAGGCGGACGGGATCGGCGGAATGACTCAGCGAACACGCGGCGGACTGGTTTGGCGAATCGACCGAGCGGACACACGGTACGCAAACTACCGCCGAAGGGATTCGATCGCGCCGGCGAGTTGATCCGATCGCTTCGACCCGATGAGCAAACGTTTCCCGCCCTCGTACTCGAGCTCCACGCCCTTGTTGCCGGAGACGTTGTACGCCCTTTTGCCCAGACCCACGCGGATCCCCCATCCCCCGTAGTCGAGGATGGGCCGATAGGTGAGCGACCGGCAAGAACGGACTCCCTGGAGCGGAATCTGTTGGAATTTCGAGTGAAAGGGGAAATAACGGACATAGAGCCCGCCGGGACGCACCTCGGTAGCTAGTCCCCCTCGCCAGAAGAAGAAAACGAAGAGTACGCCGAGGAGAATATAAAGACCACCGACGGCGAGGAGCGCCGTGTCTCCCATCGGGCGGTCACCCCAGGGCCTGCCGAGAACGATCTGTTGATAGATCCCGTATCCGAAGAAGCCGATGAGACCGATGCCGGCGGCGACCATGACGTAGAAGAGCTTGTTGTCCCGCATCGGCTGTTCTTCGAAAAATACGGCGTCAGGACTTTTCTGCATCGAGATCTCCCTTCCTATCGCATCGCGTCGGAACGCGACCAAGATATCGCCCACGTCTTGGTGTCTTTCGGTTCTCGCGGCCGTGCTTTGATATCCCCGCTACGCCGGCGGCTCGCGTACGATCGATTCTACCCGGGTCCGCCCGTCGTCTTCACCCCCAAAAACCCCAGAAAGGCTCGCGTCAGCTCGTCGACGAAGACGGCGTCGGTCACCGGCGAGAGCGTGGCCGAGGCGGCCGAAAGCTCGGGGAAAAGAATCCTGTCTCGGACCGCGCTCGCCACCATCCCGAGACCCAGGTGCACGGCGATATCCGGGTTGGGGTGAGAGATCTCCGCTCGCCGCCTCTTGATCAGATCGACAAGAGCCGGCGGCGGCTGCGCCACGGGATTTCCTCCCGGGACCGCCTTCGCGCGGGCCGAGAGCTTCCGGCTCGCCAAGGCGCGGAGGGTGCCGGTGTGCGCCCGGTGTTGACCGACGAGCACGCGGACGATTTCGCGTGCAACGGTCTCCAGTGGGGCGGTCTCCCAATCGCGCGAAGCCAACACCCGCCGAATCTCGTCACTCGCGTCGCTCGTCACCACCTCCCGGAGGTGCTCAAGGAGCGCCTCCTTGTCCCCGAAGCGCGCGTAAAACGCTCCAACCGACGCTTCAGCCTCGAGAACGATTTCGTTAACTGCAATTTCATCAAAGGGTTTCTCGGCTAACAGCCGCCGAGCGGCATCGACGAACCGCTCCAACGTCGCCTGGCTGCGTCTCTGCTTTGGAGTCTTCATCCTTCCCGTCTGGCCTCCGAGAGCGCTCATCAAAACACGAAAGCACGCCCCGTTTTCAATTGAACTAGAATTCTTATTCTTATTGTGATGGTTTGCGTGGTTCGCACGGTTCGCGCGGCCTACTCGACCCAGGCGACTCGGGTTACCTCGCGCTGCGCCGGACACCCGCTGGCGACGCGGTTGGCAGGTCCCATCTTGCTCGAAGTCCCGCGACAACGCCCCCTCGCGGCTTCCGTGGATTTCGCGCCGGCTCTGCTCGGCGGGAGAATCTCACCCTGGCCGCACCGGCTCTAATTAGAATAAGAATTCTAATTTCTATTAACAGGTCTTTCCGGGTTGCGTCAACGTTTTTTTCACCGAAAAGAAAGTGGAGCGGCGACTACGGCGAGCCGGGAGCGAAGGCACACCGGGACAAGAACAGCGATTCTATGGACGATCACGGGTCAAAACGGGTGGGCGAGCGATCAATAGACTCGTCGACCGGTATAGTGAAGTCGGATGATCCCCGCAAAACGACCCGTCCGAACGCCGTCTCGGCGGTAAGAGTAGAAGAGCTGCGGAGAGCACGCCGCACACATCCCGCTCGCATCGATGTTCGCGCGCGGCACACCCGTCCCGATAAGCTGGAAGAGGTTCGCCTCCCACAGATCGAGCGTGACGTGGTTTTCCGAATCGGCCCGCACGATCGCCGCCGCGTCCGGGCCGAAAGAGTCGCGGTACGCCCCGGCGACATCCTCCCCCACCGGGTAATGACAGGGCCCGACGGCGGGACTCACCCCCGCGACCACGTCCGCCGGCTTCGTGCCGTACTCCCGGATCATCGCCGCAACGGCTTTCTCCACAATGCGCGCGAGGGTCCCCTTCCAACCGGCGTGAACGATACCGATCACGTTTTTTCGGGGGTCGTACAGGGAAACCGCCACACAGTCGGCAACGAGAATGGCGAGCGGGAGATCGGGCTCGTTGGTGATCATCGCATCCGCGCCGCGAATGGCGTCTTCCGCGACCACGGCCCCCTTTCCGCGGTCCCTGGAGCGGATCACCGCGACCGACGAGCCATGGACCTGCTCGGCCACCGTAAACGCCTCCGGCTCGAACCCCAGGACCTGGGCAACGATCGCGCGATTTTCGAGAACCGCGTCGGGATCGTCCCCCACGTGAAGACCGAGGTTGAGACTCTCGTACGGAGGCCCGCTCCGGCCGCGGACGCGCGTCGTCACGGCGTTGGTCACGTTGAGGTACGGCTCGAAAACGCCGTACGTATAGAAACGAACTCCCGCGGCGTTGTGCTCTTTCATCGGGTGGCTTTCTGCGGACACGGGCGCGCGGTCATGCCCCGCGGAAAATCGTATCCTCGCGGTTGAAGATCCAAGCGCACCCCCAAATCCCGAGCGCCGCGAGAACGACGAGCGACACATAAACCTCGATGAGAACGCCCGGCGATATCGACCCCG
>Ga0315286_10000264_pt1 | contig 41990 bp, 31 predicted proteins | sample YL17G10_0_MG_FD_205038 | JGI IMG/M metagenome (GOLD analysis project Ga0315286, IMG submission 205038) | Sediment microbial communities from Yellowstone Lake, YNP, Wyoming, USA - YL17G10_0 | ecosystem: Environmental > Aquatic > Freshwater > Lake > Sediment | place: USA: Wyoming | collected...
AGAAGCCAGATTACAGATGGCGTGATGGAGCCTGATTCGACGGTAATATTCAGGCTGTTCATTTGCCCTTTTCTCCACTCTGAAAGGTCATCGAGCGTTTTTTCCATTAGATCAGCCTGAACAAACTGGGCTCCAGGTTGCCACATTTCGGCTGAATATCGGATGCGTAAACCCGCGGCACTTAGCCCGGCAAAGTTTGTGTAGAAAAGTAACGCAATCGTACCACCCCAAACGAGACCCAAGCGGACAACTTGGTCATCCCAAATGTTGGATAGCAGGTACATTACCAGGATGAATAACAGGATCGCACTTAAACCGACCAGGATCCGGGAAATAAGTAAACCGCTCATTACTGAACCAATATTTTGGAAAAATTTCAGTATAGAATTGATTATCGGAGTTTCAGCCAGGTTTGAGTTTTGGACACTATTGGGAATACCAATAAGATTAAGCCAGCCGAATACCAGGAACACGAATGTGAAAACACCGGTAACGGCAATCTCGATTTTCCTGTTCTGGATGAGGATAATGAGGTCACTCATTTCCATGGAAGCCAAAACCCACAAAGGCACAAGCGCCCAAACCAGGTCGCCTGGTTGATGAGCCGGGTAGATTAAGGCTAAAAATAGGAAAAGAAATGCGACGAAACCAACCGTCTTACTTAAGGAGTCAGTTCTAAATTGTCCGTGAACCAAGTGGCTTATGACGAAGATGATAAGCAGGGGACAATACATGATCAACACGATCAGCAAAAACCAGGGTTGGATCAGGAAGATGGTTGACCACCCAGAGAGGTAATCAATCAGCGAGGCAGCCCAGGCGCTTGCGCCTCCAGGGATAAAAAAGAATAAGGTCCCAGCCAGCAGCAAGGTCACTGCGCTCCATATTAATATTATTTTTATTGGATTTGATTGCCGGGATGGTATAGGTTGGGTAATCCCATCTTCCGCATTTGTACTGGCATTATCACCAGGTGGCCCTTCTATATTAGAAGATGTTTTTTCAGCCCCCGGGTTCTTAAGGCGTGTCCAAATGCGAAAAATCATCCAGGTTAATCCCAAGCCCAATGCGCCAAACCAAGCACCAGGACCTCCCAACATCGCCAAGCCAGCAAAAACGCCTGCCAGTTTAAATCGCTTCGTTTCCATTGCTGACAAGAACATGGTAGTAAAACCCAGAGCAAGCATCGGACTGGCTGCCAAGCGTGACATGGCAAGCAAGCCAGGATCCAACGCAAGTGCAAAAGCCAGGATGACAGCTGTTTTCCCCCCGAGGCGTTTTTGAAATACAAGCGGAACAAGCACCAGTCCGCTTCCCACCAGGGCAGGCCAGAACCTGGCCATAAAATTGCTGCTTCCAAAAATGAAAAAATTAATCGCGGTCAGGACAAGGTAACCAGACTGTCCTCCCAAAAGCGGTTTATCACCCCGGGCTATCTCCATGGCTTGTAATGCCCATTTGGCTTCCGAATCTGTAAGGGACAGAGTACCCAAATGGATAAACCGCAGGAGCAGTGCAACAAAGAATGCAAACCAGATCAGAGTTGAGCCACGAGCTAATTGTTGGTTGTTATTATTATTATTCATGATCCATCAATTTTACAATAAAGGGTGCCAGTTTTGAGCTGGAAAATAATTGGCTTTCTGAATTCATGGAGCTGGATATATGGTGATACTTCCCTGAGAAAAGAGAGGGCTCAACAATCGCTGAAATTTCGCATCATTAACATGGTAGGTCCTTCTTTCGAGCGAGCCAATATATATATAGCGGACATTATATTTTTTGGCAATTTCCACGGTCTTTTCCTGGCTGGATGTTTCATAGAGAGTCTTTACATCTTCAGCCCTGGTTCCCTGCAGTTCGTAGCCACCTCTCCATTGTGATTCATGCCCAGGCCAGCCAATCACAGTCGGCAGACCACTCAATGTGGAGATGCGCGCATATTCGGAATAACTGCCCCCAACTGCCTCGACGATAACCCCATAGGCAGCCTGTTGCAGCCATTTGATCGCCAGGGCTTCGTCGGGATTGTTCCGTCCCATGTAGGCCGTTCCATCCAATGTCCACCCATTTGCAGGTTTAAAATTATTGGTGATGTCAAAATTCCCCAAGCTGGTATAAGTTAAAGCCGTAAGCAGGAGGAAAAATAAACCGACCCGAAACAGCATTTCCCAAATCTTTATTAATTTAATTATAAGCACAGCTGTACCAAGAGCAGCAACCAGGCTCCAGAGCATCCAAGCCTGGTAATAAAACTTGAAAATGGTGTTGATCCGCCACCCAAATTGATCTCTCAAAAAGACGAAATCGGGAGCTAAAACCAACACACCACCCATCAAAAGCAATAGCAAGACATAAGGCAGAGATCCCCTGGGTTCGACCTCATTTGGAACTTGTGAAATTAAAGCGTCTGATTCGTTCAGTCTGGCATTCTTTCTTGAGATCTCTCCCAGCAGGAGAGCGAAAGAACTTACCAGCAAAAGAATCAATGTTAACAAACTCCCGAAATAGCTCAAACGCCTAAGACCAGCAAGGCGGAATAATGTGCCCAAGTCAGATACTCCCTGGTGTTGCAGGAAACCCTGGGCAATATCCGGGGAAAGGATGGATAATAGCCAACCACCCAGCCAACCAATAATCCACAAGGTAACAACAAATCCCATGACCCAAGCCAGGGCACACTTCCAATTCGATCTCAACTTCTGACCAAATACCAGATACGCCAGAAAGGCAAAGATCGGAAGGAACAAGCTCCCAAACATGACCCAGAGTTGCGCCCCGCGGGTGGGATTAACCAGGTTGGGTAAAATGCCACCCGCCTGGGAGGAAAAACGAAGAAAGAATGGCAAATAAAGCAACAGGCTTCCCAGTGCAATGATCAATGCGAACACTGCTGTTTCTTCGATCCGTTTCCAGGTCCAGCCTTTTTCTTCTCCTCTCCAAAGTAAAAAGGCTCCACAGACCAGGGCAGCACCGAGCAGTATGTCCCAGGTGTTGAGAAAAGCCAGCCCCCCCAATAGCAATGCCGGGATGAATAACCCCTGCAATTTGATCGGGAATTTGATACCCCCCAGGATTGTCGTCCCACGCCACCCTCCAAGAAAAATATGAAGACCAACTCCCACCGCCAGCAATACAAATGGAATTGCTAGGACATGGGGGTGAAGGTCTCCCAGAATGAAGGAAAAAACAGGAAATTCATCGATCAATTCTTGAGGCGCGTTCTTGAGGGTTGTATCCTGTATAACCCGTGACGCCCGCCACCACCAAAGGTAACGGTCTGGTGCCCAAGCCAATGGTTGAATTGGAGCATTCACCAGATCTTTAATATCCAGCCATTTCCAGAAAGAGGATGTCGCACTTCCGTCCGTGGAGAATTTCCAGAAAATCCCTTTGCGATGCAGGACCTCCAAAAAACCTTCCAGGTTGCTAACCACCAGATAGAAAAGAGGACCTAGAAGCGGTAATGACACGATCCCCTTAGTGGTCACCTCACCGGTTACCTTTTGCATGGATTTGATGCTGTTGTAAATGATCCCATACGCACCAATGCATCCCAAAGCGAAGACCAGCGCCAGCATCAGGTTGAAGGAAATCCCACCCGCCACTCCGGTTATCCTTGCAAGCATGGCGGTCAGCACGTATCCGAAATAATAGTAGGAGATGCCATAACCGGAAAGCCAGGGATCATTTGGGGGAAAAGTTGGAGACCGCAAGATGGAATTAATAAATGCCAATTCCATCGGTTTTTCTGTACCAAGAATATCCGGATCTGCAGCACGAATGGTTGCGAGTGCGATAAAAGCGAGCAAGAACAAACCCTCGATCACCAGGATCATGGTCAGGTGTTGCTTAAACCATATGCGAATTTCTCCCTGCCTACCCTTGCCAATCCAGATGCTAGTGGCAGACAGGATCATTAAAGTTAACAGCAAACCACCCATATTGTTTTGTGCGACTCCAAGATTAGCCAACAACCAGAAAATATAGCCCCAAACCAACAATCCGGCTGTTCTCGCCATACTGTAACCGCGATCAGACAATGCCGGGAACAAGGCATACATCAAAGGGAAAGTCAACCATCCCAACAAACTGACAATAAGATACCAGAGCAGAAATGCTTGCATTGGATCAGTGGGACTTTATCATTCGGATCGGACTCATCTCGTCATGACAATTTAATTTATAAACGATTTCGTGCTATCTCTTGAATTATTTTATTGAATTACTGATAGCCGGGCAGGAGCCAAAGAAATAAAAAAGCCTGGTGTATATTCTATATTTTACACTGAAGGGATGATCCAAGACCCATCTGGTTTTGAAATCAAATCCAAAACTCGAATTACGGCATCCAGATTTAATGCGCCAAAGATATGAGGGAACAATTGATCTAGAATATCCGGAGCTGGTTCCCACTTTACTTCTGCTTTAACTTTCGACGGATCGATGACAAGCAGGACCAGGTCTTTTCTCCCTTGGAAAAAAGTGTTGGCAACGCGCTGGAGCTGCTCATATATGGAACAATGAATGAAACCCTCGGTTTCCAGGGAATCAGCATTGTAGTATTTATCCGTAAGGGCATTTTCCCAGGCTTCCCGCTGACAGATATGGTAAATGTAATTCATTCAACACCTTTTAATTTCAATTTACTGCATATATCACTGTCTGCCCGTCCCGGTAAACTTCGCGCCAGAGAGTGCCATTGAAAGCCTCAAATTTGTGCAGCCCGGCATCATTCGTCAGAGGTTCTCTATATTCTGCCCTTTCCATTTGACCGACCACAATGTACCGAACATTGTATTTCTTTAAGAATAATTCTGCCTGGTTGAGGCCGGAGGTCTGATAGAAGGCAGCGATCTCATCCACACGCTGGAAAACCAGGTTGGATGAAACAAGACGTTGTTGCCTCTGGTGCCAGTTCCAGCCCAATACTCCAGGCAAACCAGTGTAGATGGTGAAACGAGTACCCCAGCGATATTCCGGCACATTGGCTTCCACGATCACCGGTGAGCCTTTTACGTTCTGCTGCATCCATTTGATGGCGCGGTAATCCGCGCTTAGATCCATATCCACGCCAAAGTCTGGATAATGCATGTAATTCATATAGGTCATGCTGTCGAAAGTGTGCGGAGCGGACGTTACCCAGCGGTCGCGAATCTTATCCATCCCACCCATCACCAAGAACAATCCCGAACATAAGACCAGACAAACTGCGGCAAAATACCAGACTGACTGCCAATTGGGGTGCCATTTGGGAATCTCGTTCAGCAGCCAACCGAAAGCGGCGGCTGCGCTCAACCCAAATAAGACCCAGGCTTGCAGATAAAACTTAAAGACCGTGTTCATGCGTCCGACATCCCCGCGTAAAACCACCAGCTCCACAACGAGGGTCAGGACCAAGGCGGTGCCTATCAGGAAGAGCACAACCCGTTTAACATCCGGCATATTTTTCTTTAGTAACAAAACCGCAGACCAGGCAGCCAATGGGAGAACAAACCAGGCGATGACAACTTTCGTGGCTAGAAGCAGAATAACAATGGCAACTAAAATAAACAGGAAAGTCCCAATCAGACCTCGATAAGGTTTCAAGATCTTCAACTTTGAGAGGGGAGTTTCCGACAACCATTGACGAGTTTCCCACAACATCCACGAAATAATAAAAAATAAGAACACTCCCCATTGCGTCAGGTAGGACCAGATCGGGGTATGCCCATATTGCCAATAATCCACGCTGCCATAAGCCTGTGAATAGGAGCGCTCAAATGGGAGAAAAAGCAAATTTGACAAGATCACAAAAGCGAGGATGGCAGCCAGAATTTTCCCGCCCTGGACGACGTAATGTGGAATATCACGCCATAAATTCTGGATGGGCGGGGTGCGCCAGATGGCGTAACTGATCGCAAGCAATCCGATAACCAGGTAGGTATAGTAATCCCAAGTGTTGGTCGGTTTGAGAGAGCCAATGATCAATCCGCCAAGACCAACCCCGATGGCAGTCTCCAATTTGCCAGACCATTTTGCACGCGAGAGAATCACGGACAACGCCCAGGCGATAACCAGTATGGTGAGAGGGAGAGCGATCATGTGGGCATGCAGATCACTATATATAAACGTGAATAAGGGGAATTCGGTGATCGGTTCAATATCTCCAGAAGCTGGTATGACCCGGCTGGGATACCAGTACCAATCACCGGTTATGTAAGGTAATTGTGCCCCGGTAAGAGTTTTGACGAATCCCTGGGCTGCCCAGACGATCCGCTGGAAGATACCGGCAGCTGACATGGCTTCAACTGGAGCAGCAACTCTTTGGAAACCCTGATACAGCATGCGAACGATCCCAAGGTTTCCGAGTAAGACCATGGCGGAAGCGGCTGAAAATCCTGCAGTAAATGGCAGCCGATCGAGGAGTTTCTTCCAGCGACCTTCATGGGTTGAAGTGCCGACATTCACCAAGTTCCAACCCACTGAGAAGGCATTGACTGCCAGCATGGCATACAGTGTCGGAAGGATAAAATTATAGGCGATCGAGGGAACGATACCCAGCAATTTAACCGGAGTGCCTACCAAAACATATCCAAAATAGTAATAATTAATGTATCCACCCGCAAACCAGGGATCATAAGGTGGAAACCGGGTACTCTTCAATATGGCATTGAAATAAGAAAAATCCATCGGGCGTTCACCACCCTTATAAGGGTGCCAGAGGTCAGGATTGCCAAGACGAATGCCAAGATCCAGCAAGAAGAAGAACAAGAAGACAGCTTCAATCAGCAGAAAATAACGCCATCTTGTTTTTATTTCCTGTAATAGATCATCACGTTGACGGTACGCCAGCAATCCACCCAATACTGCGAGCAGGAGCAACATTACCCCGATCATTGTCCTGCTATAAGTCAATCCAAGCGAGCCTGCCATCCATGCCAACCAAGCCCATATAAGCAATCCCACCGTGCGTGCAAGCGGATAGCCTCGATCCTTTAACCCTGGAAATGCCACGCGGACGATCGGGTAAGCAAGCCAACCGAGAAGGAAGATTGTCAGATACCAGATGATCAAACCGAATACTGGCTGCTGGTTATAAAAAATGCGGGAATTAAATAATTCAGACCAGGTTCCACCTGCCTGTTGTTCAGCCAATTGATCTGGTGGAAGCATCAGACTTTTGTAATTGTCAGCCTGCCCCGGAGTGAGGTGTACCACGTTGGACAAATCTACCGCGGACAATAAAGCTTCCATTTTTGCCGGGTCATAATCAGCAATTTTCTTGAAGATCAGCACTTTGGGATGATCGTAAAAGGTAAATGCTTCTTCAGCAGACTGGTCGTTGATCACGAGGGGTCCCAAAGTCGGAAAATCCGTAAATACCGCCACCAAATCGAAACCCAATTTTCCTTTGAAATTACCAGGTTCAGCTATCCGGTAGCACCAGATGATATCCTTCCCTGCCGGGCAGCCGATCAAATCGCGATAATATTCGGTCGTCAGAGGATAACGTTCTGGAATACGGGTGATCTGACCGTATTGATGGTTGGTCGGGATGAAAATATAATCAGCGGCATTCAAGGTTGTGATGAAGCGGGTTAATTTATCGGCATTATCATCCCAATAGACCTGCAAGTTCAGGTCCCCACGATACAAGCCCCCAAAACCATCATATGAACCGATCCTGAACGGAAGCGGGTAATCGTAATCTGTTTCGTTCACGACGGCAGAACCACCCAGCAATAACGATCCACCAGTAGTTTCCAGATGCAGGTAATAAGTGGTTCCTGAGACCAGCTGAACTGGTTGCCTGAATTTCAATGCATAAGATCCACCCTGGGCAGGGTCTCCGGATGCGAAATCTGCCCTGACTGAGGCACTAACTGCTGGTTGCCCAGGGAAAGGAGTTGATGCTAGCGACAAAGTAAAAGTCTGCATTCCGCTGATGGCGGAATCGGTGACGTGAGGCAGCAGGACTTCCACCAAGTTCCCATCGACCTGCGATACAAAGGAAGAATCATAAGGCAAAGCCGTCTGAATATAATACCCCGCGGCAAAAGGCAGCGGTTGTTGGGTGATCTTCCCATTTGCAAGTTGAACCTTTAATGTCACCGGTCCCGGTATATTTTCAAAGATCCATTTAGAGGCAGCGATCCTAGGTTCATCCATGCTATAAATATTCGAAAATCCTAAAGCCCAGGCTGTAGTTGCAGCAAACACGCCCAAACCGACAACAACGCTTAGAATTGCGACCAACTTGCGAACGATAATCTTACTCTGTGCCAGGACAGGTGATTTACGGGTTTCCCACATTCGTATCAGAAGCCAGCCTGCCATCAGTGAAAGCGAAGGGTAAATTGGGAGTTCATAGCGCATGGTGGGGTTATATTGCATCGATTGCCAGACAAAATAACCCGCGGTCCATGCCCAAAGAAGGAGATGGTCCCGCCATTCCCCCTTGATGCAACGCCAACCCATCCACAGGAAACCCAACCAGGCGAGAGTTCCCAACGGGAGTCCCAGACCCCAATTGGTCAAATTTTCGAAAGAGAACAGGTGCGACCGACGTGCCCACTGCAGGCTCCAGGGTAAGTCTGCATTCGGAGATGCCTGGGCACGCAATTCTTTGATATTTGCCAACCACTGGGGATTGAAACCAAAACCATCGAAGGCGTAAGGCTGAAAGACCCGGAAAGAGAGGATGGCGAAAATTCCACCCACGGTTAAATATAAAAGGATGAGCGAAATTGATCCGGGCTGTGTATTCTCGTTTTTGTTTCTAAAATACTTTATGACAAAAGCCAGTGGCAGAACAAGTGCCAGAGGCGCGGCATTCAACTTGGAAGAGACTGCCAGCCCATACACCACACCAAAAAGGATGCTCAGAATAAGATCGCTTCCATTCAGAGACTGCAAGAAATAATCCAACTGGCTAGCGTTACTATCGCCGTCCATTGGATCAGATTTGTTCTTAAAAACAATTCTCTTCCCAATGACAATTTCCACTGCCAGGAAAATAGCCAGATAAAGGAAGAAATTAGCGAAAAGATCGGTGGTATAAAAATGGGACTGCTGGATCTGCATCACTGCCAGGGAGGAGGAAATTGCTGAAAGCAACGCCACCCGACGGTCATAAAGCCTGCTGACGATCACATAAATCAAAAAGATCGTCAAAAGGTCCATGATTGCTGAAAGATGCCTGCCAAAAAGTTTCAAGTTCCCCATCTGATTGGTGGTCTCAGCCAGTATGCGGGTCATGATCACAGGGACTGTCCCATAAGCAAAAAAGGCATGACCGCGGTTGTATGGGTTCAATGGGGAGCAGGATGTATCAAAATAGCCTCCCCACTTTGTGCAATCGGGAAATTCCTTGATATATGGGGCGCGCCAAGGAGCAGAAAGACTGGTCGGCAACGGATAGTAATCATTGTTCGTTCCAGGCAGACCTATATCATAGGTCACCGAAGTAAGAAAACCTTCATCCGGGTGCTGGTGTTGAAGTTCACCCCAATCACTCCCATTAAACCGTAAAAAAGCCGCCCCTACCAGAACAACCAGCAGAAGGAGGTCATAAATCCAATTCCATTTTCGTCCAGGTTTCAAAATCATTATTCTTACACCAAGGAAATTATTTATGGTACAAAATAGACCATGAAATCATGGTTGGGAGTTTTGGAGAGGAAACGATGACCCGAGCCTTGAGGAAACAAACTTTTTAAGGTATTGCCAGATTGAGTATCTTCGACATTGAATAAGAACAACTTGGCTCCTGGAATCAACTGGGCACTGGAGAGGTTCTCTGACCAGAGGGCAAAATCCCGATCGGGTATACCTGCCCAGATACCCGGGAGGCGAGTATCCACCCAATAAGGAAATGGGATGATCCAAGCATTGTCCGTGCTTCCATAGACAGTCCCAAATTGCTCCATAACAGTACCCATTTCGGACGAATTCCAGGCAGAGAGGCGAAACTGCTGATCATACTGATTAAAGACCAGATCGTAATTTTGTGCCAGAGCGACCACCAGAAGCAAGCCAGTCATTGACCAATTCATCAAAGTACCATATCTGCGGCTCATCCCGTTTCGAATGGTTTGCCAAAAGCCATCCAACGTCCAGGCGATTATGATAAACACAGGTACGATCGCGCCTGCGGTGCGGTTCAAGGCGGGATTCTCTGCCGGGAAAGCCAGAGAGAGAATCGAAGGTAACATCAAAACAGGGATGGACAAGATCAGGAAAAGATCCAACCAGTGACGCTCGCGGAGATAACGAATGAAAAGCAGTAATGAGCCAATCAAGAATAAGGCAGCTGAAACCATGTCCAAAGCAGGTCGAAATGGTACGGAATGCACCCAAATCTCACCGTCTGACCAGTTGAACATTCTCATTGCGTTCCAAGAGTTGGAGAGAAGTACCTGCCACCAGGCGCTTACCAGAGGTTGTTCAGCTCCCCCCAACCTGGAAAACGCACGGTATGCGTAAATTTGCGGATTTTGCATCCAATATCGTAATAGAGGTAAAAAAACAAATAGCGAGGTGATCGCCAAAAGGACAAACCAAATGACCGCCTGTTTGCGGTTGCCAGCAGATTGCCGGTGGAGAATGAATAAACCTATGGCTAAAGTCACCAAGAAAGGCATGATCCGGTAAGGACTGTATCCATGCAAACCCAAACCCAGGAAAAAACCTGCCAGGATGAAATCATTTCTGGTTGAGCGCTGCAGACCTCGGATCAAATAAAACAGGACCGGCGCAACGAAAAGCGGGTAAAGCGGGAAGCGTAATCCCACCCGGTTGATCACATTAGGCCAGTAGGCTATCCCGGCGAAAAGCACTGCGACCAATCCCACCCTGCGGTTGGCGATCTCCTTACCAAGCAGATATAAATATGGTAGGGTGAGAAACCCTAAAAGGACGGTACCGATCTTCAAACTGATAAAAGATAACCCGGTCTGGAAAATTGAGGCAACAAGAACAGTCCAGTACATTTGCAATCCTTCCCGACCAGTGTTCCTGGGAAAGAAAATGTGGGTTTGACCCTGGGTAATATCATATACATCCTGGATCTTCTCAGCATGATCGCTAAATGGTTCCGCAGGGACCGAGTTCAAGTGGTAGGCACGGAAAAAGAGCACCAAAACCATTACCACCAAAACCAGAAAATGCCAGCGGGAAATCTTGAATTGCCATCCGTCGCGCCTAATAAAATATTTGAAACGCTGAAATAGAGAGTTCGACCCATCGGATGGCAGCCAGAAAGCCCAGAATAGGCAGGCAATGGCAAGTAACCAGAGGATGAGGTTTAAACCGGTAAAAAGATTTCCCCCAAATAAAAAAAAGGCGGTAAGCGCAAAGATCGCAGATGGCAACAGTGCAACCAACTGCACAGTCATCGGGTCAGATCTCGTTTCCTGGTCGGGGATCCTGGGAGTGATCCATTCATTGCGTAAAACCGCCCATGCAAAAAGACCCGCACTGATCAAATAAAGACAAACCCCAAGGATGAGAGCCCGATTGGGTGGTTCAAAAGCTCTTTGCCCAGCCAAGGCAAGGATCAGTGCGAGAGTTGATCTCCATGGCAACCGTTTCTTGGCGGGTTCAGCTGATGGAAGGGTTTCAATTTCTGGTAGCTCTTCCCCCAGGGTCAGTTTATTCCCTTTTTGCCAGAAACGAAGTTTCGATTTTAAATAATCCAGGACACTGGGTTCTTCCATGGTTACTGCGACGAACTCCTTGTGTAATAAAGTATCCAATCGGCTTGAGAATTCGTTGATTGTTATTCACGTCTTGCAATGACAATGATACTCTCTCCCCAACGGTACGGCAAGCATATCCATCCGCTGAGGGCTTGAATACCCCCCAGAGATCCAAATACCAATTTCTGCAGTGATCTGGGTACAAGGCGGATATAAGGCACATCCCAAAAACCATCGGCAAATAAGCGATCTATCACAAACCCGGCTTTTCTTAATAACCCAAGCCATTCATCGGGTGATTTCAAGGAAATATGGGTGGGATCCTTGTACCCGATCCATTGGTCGCCTTTCATGGGTTTGAGCAGAGATTCAAGATTGGGAGTTGAAAGAACCAGGAAACCGCCGGGAGCCAGGATCCTGCCCAGCTCAGCGATACATCGTTCTGGACGAGGCAAGTGCTCGACCACATGCTTGATGACGACCGCTCCGAAACATGCACTGGCATAAGGAAGGTCTTCTGCATAACCCTCTTGCAGATATGTGCCACAAGCCACTTTTTTAGCCCGGACAAGCGCCCAGCGATTAACATCCAGTCCCACCGAGAAATATTCCCCATCCAGTTGTCCCACCAGATGCCCCAAACCACATCCCACCTCAAGCAGATGAGTCCCAGGCTTAACTTTTTTTCGAACGATCCCGGCGTAAAACCGATTTGACCACCAGTATTGACTATATTTTGCATAGGATACTTTAGAATAGGTTTCAGAGGAAAAATATTTCTCATTAAATGGCATTTGTATTCTTCAATGGGAAAAAGATATCTAGCGCTTTCTTGTTATGTAAAAAGTGAAGGTTCCTTCTTCCACTGCTTGTGCGATCGCGTGCTGACGAACATAACGTTCCGTCAGAAAAAGATTCCATCGTTTCGGGATCAGGATCCACCTACCGGTCATTAGATGAATGAGCCAAGATGGAAGACCAAAATAATGTCCCCATTCTAACACGCGCATTGCCTGAGGCGAAAAATAATTCCAAAATTGTTCGATCGTAAAACCTGCCACGTCCAATCTGTCCTCCCAAATGGACGGGTCATCTGCATGCTCAACGCGAGAGATCTTTCGGAAAAAGGTCTCATAACTTTTTCCGAACAGGTGAGAAAGACTCAAGGAACTGAAATAGCGCGGATTGGGAACACAAAATGCAAACAATGCGCCTGGTTTAAGTACACGGGCTATGTCTTTTAGAACAGCTTCCACATCGGGAATATGCTCCAGGACTGAATTACTGAATGCACTCCCGAATGTCTCGTCCGGGAATGGTACGCTTTCGGCAGCTGCTTCAACCAACCAGCGATACCCTTTACGTGCTTGAGCTTCGTGAATGGGAGCATGCCATGGATCCAGACCCACATCCACAGGATGGTCGAAAACAAGACTGGCAAAATGCCCATCACCGCAACCAATATCCAGAACGGGCGTTTTCATGTCCAGATCCTGGTAATAAGTGGCTTCAACTGCCCTGACCAGAGCACGGAAGTATGGTAATTCTTTAAGGTGAAGGAAAAGAAAATCTTTCTCAGTCACGGTGTTTCTGTAATCGCTCGAAGAGTTCTTCGTACATGATCGCGATGGCATCTGGATCATAGGTTTCTGCCAGTTTTTTCGTATCACAATGATATTTTTCTTTATTCGAAAGAACAGTCAACAAACCTTTCGCCAATTCGCCGGCGCTGCCGATGGCAGTCACCTCCCCCATGGAATGCATCCTAATCGGTTGCCTGACACCCGGAAGATCAGACGCCACACACGGCACGTTGTTCAACATGGCTTCAATCTGCACAAGCCCAAAGGCTTCGGTGGAATTTAGGGATGGTACAACCAGAACATCCAGAACAGGATAGAAAGCCGCCATTTGTTGAGGGTTCAATACACCAAGAAACCTCCAATGACCGTTTTCTTCATATTCCTGGATGCGAGTCATCAATCGGGCAGCATACTTTTGCTCACCCATGACATCCTGGTACTGACCGGCATACAGAACCATTGCATCTGGAAACCTTGTCAATATTTCAGGCATGGCATCCAGCAAGACTTCGACGCCTTTTTCTGCTGCAAAACGGGCAGCCATGCCGATCACTGGTCTGCGCAAGTCGGACAAGTTGGAAGAGCTGATAGACGACTTCACCAGCTGATCAACTTCAGGCAGTTCCACGGGTGGGAGGATGGGGGTTAATTTTGATCTGTAGCGGGAAAGATATGTGGAGTGATCAGCATAATCCTGGGTGTAGGTGATGATCTGATCCGACAGTATGCCAGCCATATTGTTCTGAAACTGGACGACCGTATTCACAACACGGTTAAACAAACCGGGAGGGAGAAGAAGATCACAATGGTAGGTCAGGACAACAGGTTTCCCAAAAAACCTGGCGCGAAATGCCACACCCGGAGCATCAAATTGAGGCAGGTGAAGTTGGACGACATCATTTTCCCAAACCAATTTTGTTGAGACCAGACCAAAGGTGGGAGCCAACACGCCTTTGCTCACCCGAAGTGCCACTGGCAAACGGATCACCTGCACACCATCCAGCATTTCATCACGAGGCAGGTTCTTATCGTATTGGGTGGTTAATATCGTAACCTGATGCCCTCGTCTTGCAAAGGCATGCGCCAACCTTTCTGCGTATATGGTCAACCCGGAGGTGTGTGGGCGGTAATACGTTAATACAGTAAGGATCTTCAATATTCGAACTCCATATCCATTCATCAAGCAGGTAAAAAATTGATACCTACCTATGTCAATAACCAAGCATAATCAGACAAACCCTGAGGACCAATAGTAATTACTAAAATTGAACGATTCGTCTATCTGAGTATCTTATTGCTGATGGATCTCCTTCTGATTTGAGAATTCACAGTACAAGGAGGAAGGACTGCATCCTTCACATTCAAGCTGAAGAGTGACGTGGGATACCTGATACTTGCGGATTAAAAGCTCATTCAGGTCTTCCTGGATGGTTAAACCGGTACTGATCGAAGTGTCTTCGATCAATATGTGGGCAGAGAGCGTGCGCATGGATTGATTGATGCTCCAGACATGAAGATCATGGACTCCAAGGACGCCCTTGATCGCCTGCATGTCCACAAGCATAGTATCTACATCGATATCCGTTGGTGTTGCCTCCATCAAGATATCGATTGCCTCGCGGACGATTCCCCATGCGTTCCATAAAATGAGGATCCCAATGAATATGCTGACCAGAGGATCGATCCAATTCAGACCAGTAAAATAGATGAACACACCAGCCACTACAGCACCGAACGTGGAAAGGACATCCCCCATCAGGTGAATGAAGGCGCTGCGCAGGCTCAGATCATGCTTTGCACCTTGCCTGACCAACAGAGCTGTCGCCAAATTAACAAATACCGCCAGGGCAGCAACGAGGATCATCAGCCCTGCCTGAACTTGAGGAGGAGCTTGGAAACGCCTGTAGGCTTCGTAAAAAATACCGATGGCGATCAAGACCAGGGTGGTTGAATTCACCAGAGCTACCAGGATGCCTGCACGGTGGTTTCCAAATGTCCGCCGAGCGTGGGATGGTTGGGTCGACAAGCGTAATGCCCACCAACTCAATGCCAAAGCCAGCACATCAGTGAAATTGTGGGCTGCATCTGTCAATAAAGCCAGGGAATTCGCCAGAATGCCATAGATTACTTCAACAAATACAAAAGCGAGAGTGATTCCAAGAGATAGAATCAAGCGGCGGATCGCTTGTTTTGTCTGATCCGCAAAATGTGAATTAATCTGGTCTGTTACCATATCAAGTTTGATTATAATCCTGCAATCCGGGAACTATCAAGCTGGCATCTGGAACAGGTCTGTGTTCTGTTTTACCCAATATATAAGTCTTTCAACACCTTCTTTTGCGTTGATCTTGGGTGTCCAACCTAAAATTTTTTCAGCCAGGCGGATATCAGCCACAAAAACCTTCTGATCACCTGGCCGCCAATCCCCCTGATCCACGTTGATCAATTTTCCAAGTTGCCTTTCAAGTATTGGACCAAATTCCTTCCAAACCGAAAGGATATTATTTGGACCACCACCCAGGTTAATTACTTGTCCCTTAACCATCTCGATATTATCAATGGCTGCATCATAAGCATCCAACAGGTCATCAATATAAAGGACATCCCGAACCTGCTTGCCATCTCCGTAGATGGATATCTGCCTGCCAGTCACGGCAGCGATCACCATCCAGGCAAGCCACCCCTGATCCTCTACCCCAAACTGGCGGGGACCGTAAATGCAGCTCTGCCGGCAGACAACGGTTCGCAAGCCATACATGCGTGCATAATCGCGCACATACTGGTCACCAGCGCCTTTACTGCAACCATAGGGCGAATGGAAATCCAGTGGATGTGTCTCGGGACAACCGAACTGCAGGTCTAAATAGCGCCAGCGTGTCGATTCTTCTACTACAGGAACATCATCCATCCCACCATAAACCTTATTGGTCGAGGCATACAGAAAAATTGGATCCCGGCTGGAAGTTCGTGCGGCCTCGAGGACATTGAATGTGCCCAGGGCATTGATCTCAAAGTCCTCTCGAGGCTTTAGCACAGATGTGGTCACAGCGACCTGAGCTGCCAGGTGGATAATGACATCCGCATGGCTGGCTTCTTTGGTTACCAGGGCTGAGTCGCGCACATCACCTTCGATGAACTGGAAGGATTTTTCTCCGTGCGTTGACTTCAACCACTGGATATTTATCCGAGCTCCGGCGCGGCTGAGATTATCAAAGATAATCACTTTTTCCTTACGCTTCAACAAACGGTCAACGTAATTGGAACCGATGAAGCCGGCTCCACCAGTGATAAAGTATTCAACAGACATACTTACTCCGATCGTTCAATTTGATCTTTTCTCGATCGAAAACGGGTGACATCCCGGTAAAGTCCAGCCAGGGTAGTGCCCTCATTTCCAAGGGCAATCAAGGCAGGGATTCCTGTTACAAGGTAGCTGATCATGCGCATCACAATAACGAATGCAGCAGTTGTATCAATGTTATTGGTCAACAAAGCAATCGCTCCACCCACAGCTGCATCGAGGGTGCCGATGCTACCAGGCAGAGAAGGTATCGCCCCACCAAATGCTGCTGCTCCAAGAGCAAACATTGCCCAGGTCAGGTTTGCCTGGGGGAAAAAAGCCTTTACCAATATATAAAATTGTCCGATGGCGATCAGCCATGCCAAGGTTATCCAGAAAATGAATCGAAAAAATGTGCGTAGATCAGTAAGGACGAATAAACCGCTAAAAAAGGAATCAAGGATTTTCCCACTAAACTTTTGTAATTTTGGATATCGCAAGCTGAGTTTTTGAAAGAGTTTATGAACCCAATCCTGTTTCTGGGCAAGGATGAAAAGTCCGATCAGACCTGCCAGCATGATTCCTCCAATAAAAAGCGCCAGCCGTCCGGCACCTGAAACCCCCATGACAAATGGTACTGACAGGAACAAAATACCAGCAGAAAACATAAGGTCCACGGCTCGTTCTATGACAATGGTCGGGATCACTTCCATGAAACGAGTACCAGTCTTTCGACTGAGCAGGAATGCGCGACCTACTTCTCCAAGGCGGAAAGGGAGGAAGTTATTCATCAGGTATCCCTCGCTCAAGGTAAAAAAGGTCACCTTATAGGAAGGCTTGTTTTGTAAAAGGGTCTTCCACATAACCACCCGAACCAGAAGCCAGATTATACTGCAAGCGAGGGATAAGAGCAGGAACCAGGGATTCGCTTTTTTCAATGACGCCCAAACAGCACCCAAATCGATTAAATGCAAAATGATTCCCAGAAGAACCAAGCTGATAACTGCCCCAGGCAGCCAACGAAGGATTTGTTTCCACAAGGTATTCATGACAAGTTCTCAAATAAACATGTAATCATGCGGTTCTTTTAAACCCACAAGCTGGAAGCAATTTTGGATGCATCACTCATCATCCAGACTTAAAACTGCCATAAATGCTTCCTGTGGGATCTCCACATTTCCCACCATCTTAAGACGTTTCTTACCCTTCTTTTGTTTCTCGAGAAGTTTCTTCTTGCGGGTGATATCTCCACCATAACACTTTGCCAGCACATCCTTACGCACAGCTTTCACTATCGCCTTTGAGATGATCCTGCCTCCTGAGGAAGCCTGGATCGCCACATCAAACATTTGTCTGGGGATGAGCTCTTTCAATTTGGTGATCATGCGCTGTCCCTTGTGGAATGCATCCTTTTGATGGACGATGACAGCCAGGGAGTCAACCGGTTCACCGTTGACCAGAATATCCAGTTTCTGCAATTTATCCACCCGGTATTCGATAAACTGATAATCCAGGGATGCATACCCGCGTGTCCGCGATTTTAATTCATCAAAAAAATCTACAATGATTTCTGAAAGCGGTATCTCATAATTTAACTGCACCCGGTGCGGAGCCGGGTATTCCTGACTTTTATAGATGCCCCGCCGTTTGGTCACGAGTTCCATAATGGGACCATAGTAATCAGTTGGGGTAATCACCTGAATTTCCATCCATGGTTCGCGCACTTCAACGATGGCAGCTTCTTCAGGTAAGGCTGCCGGCGAATCGATCACCGTGGAGGTCCCGTCCCGAAGTTGGACTTCATATTCAACCGTGGGAGCGGTAAAAACCATGTTCAGATCGTACTCCCGTTCGAGCCGTTCCTGGATGATCTCCATGTGGAACAAACCCAGGAAACCTGCCCTGAATCCAAACCCCAACGCCTGGGATGTTTCAGGTGTGAATGTCAATGAAGCATCATTTAATTGCAGTTTCTCCAGTGATTCACGCAACTCTGGATAATCATCCGCTTCGGCAGGGTAGATCCCCGCAAAAACCATCGGTTTGGGGTGACGATACCCTGGCAATGGGGTCGCGGAAAGATCACCCGCATGAGTGATAGTATCACCCACCCGGCACTCATGCACCGTTTTAAAACCAGTGGCGATATAACCCACTTCCCCGCTGGATAACGTCTTGACGGGTTTCATTTCAGGAGCAAATATCCCAATTTCCACCGGTTTCAAATCCAGGTGGGTGGACATGATGCGAAGTGTATCAGTCGCGCGGATCATGCCATCCACTACACGAATGTAAGCGATCACACCTTTATAGGAATCATAATGAGAATCAAAAACGAGGGCTTTCAGTGGTGAATTGTCATCTCCTCTAGGAGGTGGGATCTTTTCAACAATCGCTTCAAGGACAGCCCCGACATTGGTACCTGATTTGGCTGAAACGCGAATAACGCCAGTTGCAGGAACACTCAACAAGCTACTGATATCTTCAGCAACTTCATCAGGTCTGGCAGTCACCAAATCCACTTTATTAATGACAGGAAGGATCACCAGGTCAGCGTCAATGGCTGAATACAGGTTCGCCAGGGTCTGAGCTTCAATTCCCTGACTTGCGTCAACAACCAGGATAGCTCCTTCACAGGCATTCAAAGCCCGGCTAACTTCATAACCGAAATCCACATGCCCGGGAGTATCGATCAGGTTCAAGGAGTAGTGATTGCCATTTAAAGCCGTGTAATCCATATGGACTGCTGAAGCTTTGATCGTCACTCCTTTTTCTCGCTCGAGATCCATGCTGTCGAGAACCTGCTCGGTCGTGTCACGATCGGAGATGGTTCCGGTTAAATGCAACAGACGATCTGCGAGAGTGGATTTTCCATGATCAATATGCGCGATGATGCAAAAATTTCGGATATTGGAGGACATGATTTTTAAGCAAATTTAATATATTTATGTAAAAATAAACAAGAAAATATAACACCCTGGTGGGTGGAAATCACATGATCTGAAATTATTTTGATCCTAGAAACGAGCATTAAAAGTCATCAAGGATCACTGACATTTCTTGATGAATTACATCTTCGACAACAAGGCAGCTTTTTTAATATTAAATTCCTCTTCATTGAGGACGCCCTGCTTGCGCAACTCATCCAGTTTGCTAATCAATCCTGGAATGTCGGAGGCTTGTTTTTGGGGCAATCCGTTATCGCTAAATCCAAGTTTTTCCTTGGCATTTAGCATGTCGATCTTAAATTTAACCGGGTTGCCGATGCGTCTGAAAAGATTGACACCCAATTCGCTTGCGGTCAGAATCTCGATATCTCCGTAATTGAATATCCGGCCAAAAAACGACTGGCTCATCTTGACATCATTAACTTTCTCAAGCGAGGAGTCAATTACATTCTTGTTGACGATACCATTAACCTGCATGACACGCCGGTTGGTAACGATATATTGTTGATAGTACCAAATTAATGTGTCACGCAGCATGCTTCCCAAGGGGATGATCAGGACGGCAAAACCGAGTGCTGCCAGCGGATTAATGAAGCTGCCTGCTGTCGAAACTGCGATCATAACTGCCATGACCACCAATTCTGGAAGAATCATTCCAAGCAGGACGAACCAATGTTGCCTGGTAACAAGCAGCATTAGTTCATTTTCACCCAAAAGTCTGTTGATGTAATTATTTTTCATTTTTTCCTCTCCATTTGACCAAGATCCAGGCAATTAAGGATGGGACTTTACAATTCTATCATAGCGTTCTCAACCAATTCTTTAATATCCAAGTCCGGAGACGGAACCTTGAACCATGCCAGGAATTCGACATTTCCTTTAGGACCCAATATAGGTGACCGTATTAATCCCCGGGTACCGAACCCATGAATCTGGGCAAAATTCAGTATTTCCAACAATACTTGACGGTGGATCTCAGGATCGCGGATGACCCCATCCCCCCTGGAAACTTCCTTCCTGCCAGCCTCGAATTGAGGTTTGATCAAAGTCACTATTTCAGCTGGAATTGCCAGCCAGTTCTTAACGACAGGCAGAAGGGTTTTCAAGGATATGAAGGAGGCATCAATGCTTAAAAATCGGACCGCTTCGGGTAATTTTTCAACGTAACGGGCGTTGGTTTGTTCCATGACAACCACTTCAGCCATCTGGCGAAGTTTCCAATGCAAGATCCCCTTGCCGACATCGATGGCATACACCCGTTTGGCACCATTCTGGATCAGACAATCGGTGAAACCCCCAGTGGATGCACCTACATCAGCGCAAATCCTGCCATTTACATCGATTTTGAAAGCTTGCAGGGCTGCTTCCAGCTTTTCACCACCCCGGGAAACGAATCTGGGTCCCTGTTCCAGAATGATCTCATCATCCGAATTCACACTTGTGGAAGGTTTCAATTCAAGCTGTCCATTTACCCGTACCATGCCTGCCATCACCAGGCGTTGCGCCAGACTGCGGGATTCCACCAGACCATTTTCCAGCAAATAAACGTCCAGACGCATTTTTGGCATGATTGTATTTTACTTCTTTCGGGTAAAATATATTCATGCTGACAGGTCTGGTAAAAACCATGCGTATCCGCCAATGGACCAAGAACGCCCTGGTTTTTTTTGCCTTGATATTTGACAAACAATTATTCCATCCGAATCCTTTTTTGCGCACAATCACTGGATTTTTCCTATTCTGCCTGGTATCCAGCGCAGTTTATATTTTTAATGACCTGATGGATATCGAAGCAGACAGGCAGCATCCTGAAAAGAAGAATCGTCCCATCGCATCAGGAAAGCTGACTGCAGGGTCAGCCCTGATTGCCGGATTCCTTCTCGTCATCTTAGTTCTACCATTGGGATACCTGCTCTCCCCCTCTTTTTCAGTTGTATTGTTTACTTATCTGGTCTTGATGGTGATCTATTCCCGCTGGCTTAAACATATTCCCATTCTGGATGTACTGGTCATTGCTGCGGGTTTTGTCCTAAGGGTTCATTCCGGTGTGACCTTGATCACAATTGAACGTTTCTCCCCCTGGCTGTATGTTGTCACCACGCTCGGGGCTTTATACCTGGGTCTTGGAAAGCGACGCGCTGAACTAGCTTTGCTGGCGGGTAATGCCAATTCCCATCGCCGGGTTCTGGATGGATATACAATTCCATTGCTGGACCAGTATATTATGATCGTTTCAAGCACAACCATACTTGCTTACAGCCTGTACACCTTCTCTGCACCCAACCTGCCATCCAACCATAGTATGATGCTCACCATACCCTTTGTTTTATATGGAATCTTCCGTTACCTGTACCTGATCGAATCCAAGCACGCAGGCGGTGCCCCGGAAGATGTTCTGCTATCAGACCGCCCGTTACAATTAACCATATTCCTGTGGGGGCTGGCTGTTCTGGGTGTTTTCTATTTATGAGCTCAGCCTCAGCTCCAGGGAAAATCATACTCTTTGGAGAGCATGCGGTTGTCTACGGTCGTCCAGCCCTGGCGATCCCGGTAACGCAGGTGGGGGTAACCGTTGCGATCCAAATCACTTCAACCAATAATGAAATACCTGACATTCCATCTCAATCAAATCAGGACTGGAAGGAGCGCATCTCCATTTTTGCTCCAGCCATTCATCGATCTGGAGTCCTGGCATCTTATGATTCATCCAGAAAAGCAGATCCGATCGGGATGGTCATAGAAAATGTGGTCAAAGAACTGGAGATCAATTCCCCGCCTTCCCTACACATTGATATTTCATCAAGTATTCCTGTTTCGTCCGGTTTTGGTTCCGGCGCAGCAGTATCCGTAGCGCTGGTGCGTGCCCTGGCGGCTACCTTTGGCAGAACGATCCCGGACGAAAAGGTCAGTCAGATCGCATTTGAAGCGGAAAAGTTGCATCATGGCACACCATCTGGGATTGATAATACTGTCGTAACTTACGCACGTCCGGTCTATTTCATCAAAGATAAACCCATACAGACTTTTGCCGTCGGAGCTCCGTTTACTTTGGTAATTGCTGATTCAGGAATTCGGGCTGCCACCCGTGAGTCGGTCGGGGATGTCCGAAGATTATGGCTGGCGAACCCCCAGCGATTTGAAGACATCTTCACGGAAATCGCAGCAATCGTTGAAACAGCCCGGCGAGCTATTCAGCAAGGGGATGAAGAAGAACTTGGCGAATTGATGAATCAAAATCACAGATTCCTTCAGGAACTGACTGTTTCTTCTCCACTTTTGGACCATCTTAAACAAGCTGCTTTGAATGCTGGAGCTTCAGGTGCCAAACTGTCCGGCGGAGGACGAGGCGGAAATTTGATCGCCTTAGTCTCATCTGAAACGATAGATTGTGTTGCGACTGCTCTCGGCAGAGCAGGTGCCCGTCAAATAATCATCACAACTGTGATTTGAGTATTGCTGAAATCTCATCCGCAATCGTAATATCCATCAGGAAATGTTATGTCCACGATAGATAAGATCGCATTCCATCAAAATATTCGAAACGAGATCCCCAATCAACAACTGGCTAAGGAACTTGCCACAAATGAAGATTTAATGGGTATTCGGGAAATTGTAGAAAACCTGGACAACTGTAACAAGAATGTGCGCAGTGATTGCCTAAAAGTTCTATATGAGATCGGTTACTTGAATCCTTTTCTAATCCAGGACCATGTCCAGGCTTTTTTAAAACTTTTAGACAGTAAAGAAAACCGCATGATCTGGGGGGCATTCATTGCACTGGCTACCATCGCCCATTTGCGTCCAGAAGAGATCTGGGGAGAGATCGACAAGCTGCTGACAAAATTTAAACAAGGTTCGGTAATAACAGAAGTATGGGGAATCAAGTTGTTTGCTTCCCTGGCAGCAACCAGAGTGGATTATGCTAAAAGGTTATTTCCGATACTGCTGGAAACTCTAGAGACTTGCATTCCAAGAGACCTGCCCACGCATGCCGAGAATATGCTGCCAGCAATAACCAAGGGCAATCAAACCTCTATTTTGTCGATTATCACATCCAGAGAGTCCGAACTATCCTCTGCCCAGTTATCCAGAAGCCAAAAGATCAAGAAGAAAATTCACGCAATAACCCGATAACTGGTCATTCAGCTATCACCGGATTTACCAACCTTCCCAGTCCTTCGATATCGATCACAACTTCATCCCCCGCAACCAGCGGACCAATGCCAACCGGTGTACCGGTGAAGATGATATCTCCAGGTTCAAGCGTCATAAATGACGAAATGAAGGCAATCTGTGCTTCCACATTAAAAATCATGTCGCGAGTGGATCCCATCTGTCTAGGTTGCCCGCTCACCTTGCAGGTTATTAATGCATCCGAAGCATCGAAATCTGTATCGACCCAGGGTCCGAAGGGGCAGAATGTATCGAATCCTTTCCCGCGCGTCCATTGATTGTCTTCCTTTTGAAGATCACGAGCAGTGACATCATTTCCGATTGTGTAACCGTAAATATAATCCTGGGCATTTTCGGCGGTAATCCTGCGACCACGCTTACCGATAACTGCAATAAGTTCAGCTTCATGATCCACACGTTTGGATTGCACTGGTAAAACAATCGGATCACCGGGGTTTATGATCGAACTGGGTGGTTTTAGGAAGATAAGGGGTAATTTAGGAGTTTCCACCTCCCGCTCCTTGATGTGATCAACATAATTATGCCCGACACAAATGATCTTGGATGGCAAGACTGGTGACAGTAATCGGACATCTTTTAAAGGGATCTCCGCTTGCATGCGGCGGTATTTTCCGAACGGATCGCCATCTATCCGCCCCACCTGATCTTCCAGTACCCAACCGAAGGTGGGGGATTCGTTCTTATATTGGTAACGTATCAGGCGCATGAATTCCTCCGTGTTCTTGTTGCAGCAAGTTTAACATACTTTCAATTTCATCATTTGAATCTTGGTATAATTATGGCTCCGGGCGCATAGCTCAGTTGGTTAGAGCGCCTCGCTTACACCGAGGAGGTCAGGGGTTCGAGTCCCTTTGCGCCCACTAGAATCTTAGCCTACAAGAAGAAAACCCTTCACCGAGATCTCCAAGTATGGAGGAAAGGTCAGGGATCCCCAGGGGGATGTTATTCGAGTCCCTTTGCGCCTATTCATAAAGAAATGATGCACCATTAATTTGGAAGGTGATTTTTTTTCGATCATCCTTGACAGGATTGTCGGAAACTCTCAGGCAATGAATAAAATATACGCAAATTCAAGTTATGCCTCAGTAATAATCAATTCAACCTGATAAAACCTACCAGGTTGAATTCTGCTTTCTTTTTCTTCCAAGTCATCAAATTATTGGGTAATTACGGGAGCAGCCTCAAGAGTTTGTTTTTTCTTATTATTCCTGATCACAAAGAATAAAACAACAGCGACAATCAGAATAACCAGCATACACAGGCATATCAGACCCACCACCAACGCGATCGTCCAGATGGAAGACAAACCACCTTTGGTCGAACTATCTGCAAAGAGATTCGTTTCGTGCCCCAAAGATAAATTCCAGGTTAGCGTTGAACCTTTCACTTCATCGGCATTGTGATTCGTAACCCGACCTGGCATGATCAGGATCCACTTTGTTTGTAAAAGTCCGGTGGTGGCATTCGCGCCAGATAGATTTATGGTTACATTGTAATGAAGCTGACCATTGTTGATGCTGAGGTCATTAACACTCGTGTCCGAGCTGGAATAGAGAGTTTTCAATTCATCCAATGATGCAAATGGAGTTTCGAAAACACACCAGGTCTCATCACCACGCTTTTCCTGATTTACTGACTGTCCTGAGACAGAATTATTGCTACCCAAGGTTGAGCAGAAATCGACCCCGCTGCCAAGACTACTCAAGGAAGACAATTCTTCCTTAGTGAACCCGATCTCCTGCGAGAATTTACCGGATCCATCACCATTAATTTTTGTGACTACATTTGCTTTGCAACCGGAAAGCAAACCGGCAGCAATTATGGCTAAAATCCCCAATTGGAACCAGGATAATCTCTTCTTCATGACAACTCCTTTGAGTCTCCCATATGTTCGGATGATTAAATCCATTATAGCAAATATCATTACGTTATAATCAAACCCTCTTTCATTACTAAAAAGGTCACATTGAAAATTCTAACCATAGACATTGGAACCGGAACCCAGGATATTTTTCTTTACAATTCCAAGCTGAATGTTGAGAACGGATATAAACTCATCCTGCCATCGCCCACTTTAATAATATCCAATAAGATCCGTCTGGCAACCCAAAAGCATCTACCAATCCTGCTGACAGGGAAGACCATGGGAGGCGGGCCATCCTCCTGGGCGGTCGAAGGTCACATCAAAGCCGGACTGCATGTCTATGCCACACCACCAGCGGCTAAAACGATCCATGATGACCTGGATCAGGTCTCCGCTTCAGGAGTCACGATCATTTCCGAGGAAGAGGCAAATGCCCTGCCAGACTCTGTCTTAAGAATGGAGCTGAAGGATTTTGACCTCGATGCCATAGCCTCTGTCTTCGCGGATTTTGGAGTTGACTTGGGGGATCTGGCTGCAGTCGCTGTGGCAGTCTTCGACCATGGCGAAGCACCCCACGGAGTTTCTGATCGAAAATTCCGTTTTGATTATTTAAATTCATGCATCCGAACCAGAAATGATCTACGCACATTTGCTTATCTGCCTGAACAGATACCAACAGCTATGACCCGCCTGCAGGCAGTGGCGGATTCCGCCAAACAGCTCGATGTCCCACTCATTGTCATGGACACAGCACCAGCTGCCGTCCTTGGGGCTACTTTTGATCCCAAGGTCTGCAACCATGGCCAAAAACTGATCGTAAATATCGGTAATTTCCATACCTTGGCGTTCAGAATGAATGGTCCGCAAATCGATGGCATCTTTGAGCATCATACAGGTTTCCTTACGCGGGACAAGCTTGAAACCTTGCTTCTAGCTCTGGCGAATGGTTCCCTGCAAAATGAGTCCGTGTTCACCGACCAGGGACATGGGGCTCTAATCTATGATCAATTCCCCTTTACTTATCAAACAGAAGAATTCAATCTGATAGTCACTGGACCACGCCGAGGCATGCTAGACCCCACCCAAGTTGAGATCTTACCCCGATTTACTCCTCATTTTGCCGCCCCATTCGGAGATATGATGATCACAGGGTGTTTCGGACTTCTGGCAGCTGTGGCAGATCGAGTCCCTCGTTTGGCGGACGAAATCACATCATCCTTAATTGGTAATTCAAAATATGCAGTGGCACCGTGGGATGTTACCTGAAATTATCCACTACCTAAAATATTCTATGGAAGATTGGGGCGAGGAAATTTCCATCAAATATTAATATCACCCGCATTCCACGTCAATTATACTTATAACCGACAAAACACACGCTTTCAGCCTGAAAACATAAGGGTGTTGTCAAGTTTGGTTTTCACCCATTGGGTGAAAGGAAAAAGCGGTTGAATCAGCTAACTTTCATCCGCCTCGCATGTTAAAATTGGAGGAGATAAAAACAATAGTGTGAAAAAGGATTTTATTTTGATCAATAAAATTGATTTTGCAGCCAAGAATCTGACGTCAAATGCTGGTTTATTTCTTCTGTTTGAAAATGCAAACACCAATGGTATTTTTGAACTGATTGATAAAGACCTTGTGTTTGATAATGAATCAACCAACAAGATCAAGATGAATCATATAAAAACGATGCTCTGTGGCCACTTTATTGGGATCTAAAAATTGGAACGACTCAAACTCCTGCAAGGTGATCCACTGATTAATGAGTTTGATATTTTGGTGAAGGAACCTGAAACGGTATCAAGATTTTTAGAAAACTTCCGCTACAAAACAACTCAAATGTTCAGAGACATAAATTTCAAAGTCTTCAGAAAACTACTTTGTAAAAGCAAACTAACATCCATCACAATCGATATTGACAGCAGTGTGGTCAACGTAGAAGGCCATCAAGAAGGTTCAGCCAAGGGATATAATCCAAAAAGGCTTGGCAATCTTTGTTACAACATCCAGTTTGCTTTTTGCGATGAACTCAAGGCATACATCACTGGATTTGTAAGAAGCGGAAATACCTATACAGCAAACGACGCAGCTGAAATGATAAAAGAAATCGTAGCCAATATCAAAACGGATGAATTAGAAATCCTGTTCCGAATGGACAGTGGATATTTTGATGAAGACATTATTGAAACAATAGAATCACTGGGTTGCAAGTATTTGATAAAGGGAAAAGAATATCCAACACTTGCTTCTCAAGTAACTGATCCATCCATTCTATTCGTAAAAGGTGATGATGGCAGGGAAACTGCTGAGCTTTTTACGAAACTAAACACATGGGACAAAGACAGAAGGTTTGTCGTGTCCCGCGTATTGAAACCAGAAAAAGACAGAGCACAATTATCTCTCTTACAAGGTGACGAATACGAATACTTCTTCTTTGTGACCAATACTGAACTACCTTCAGAAAAAGTTGTTATTTCTTACGAAAAACGTGGCAACGCTGAGAATTACATCAAGGAAGCCAAATATGATATGGCGGTTGGACATCTTTTATTAAAATCGTTTTGGGCAAATGAAGCCGTGTTTCAGATGATGATGCTTGCATACAATCTGTTTTTGCTGTTCAAATTTGATTCCCTCCACATTTCAGAATACAGGCAGCAAATCAAGACATTCCGCTTGAAGTATATTTTTCTGGCCGGAAAGATCATCAGAACTGCAAGAAGTGTGATAATGAAACTCTCGGAAAAATATCCCTATCAAGAAGTGTATGAAAAATGCTTGTCTTGAGAAGATATACTCGAATATTCCGGTTTTGGCTTCGGTGTATTTGACGGGTTCTGTTTACCATACCAAAAATTCCGTTTCAAAAAAATATTCGTAAAATTCATGTCAAGGTGGTGACGGAAATGATACAATACAGAATATTCCGCCAAAATTCTTCGCCAGTTGCACGTAAATGAAGGTAATTTTATGTTGACGTAGAATTCAGGATATATTAATATTATTCTGTATCGACTAATCTATGCAGTTGTGATTAGCATTCCAGTTTTCTTGGTGATATCGCTTATACGCGGAGCAAAGTCGTCCACAGAGACGGCAACAACCACTAATGATATCAAGAGATTATTGGAAGAATTGATCGAAGTGCAGAAAGAAACCAACACCTTGTTGAAGAGAGAATGATTAATCCAGACGGTTCATGTTGTTTTGGGCGTATCTACTCCATGAATTGATATTTAAGAGTGATATTCCCAAAAATCATATGGGAGGAACTATGATCCGATACTTGAAAGTACTTTGTATTTTGGGTTGCCTTTTCCTAAGCGCATGTCAAGCTGGAATTCCACCTGATGGCATCACCCCGACCAATGGAACCAGCACTCCTCACATTGAAAACACGGTTTCCCCTTCACAAATCCCTTCATCAACTCCTACAATTACCATTGAAACGACACTGCCAAATCCAACAGTTTCCAGTGATGTGACCCTGCCTGCCCTTTTCTACATCCTGGATAATAAAGTATTTGAACAGATCGGAGATCCACCCGGAAAAGAAGTAGCGGACCTAACGGATGCCGAACCAATTTTAGCTGCATTTCAAACCGGAGAAGTCTTGCTTTTAATGCGCGAGCAAGGAATTCAGCGGATCAAGCTGAGTGACAGCACGATTGATATGATCTTCAACTTTGATAAACCCGGTATGTATGGTTATTTTATTTCCGCAAGGGATGGACAAAACATTTTCTTCACAACAGCCGTGGATGACCCGCAAGCAGAATTCGGCACGGCCAACAAGGTAGGTTTCTATGATCTCAACCTGGATACGATAACCCCTGTGATCACAATTCCAGAAAGGGTAAGTATCCTGGGTCAGACAGAGGATAACCTTGGACTTTATTTGTTATTTTTCGGAATGGATACTGCTCTGACGAGGATATTCCTGGTAGACATTCAAAAAGGCGAGATCGTTCAAGAGCTTGCATTTCAAGGAGAGTTGATCGCCTCCCTTGCCCCAGATGGAAATCATCTGGCTACCATGAACCCAAGTAATGATCCCGTGGAAAGCACTTTAGGCGTTTATGACTTAACTTCGTCGCCTGGAACACCTCCCCTAACTTACAAACTTCCGAAGGATCCAAGCTTTATCCCCGGTAACTTTTTATGGTCGCCAGACAGCCGGATCTTATATTTTAACCTTATGTCGGGTCATTTTTGGAACGCTCCTCCCACTGGGCCAAAGCCCTATGGGTTATGGCAGTTTGAACTTGAGTCTGGAAAGATGTCGCAACCATCCTATGGAAATGAGATTTCATTTAATCTGGAACGGATCAGCTCAGATGGCGAGTGGTTGCTGCTGCGAAGCAGAGATGGCATGATTTGGGTCAATGCTTACTCAGGCGCACAAAAAGCAATTGGGTTACCTGAAAACGCAATCCTGGTTGGCGGGCAATAAGAATTTGGTCCGGTTTTGCAGGGTTGATTCTGCCATGTCCCTTTCATGGGCGAGGTGCTTACCTCAGGTAGAGATTTTTTGTGATTATTCAGAGGTCAAAGCTTCTTAAGGGATAAGGAAGAAATAAATAAATGAGCAAACTTCATTTCCACCTTCTAATGGTATGCACCTTGTTTTTGACTATATGTAATAATATTTGAATTGGGAGAGTAAAAGTGCAAAGAAGACAAACAATCAAAACCATTTTCATTTTATTGCTGATTCAACTTCCAGCCTGTAACCCGCAACCCAATTTGCCAACTTTTTCCGAAGAAGAAAAGCAGACAGAGATCGCTTTCAGAGTTGCTGAAACCTTGATGTTATTCACACAAGACCCAAGCGAGACAAAACTGCCAACTCTGATTCCTTCATTGACCTCCACACCTACACCATTATCTTTAATGCTAACTGTCTCGGAAAATACAATTTGCCGAGAAGGAACAGATAAACAATTCAAGAGTCTTGGGTTGATTGAGGCAGGAGAAGTGATCAATGTTGTGGCAAGATCCTATGATGGATTATACTGGTACATCCAAAATCCGGACCAACCGGGCAGCCAGTGTTGGATCTGGGGAGGTGTGGCTACTCTCAGTACAGATGACGCGATCCTTCCGGTCTTTACATCCTTACCCACTTCCACTCCGACTCCCGGACCGGATTTTATTATGAGTTATATGAAAATGCTCCATTGTGGGGATGATTATATTTTGGAATTTAAAATCACCAATACTGGGATTCAAAAATTCGAATCATCGGATCTCACAGTAACCGATGTGAATACTGGAGAGATTAGACATTCAATGGACTGGAGATTCGAAGATTTTGTTGATTGCTTTATTTATTATACATACACAAGCACAATCAATCCCGGAGAATCATTCTCGCACCTGCGTGTTAAATATAATTATGATCCAACCGGAAATAATTTGATCGCTGGATTAATAATGTGTCAATATAGCAAAAACTCTGGAGTTTGTATTAATAGGACCATTTTTATACAACCTTAAAAATAATACCATTCTCGAATTTTCAGAGAGAAAAATGCGAAAAATTGCCTCTGGAATCGCGATAATTTCATTATTGATCGTGAGTATCACATCCTGCAATCCGACTGAGGTTGGAGTGGAAATTTCACCATTAGAAATTGAGACCAGCATGGCTCAAAGTGTGGCGGAGACAATTACTGCATTTGTGATGAGTGCTCAACCAATATCGAGCGAAACTACCACGCCATCGGTGGCTCAATCCTCAAGCCCCTCTCCTACCCCGCAAAAGGTCACCGGCATTGTCCTAGAGAATATTTTATGCCGCAACGGACCTGAAAAAGCATATGACCTTGTCGGATATCTACACCCAGGAGATCAAATCGAAATGCTGGCACGAGCCTCCGACAACTCCGCTTGGTATATTCCTATGCCTGGTGACACACAATCTTTTTGTTGGGTGTCCACAGCTTTTATCAGTGTCAGCGGTGATCCCGAATTATTACCTGTTTACACTCCCATGCCATCTCCAACTCCCAAGCCACCTGATTTCTCAATCAAATATGTTGGTTTTGGTAAGTGCTATCAGGGTGGACAATTTCGATTAAATCTCAATATCATAAATACTGGAAGCACAATTTGGGAATTAATGCTGGTGAACATGTCGGATACTGTATCAGGGGAAAAATATTCCTGGGAAGAAAAGGAATTTCGTTTGAATAATTTCCCATGTGAACATCATCGGATCTTTTCGGAAGAATTACTAAAAAGAGGAATTGCGCTTTTTGAATCTCCAGGACTGGATCAGGATCTAACAGGACACCTGGTTCTGATTGAAATTACTTTATGCGAGGACAAAATCGATCGATATCCATGCCTGACCCGAACGATCAAAGTCACCCCATGAATTGTCAAGCAGGCGTTAATTGAGATTTATTTACCCAGCAGTAATCCTTAGACGTGGTTCTTTGAAAAAGGAATAGAAAATGATCAGTGTGATGATTCCTGCCATTGCCGAGCATAAGAATAGGTCTGGGTAGCTAAATTGGTCTGCGATCACTCCACCGATCAAAGGCGCCAGAATTGTAGCGGGTGCAACAAGAGTGTTGGATAGACCAATATAAAGTGGTCGTTCTGTCTCCGTACCAAACTCAACTGTCAGCGTGAGGGCAATTGTCCAGATGGCCACGCTCGCCATGCCGGTTAAGACCATGATCAGGTAAAACCAGTTTAGCGATGTGGCTCTCCACGCCAGCAAACTGCTTAGTGTAGCTGCCAGGATCCCGATGAGCATGAGCCGGCGATGCCCCCAGCGGTCGCCTGCCCAACCCATGATCGGATTGGCTAAAATGGCTGTCCCGGTCAGGGTGGCCGAAATGATCCCCGCGGTGAATTCATTCATCCCAAAGAAATTGATGGCATAAATGATATAAAAAGCAAAACCCATACTGGCGAATTGCGAGAATAGTCTGCCGGCAAGGAACCAGCGAAAGTTGGAATCCTTTTTTATTATCGTTCTGGTTCCCCTCCAAAATGGTTGTTTGGTTTCAGGTATGACCTTATTCTCGTCAACAGGTTCTTTTGTAGAAGCGAGAAAGAACCAGGACACAACCAATAATAAGGTCGACAACATGAACAATATACTGAAATCATGACGATCAGATACCTTGTTCAAAATTAACCCCGCCATGATTGCCCCAACACTCGCCAGGGCATTTGCTGCTGACGATTGGGCTCCAAAAAATGTTCCACGTAACTCTGTGGGCATGATCTTCCCGATCATGCTGGTCCAAGGGTTGGCAGTAAGCCCACCACTGATCCCTTGGCACGTCAGGAGCAGAAATGTGAGAATGAGGGTATTTTGTTTCCCCAGGGCTGGTAAAAACCAGGCGACTATAGCCAGACCAAGAAATGGAAGCCGCTCAAAAATGGTTAATATAACAACAGCTGGTTTAAACCTTATTAATCTGGAGGTCCAGCCTGCAGTAAAAAGTTGCGGAAATTGCCAACCAACATTGTGGAGAGCTGGAACAAGGCCGATCAGGATGGCTGAACTGGTCATTCGATTGACGAAAATTGGTATGAAAGCTGTAAAAGAACTTAAACCAATGGCAAATCCAAAAAAACCTCCATCAAACAGGTTGACAATAAAATTATGGCGCAGATGATTCCGGATCTCCTGATCGATGGGGAGGGACATATTTGGATTGTACTATGGAACATTCAGCGAATATCGATATTGCAATTTTTTCAAATAATGATAGAGTTAAAACCATTAATTCCACATAGGATGATACATGGATATTACGTGCAATGAAACCCGAGTTTTTGAATACATCATCAAGGAGTTGGCATGTTTTCCAGACTTGCTTCGATAATTCGTAAGGAATTCATTCAAATTCTTCGGGACAAACGCACCCTGGGAATAGTTTTGGTTATCCCCATCGTTCAGCTATTTTTGCTGGGTTATTCTGCAACCAGCGACATACGAAATGTCCCCCTGGCGGTTTTTGACCAATGCCGTTGTGTTGAATCCCGCCAACTCCTGGATGCTTATCGAAATGCGGATTACTTTCGCCTGGCTTATGAGGTTGGATCTCAGGATGATATTAGAACTTTGATCGAACAGGGTAAAGCCCGTGCCGGGATCATCATTCCACCGAATTTAAACCAGCAACTGGTCGCTGGGAATGCAGAAGTGGCTTTCATCCTGGACGGGTCAGATGCTACAGCCGGTTCGACTGCCCTTGCAGCCGCCACACTGATCGGACAGTCATATTCAACACGTCTGATGGTGAAGCGCCTTGAGAAATCTGGAATGAACCCGGACACATTTAGACCACCTTTAACTGTTCAGACCCGTGTCTGGTACAACCCCGATCTGGTCAGCTCCTTTTTTATGATTCCAGGCGTTATCGGGATGATCCTATTTGCCATCACTTCCATATTAACTGCGACTGCTGTCGTGCGCGAACGGGAGCGGGGTACGATCGAACAATTGATCGTGACCCCCATCAGACCGTTTGAATTGATCATCGGGAAGATTGTTCCCTATGTGATCCTGGCTTTTATCGATACTCTTGAAGCGTTGGCGATCGGACACTGGTGGTTTAAAGTCCCCATTCGGGGCGATTTTGGATTGATCCTTGGTTGTTCAGCATTGCTCCTGCTTTCAGGATTGGGGATCGGTTTATTTGCATCTACCATTGCGAATACTCAGCAGGAAGCCATGCTGACAGTTTGGATGACCATGCTTCCTTCCATATTCCTGTCCGGTTTTTTCTTCCCATTGGAAGCCATGCCCAGGATCTTGCAGGCAGTCTCGTATCTTGTACCCTTGCGATATTACTTGATCATACTCAGATCATTGCTAATGAAAGGTGTGGGAGCAGGTGCAATCATGGATGAGATCATTGCCCTGGCAGTATTCGGGATCGTGATCATGGCAGCTGCTGCCGCCCGCTTTCGCAAACGTTTGGATTGATCGTTTGAATAAAATATTATCTGCAACCAACATCAAGGAGTAAAAATGAATCATAAGAAACCACCCGTTCCAGTTATCGTCATCTTTATCATTGTAATTTTGGTTGGCGGCTATTATGGTGTTAAAGCATTAACTTCTAATGGAAGCCAGCCATTGTTGGTATCAGGCACGATCGAAGCCAATGAGATCACTATCTCGTCTGAAATTCCCGGTAAAGTTGCGGAAGTATATGTGGATGAAGGCGCACAGGTGAAATCCGGAGATCCACTTTTTCGCATGGACGATAGCTTGCTGAAGGCGCAAAAGGATATTGCCAATGCTGGTTTGAAGACAGCCAATGCTGCCTTATCGACCGCCAGGTCTGCTGTGGATACTGCCCAAGATAACTATACGCTTGCATTTAACGCTGCCCGCCTGGAAGCATCCGCCTCTCGTACCTTGGATTGGAATTCAATTGACCTGCCCGGGTATTCCTTGCCTCAAGGATATTTCAGCCTGCAGGAATTGATTGATGCCGCACAGGTTGAGGTTTCCTCCGCTCATAACCTGGCTGACGAAAAAAAGGCTGTTTTGGATATAGCCATGGGAGAGACAGGGAGCTTAAGTTTTCTTTCTGCTGAAAAAGATCTGTTGGCAGCGCGTATGGCAGAACAAACTGCCTTGGATGTTTTAAACCGGGCGAACCTGTCGCCGAATTTAGATCTAAGAAACGCAGCCCAAACCGCTTATGATGACGCGAAAGCGCAAACTGAATCTGCCCAAAGTGCTTATGATGAATTAAAGTCCAGCGATTATGCAGTCAAGATCATAACCGCTCGATTGGACTTTGCAGTTGCCGAGGAATGGTTTGAGACCGCCCAGGACATCCTGCTAAAATTGCAGGTTGGGGTAGCCTCTCCAAAATTAAAAGCTGCCTATGCATTGGTGAACCAGGTCCAATTGGCAGCCAGCCAGGCTGAATCTGCAGTGGCTCAGGCTGAAACACAACTGGCATTCGTTGATCTACAGATAAGTAAGTTGACCATTACAGCTCCGGCGGATGGCGTTATCCTGACTCGTTCCGTGGAACCTGGTGAAATGGTGAGTGCCGCTGCCGCAGCTTTTAAAATTGGAAAATTATTCGATCTGTATATCACGGTGTATGTTCCTGAAGAAATCTACGGAACCTTATCAATTGGTCAAATGGCATCTCTTTCCGTTGATTCTTTCCCCGGAGAGTCATTTTCCGCCCGAATCGTGAATATTGCAGATCAGGCTGAATTCACCCCGCGCAACATCCAGACCGTGGAAGGTCGAAAATCAACAGTCTTCGCAGTCAAGTTGAAATTGGTAGATCTCCTGGGCAGGTTGAAACCTGGGATGCCCGCAGATATCACCTTCAGTAAATGATCCTTCCTGATTTTTTTTGGAGCAGGATCAAAAAGGTTCAACGCATTCATCAGCGTTTGTACTCTGCTGGAATGGGTTGGCTGGTTGGCTGGATTATCCTCCTTCTGGAACATACCGGACGAAAAAGTGGCAAAAAATATTTCACTCCTCTCCAATTTGAAAAGATCGATGACCTGTATTATGTCGGTGCCGGTCGTGGATCAAAAGCAGATTGGTATCGCAATATCCAGGCTAATCCGGGTGTGCATGTCCAGGTTGGCAGAGTTGTTTTTGATGCTCGCGCAGAATGTATCTGTGAACCAGATAAAGTTATGATTTTTCTCAAATTTCGCTTTAAACGACATCCACTCATGATGGGATTGATGATGAGATTTCATAGCCTCCCCATGCATCCAACTGATGACCAGCTCCTCGATCTTGGAAAGACTCTTGCGATAGTTGCCCTGCACCCGGTTAAGTATTCATTTCCCGTTTCAACGAATTCTGGTGAACATGATAGTAACTAAAGATCTCAACAAATCTTTTGGCTCAGTAAAAGCTGTCCGAGGATTAAATATTTCTATTCCTCCCGGGGAAATTTATGGTCTGGTGGGTTCTGATGGCGCAGGAAAAACGACTACTCTCCGCCTCCTTGTTGGTGCCTTAAAACCAGACTCGGGAACAGTTACCATCTCTGGTTATTCTTTAGACTCCCAGGTGGAACAGGCACGCGCACAAATAGGATACCTTTCCCAACGTTTCTCGTTGTATGAAGATCTGACTGTCCTGGAAAATATCCGTTTCTTTGCAGAAGTGCGAGGATTGTCAACCGAAAAATGGTTGCCGCGCAGCATGGAGATCCTTGATTTTGTTGGTCTGGCTGTCTATAAAGATCGCAAGGCTGGTTTACTGTCCGGTGGAATGAAACAAAAACTTGGGCTGGCATCCGCCTTGGTTTCACAACCGCTTGTGTTGCTTTTGGATGAACCAACAACTGGAGTGGATCCGGTCACACGTCAGGATTTTTGGCAACTGCTGGTAAAACTTGTTTCCCAGTCTTCTCTCCCTACAAGTCAGGTTGCGGTTGTTATAACCACTCCGTACATGGACGAAGCTGCCCGTTGCAATCGCTTGGGATTTATGCTGCAGGGCAGGATAATTGCGGAAGGTACACCTTCTCAACTTCGTGGTAGATTGGAAAAGCGCATCCTTGAAGTCCGGGGACATCCACTGCGCGAATTGAGTGTCCTTGTAAAAGATCAACCAGGTGTTGATGATGTGCGTTTGTTTGGTGACAGGCTCCACATTCGGACTACCACCAAGGACACTCAAGAGTTCATGAAAAATCTAGAAATGAAAGTGTCCGAGATCGAAGGAAAACTGGATTCAATTCGCGAAATCTCCCCGAACCTGGAGGATGTGTTTATTTTTCTTTCTGAAAAAAGGGTGGCATCTGAAAAAGCTGTGCTCGAATTACCAGATGCTCACACTCGTGCCTTAAGATTTCTGTTGGATCGGGTTCCTCCTGATTTATATGGATGGGTTCTTACCGGAAGCGCTAACCTGCGATTGCAGGGTGTGGATTTGGACATTCATGACCTGGACATCCAGGGCAGTCCTGAAGATATTCGAAAAATCGAGAAAGAGTTAAAAAATTATGTAGCCAACCCCATCCATACCTGGGGGACTGATCGTATCCGCTCTTTGGATGGAAAATGTAATATTGAAAACGTGGAAATAGAATTGATCGCTGACCTTGAAATACAGGGTCGCGATGGAAGTTGGCAAGCCCTAAAAAAACTGGAACCAAAAACCTGGTTGGAATGGCAGGGATTGGAAGTACCGGTCTTCCCGTTGGAGAGGGAAGCCGCTTATTATACTGTGCTGGGACGCGACGAAAAAGCCCGATTAATTTCAGAGACCATCCGCCGGAAAAAGGAGAAGGGTAATGACTGAGGATATTGTACGGGTGGAAGGGTTATCGCGATATTTTGGAAATTTCCTGGCTGTGGATAACGTCACGTTCAATATCAAGAAAGGAGAAATAGTTGGATACCTGGGTCCAAATGGATCAGGGAAGACGACCACCATCCGGTTGCTTCTTGGACTGCTTCAACCCAGTGGGGGGAATGCCACAGTTCTTGGGTACGATGTTTTAACGCAAACTGAGGAGATCCGCAAAAGATGTGGGTACATGTCCCAGAAATTCGCTTTGTATGATGATCTGACCGTCTGGGAGAACCTGGTCTTTTATGGAGGAGTGTATGGAATTAGGGATCACCATGATATGCAAGGTACTCTGGGTTCTGTTGGATTGACCGGGCATGAAAATGAACTGGCAGGCTCATTATCAGCAGGATGGAGACAGCGCCTGGCACTTGCCATTGCTCTGGTGCATCATCCGAAACTATTATTCTTGGATGAACCTACCAGTGGTGTCGACCCGACCGCACGCCGGGCTTTTTGGGATCTGATCTACGACCTCGCAAATGAAGAAGTCACCATCCTGGTCACAACTCATTACATGGATGAGGCTGAATATTGCGGACGCGTTGGAATGATGCGGGATGGCAGGTTATTGGCGATGGATTCACCGCAATATTTGAAAACCAGTTTTCTCCCAGGCGATGTTTGGGAAGTGTATATCGATCCTTTGCTGGAGGGATTGAATCGCCTGCCTGTTGTTTCCGGTATCTTGCGGGTGGGTTTGGCTGGCGACCATCTGCGCCTCATCACCAAGCGAGATCTTGGAAGGGAAAATTTGGAGTCGGCCATCCATTCAGCAGGATTGAGGGAGATCAAATTGGATCGAGGTGAACCGACCCTTGAGGATGTTTTCCTGGCTTTAGCCACCGGCTGAGCCAGGGATAAAAATCAACTTCGACCCATATTAATTTGAAATCTGGAATGAATAATTAATAAACCAGTTAGCCATGTTATATAAGTATTAATTTTCTTGGCAATTAATTATTTTTCCTTTTTGGCGGATACAACGATCCCTAGTAATGCGACCACAGCTGCCACCATAAGTCCCATATCTATCCCTGCGTAGAGCGAATTGGCTGAATTGTCTGCCAGGTGCGTTGTGAAAATGGCTCCTGCCAGCCCGATCCCAAGCACCATCCCTATGCTTCGAGCTTCAGCCTGAACACCTGAGGCAATTCCCTGACGGGATTTAGGTGATGAACTCATTAACGCACTGGTATTGGGTGAAATGAAAATTCCAGTCCCGGCGCCGGAAATCGCCAGTCCGAGTACTACCAGCCATAAGGCAGTATTTTGCCCTATCCCCGAGAGAATGAACAGACCCACCGCCAGCAGTCCCATTCCGAGCATGCCAGGTCTGCGAGAACCGAACTTGTCGGACAAAGTCCCGCTGATCGGTGCAAAGATCGCCATGATAACAGGTTGGGAGGTCAATAACAACCCGGCTTCTGCTGGATTAAAACCTCGACCCTGGATCAGGTAAAATGGTATCAAAAAGATAAGGCTGAACACGCAAATGTAATTCAACACTGCGTTTATGGTTGAAGTGGAAAACAACGGGATTTTGAAAAGGCTTAAATCCAACATGGGTGCACTGGCATGTCTTTCTATGAAAATAAAAAGGATGAGCAGGCATATTGCTCCGATCAATGTTCCCAGCACTAGTGGAGAGCCCCAACCCCATTCTGCTCCTTTGTTCAACCCGAACATAAGGGCGACCAGCCCGACCATGAAGGTGATTGCCCCCGGTAGATCGAAACGCTGTTTTATTCCAAAAGCTGGATCTTTTGGAATAAAAAGCATGCTTAGAAACAGAGCTAACATGCCCACTGGGACGTTGATATAAAAAACGGTTCTCCATCCAAGAGTTTGGGTCAACCACCCACCCAATGAAGGTCCAACAGATAACCCAAGATAAGTCATGGTGGACACAAGTCCGAAAGCTCTGCCCCTTTGTTCAGGTGGAAAACTATTTGTCACGATAGCCGGGGAATTGGAAGCCAGCATGGCTCCGCCTATAGCTTGAAATCCCCTGAAAATGATCAAGCTGCTTGGAGACCAGGCTGATCCGCACAACATGGATCCCAGAACGAAAATGATAAATCCCCAGACATAGATCGATTTATGTCCTCTCATATCCCCCAATCGACCAAACGTAAGCAGAAAACCGCTCACTACCAGTAAATAGACAGTCACCACCCACTCAATGCCTGCCACATCACTGTGAAAGGTATTGCGAAGTACCGGAAGAATGATATTGACTACACTTCCATCCAGGGCAGCCATAAACGAGCCGGTACCGATGGCAATGAGCACCAACCATTTTTTGTCGATTCTTTTCATTTAGACAACCTCACCTGGATCATAAATCCAGATTTTACTACGCATGTATGGTTTTTGCATAAGTGTGATTAATCTTCCTGATCTTCCCGGTGGTTGGAGTGTTTGCTATCTCTGGTCTGTCCTTATGGATTTATTTAGGGCTCGAGTTACTTCATCTGTTTAAACAGGAAGATAGTGCATTATCTCAGACAGTCTGGTGTAGTAGAATAATCTTCATGATCCCGTTGGTGATTAAATGGATGCAACGATTTACTCGTTTTATGGGATGGACAACCTCGAGTTATGTAGTTCTGGGAATCTTCATGTTGATGGTGCTTGTGATTGTCTATGTCTGGTGGCCTTTGGCTAAGATGGTCATGAGCTATATCGACTGGCACGGAGATTGGTGGCGATACATGGACTGGTTGTTGGTGGGTATCTTCCTGTTCATGTCCATTACCATCATGGCTGGCGCAGATCTACGCAGGGATGCTCTGATCATCCTTGTCGGTGCGATCGGTGGATTGGTGATCGAGGGGTGGGGGACCCAAACCTATCTCTGGTGGTATTTCACCGCTCAACGCCCGCCTTTGTGGATCATTCCTGCCTGGCCAATAGCCAGCCTGACAATCGATCGCATGGCGCGTTTTTTGAACAGGCATCTCCCAAATACAGTTGGAAAATGGAATCAATTCAACCAAATTGCTTATTGGCTGACATTTGCAATATTCATGGCGCTGATGCTCATCTTTGTAATGCCGACCATAGGAAGTTCAATGACTGTATTGGCAATTCTTCTGGTCATTCTTATGATCTTCTCCTCCACTGATCACCGTTTTGCCTTGCTCACTTTTATTGCCGGTTCGGGATTGGGTTATTTCCTGGAAACCTGGGGGACGACACGGGAATGCTGGACATATTACACATTTCAGAAACCTCCACTTTTTGCGATCCTGGCTCATGGCATGGCTGCGGTGGCATTCTGGAGATCGGGTCTGATCCTGAACCTTGGCTGGCAAAAGATCCGGTCAGGTTTCTATTTGTCGATAAGGTTTGGTAAGAAATCTGCTGCACCTCCATTCAAGGCAGATGTAGACGGGCAAGGATCAGGGCAGATGTAAGCTCATCTGGTATTCTTAAGGAGCTATGAACCGGATCGATCAAAAATGGAGTGGCTTGAATATCGATGACTCCTTTTTCATTCAGGATTATAGTTAGAACAGCTGACCGGCGCGTATCAGCCAGGCCTTCCTGGTCGAAAAGAGCATTCCCCAGGCTGTAGATGACCAGACTGCAACTGGTTTTGTCGGCTGAATTTGAACACTCCCCCGGTAACCATTCAACTGGTTGCAGAACATGCGGATGATGACCCCAGATAATATCAGCTCCAGCCTTGGCGAATTCAGCCGCCAGCAAGTGTTGCCGATCTGATTCCCCAGCCTGGTATTCCATCCCCCAATGAATTGATACGATCACCTTGTAACCATCTGCGTGTTTGGAATGGATTAGGTCGACAGCTTTACCCATATCCACCGGACTGTCGATATCGTTAAAAGCGAAGAAAGCCAATTTGAAGTCATTTATCGTTGTCGTGTAACCCTGGGGATCAATTGCCTCAATCCCACTTTTCTGAAGGTTGGTGATTGTTTCTTGACGTCCTTTGATACCACAATCAAGGCTGTGATTGTTATTAATTGCAAGAATGTCTAAACCGGTTGCATGAAACACATTGGCGTTTTCAGGGAAGGCACATAAATTGAATCCACCTCCTGGGATGGGAGGTTCACTGGTAAGCGGGGATT
>Ga0315286_10000265_pt1 | contig 41889 bp, 40 predicted proteins | sample YL17G10_0_MG_FD_205038 | JGI IMG/M metagenome (GOLD analysis project Ga0315286, IMG submission 205038) | Sediment microbial communities from Yellowstone Lake, YNP, Wyoming, USA - YL17G10_0 | ecosystem: Environmental > Aquatic > Freshwater > Lake > Sediment | place: USA: Wyoming | collected...
AGAATAGATGCTATGGTCGCTCGTCCTCATGTGGTCGTCGGTGAGAATGTAACCTTTCTCGGTTTTGAGTTCAGCTTCCACAGCTAATACCGAGGTCGGGTCAACTCCTGTCGCCATGACCACAATCTCGCATGGGATTACCTCACCAGCTATCGTTACCGACTTGACACAATCGTCTCCATTTATACTCTCGATGCCTTTTCCGAAGAGATTTTTAATACCCTGAGATTTCAAGAAAGCGGTTACAAGTTCGGCCATATCCGGATCGAGCTCATCGGGCAGCGGTTGAGAGCTTCGCTTTGTAGCGGTGACTTCTAGACCGAGGTGTTTAAGTGAAAGGGCGATCTCGAGTCCAATCGCCCCTCCTCCGATGACCACCGCTCTCTTTGCGCTCTTAGCTGCTTCCCTAAGGACCTTTCCCTCCTCTGGTGTGCTGCAAATGTACAAACCTTTGTCGAGGAATTCTCTCGCACCTGGGATAGGTAGTATCTTTGGTCGACTTCCTGTAGCGAGAATGAGGGAATCATAGCTAATCCAGGCCTCCTCTCTCGTTTCCAAGTTCTTTACCATTACCTTTTTCTCAGTAACGTCAATCTTGAGAGCCTCGTGGCGAAGAAGCTTAGTTATATTCCGAGTGACCGGAACCGTGTGCTTAAGCTCTTCAAAATCTTTTACTTTTCCCTCGATCGCATAAGGTATGCCACAAGGAGAGAACATATCATACCCGCGCTTCTCTATGATGGTAATTCGGGTGTTCCTGTTGTACCTCTGAGCGGCTCGTGATGAGTAAAGACCGCCTGTACCAAGACCAATGATTACTATGTGCCTGCTTTCTAAGATAGAACTCATGGGTTGAACCTTATTTCATTACTGAATATATGTCTTATTAATTTTCAAACATTTTGATCCATGTGCTGGTAATGGACAAACGATTAGGATTGACATTTACATGTCATAGAATCTAAAAAGAATATAGTCATTATACTACCCCCGATGTGCGCGCGCATACGATTTTTTCAATGCTGCATATGCAGCTTATGGAATGGGTTTCTTCATATGTGGATTATTAGAAGTGTATTCTAACCGCAGAGATATCTTAAGATCTCATCAGGGTCACCATCGATCTCGATCTCAATGGGACCGAGAGGTGCTTTATTGGCATGATAGATGCTAACATGGTTAACATAAGCTGCCTGCCGATTGATTTGGAAAATGACCTTCTTAATCTTCGACGCCCAATGGCTGAACATGAAGCGGACAGCATTTCAAATTCTATCGCTGGCTATTCTTTGTCTCAACTGATTCAGAGCAGTGATCCCCGTAGCGGTCGCGCGCGGGCGGGCGCCGTCACCTCGAATAGCTTAATGTTCAGCGCCAGCTTCTCCTTCCGCACTATACCGTACATGAAGGTATCACAGTATTTAGGGTCAATACTATAAAAACCCGTACATGTTATAATTAAAAAGTCTCAGTGGATCCTCGAACCTCTTCGAGGAATAAAATGAATGATTTTTATGAAAGTAACCTAGTAACGGTGAATGAAAACTGAAGTTTAAAGTTTAGAAGTGAAAAAGAAAAAGACTAGAGGTTTACGCGTAGAGGCCCTGGGCGATCATCGCGTCGGCTACCTTGAGGAAGCCCGCGATGTTGGCGCCCACTACGTAGTTGCCGGGCTGACCGAAGAGCTTGGCAGTGTCGTATGCGTTCTTGTGGATGCTGATCATGATGCCGTGTAGCTTCTGATCAACCTCCTCGAAGCTCCAGAAGTAGCGCTGGCTGTTCTGGACCATCTCGAGGCCGCTCGTTGCGACGCCGCCTGCGTTGCTCGCCTTGCCGGGTGCGTAGAGCACCTTCGCGTCCTGGAGGACCTTGATGGCCTCCAGCGTGCAGGGCATGTTAGCGCCCTCGGTGACCACCTTTACGCCGTTGTCGATGAGCTTCTTCGCATCCTTGTCGTTTAGCTCGTTCTGCGTCGCGCAGGGGTATGCAAGGTCTCCCTTGACGCCCCATGGGGTCTTCTTCGCCTCGTATGTTACGCCCTTGAACTTCTCGGCGTACTCACTGATGCGGCCCCTCTTGACATTCTTGAGCTCGAGGACATACGCGAGCTTCTTCTCGTCGATGCCAGCGGGGTCGTAGATGTAGCCATCGGAGTCGCTCAAGGTGACGACCTTAGCGCCGAGTTGGATGAGCTTCTGAACTGCGTACTGGGCGACGTTGCCGGAGCCGGAGACGATGGCGATCTTGCCCTTGATTGCCTCCTTCTTGGTCTTCAGCATCTCCTCGCTGAAGTAGACTGCACCGTAGCCGGTTGCCTCTGTTCTTGCTAGGCTACCACCGAAGGTCAGGCCCTTGCCCGTGAACACGCATGTGCCGTGGTTGTTGGTGATCTTGCGGTAGGCACCGTACATGTAGCCGATCTCTCGTCCGCCGACACCGATGTCGCCGGCTGGGACGTCAATGAACTGGCCGATGTGCCTGTAGATCTCGGACATGAAGCTTGTGCAGAAGTTCTCGACCTCAGCGTCAGTCTTGCTCTTGGGGTCGAAGTCGGAGCCGCCCTTGGCGCCGCCCATGGGGAGGGTGGTTAGGCTGTTCTTGAATGTCTGCTCGAAGCCGAGGAACTTCATGACTCCGAGGTTTACCGTTGGGTGGAATCGGAATCCGCCCTTGTAGGGGCCGATGGCGGAGTTGTACTGTACACGGTAGCCGCGATTGATCTGGATCTTTCCATCCTTGTCCTTCCACGGGACGCGGAACTGTATGATCCTTTCAGGTTCAACCACGCGCTCAAGAATGGCGTTCTCCTGGTACTTGGGGAACTTCTTGATCGCGGGTTCGATGGTCGCAAGAACCTCGTAGGCTGCTTGGTGGAACTCCTTCTGGAGGGGATCCTTCTCAACAAGGCTCTTGTAGATACTCTCTATGTACTTGTCCAATTGTCGCGCCTCCCTTAAACTCACGGTATCCTGTATATATTGCTATCCATAAATTTCCGCGTATATATTCTATATTTATTATATATATTGTAATTATCGTATGTGTTTAGCTCATTTAAAAGAAGCTTAATTTGATCTCCTTTTTGCCTGTGCGATTAAAATCTTTCGAAGAGGGGGCGAAAATGAATCCCATTTTAAAATCAGCTAAACACATACTAATTATCAACTATACTGAGCACCTCCGATAAAATACAATAAAATATGCGAAAATGTCGAGATATCTGTACATAATAATCGACATAGGGTGAATGGGAATTATATTCTTTAATGCTTATGTCTTTTTTTTGGCTTCTTTTGTATATTTTTATACATTTCTCAACGATACGTTTAAATCCGCTTCTTTTGAACCGTAGGAGATGGTATGTACAGGTTCGACAGAGGTATATACTTACCTTGGCGTTGAATCTAAACAATTTCCAGCCTCGATCGGGCCTGTACTAACGTTGTGTGAGAACTCATGAACGGAGATGCTCTCATAGCCCTGACGGTAGGTTTCCCGCCTTTGGCGGGTCTCTTATGTTATGCCCTGAACAACAAGACGGCACGCAGACTCATAATCGCGTTGACCGCCGTTGTCTTGATCGGCTCCTCAATTTTACTCTACCAAGATGGGGGCTTTGAGTATGAGCCCGCCCCGATCTTCGAGAACATGGTGCTGGTCCTCGACCTCGCGCTGCTCGTCTACTTCCTCTACGCCGGGTTAAAGAACAGCAACTGGCTCGTGATAGGCCTCGCGGTCCTCCAGCTTGTTCCGATCGCTTATTTCGAGTTTGTGCTCGGCGGAATGGCCGTCGCGCCGATGATTGTTGTGACCGACCTCTCGATTGTGATGAGCCTAATAATCAGCATTGTAGGCTCCCTCATCGTCGTGTATGCACTCAGTTACATGGATGAGCACGAGCATCACCTTCACATCGAGAAGAGCAAGCAGCCCCGCTTCTTCTTCTTCATGCTCCTCCTCTTGGGCGCGATGCACGGCCTCGTCTTCAGCAACAGCCTATACTGGGTCTACTTCTTCTGGGAGGTCACGACCCTCTGCAGCTACGAGCTGATCAGGCACGATGGGACCGAGATCGCCGTAAAGAATTCCCTAACCGCTCTCTGGATGAACCTCCTCAGCGGCGTCGGCTTCGTCGCAGCAATCTTCATCGGATACGCCTTCATCGGATCCCTATCTCTTGAGGAGCTGACGAAGCACAGCGCCGCACCCATCTCTCTCCTGCTGTTCGCGACGCTCGCGTTCGCTGCCTTCACCAAGTCTGCCCAGTTCCCATTCAACAAGTGGCTCCAGGGCGCGATGGTGGCTCCTACCCCCGTTTCCGCCTTGCTCCACTCAAGCACGATGGTCAACGCCGGCATCTTCCTCATTCTGAGGTTCGCGCCCGCGTTCAGGGGAACCGCTCTCAGCTATGGGGTGGTACTCGTTGGAGCTTTCACGTTCATGATAACCGCCGTCCTCGCCCTCAACGAGAGGGTATCAAAGGGGGTACTAGCCTACTCGACGATAGGAAACCTCGGTCTCATCATATTATGCGCGGGTATCAACACTCCACTGAGCTACGCGGCGGCTCTCACCCTGCTCGTATTCCACTCCGTGTCGAAGGGACTGTTATTCCTATGCGCCGGTGTGGTCGAGAACCGCGTGCACACGCGTCTCATCGAGGACTGGGAGGGGCTGCTCGCGAAGCTGCCCACGACGACGATCGTGATGGTGGCTGGGATGCTTAGCATGTTCCTGCCGCCTTTCGGCATGCTCATCGGGAAGTGGGCCGCGATAGACGCGATAAGCTCCTCACCGACCATGGGTTCCCTCATCGTAATCCCGCTTGTGCTCATAGGGAGCGCGGCGACGACCCTATACTACGCCAAGTGGCTGGGTCATCTCCTCGTTCTCCCTCAGAACGGTAAGGAACTCGGGGAGGAGAGACTGCCTCTACCCTACTCGATCTCCATGTTTGGTCTACTATCTCTGGCCATCGTATTAGGCGCAGGCATGTCCATGGTACTAGGGACCCTGATCCTACCGGCGATGCCAGCAGGATACTATACTTACTTGACCGGTGGTCTGTTTGATGTTTCGACGGGCTTCGGTTCCTTCCTCACTTACCCATTCTGGATAGGGGCAATAGCGATATTCCTGATAGGCTCCTACATCGCCCAGAAGAAGGGCGGCGTCGTTAAGCCACCCTACGTCAGCGGCGAGAACGTCCCAGGCAACCCCGAGGCCTTCAGGACCACGGCAGACACTCAGGTCCCCATACAGGTCTCGAGCCTATTCATGGACAACGAGTTCAGTTCAACCCGCGTCTTAAGCTATGGTGTCATCGCAGGTGCGCTACTCGTCATGGTAATGTTCCTAACGGTGGTGCTTTGATATGATTGACCTAGCTAGCCCATATACATACGCCACAATCACCCTCGTTGTGCTGTCGCCTGTAATCGGCGGCATCCTGATGGGGATCGATAGGAGGCTGACTGCCCGCATGCAGAGCAGGATGGGTCCCCCACTCATGCAGCCGTTCTACGATGTGATAAAGCTCTGGGGGAAGGAGCCGTTCATAGCGAGTAGCCTACAACCCGTCCTAGCCTTTGGTTACCTAGGCTTCAGCGTCGCGGCCTTCGCGCTCCTTGCCTTTGGTCAGGACATGTTGCTTATGATCTTCACGATGGCCATCGCCGACCTTTGTCTGATAGTGGCTGCCTTCAACTCCAAGTCCCCCTTCAGTAACATCGGCGCCCGCCGCGAGTTGATAGGAATGATGAGCTACGAGCCCGTCATGTTACTCGCGGCCATCAGCATATTCTTCGTGACTGGGAGCTTCATGGTGGACTCGATCTACGAGATCAACCAGCCCCTGCTCATGTTTCTCCCACTTACATTCCTGGCCCTCATCCCCATTCTGATAATCGACATGAAGAAGTCCCCATTCGACGTCTCCGGGTCGGGCCACGCCCACCAGGAACTCGTGAGGGGCATATACACGGAGTTCAGCGGTTACACACTCGCGCTCGTCGAGTTAGGCCACTGGACGAAGGTCGCCCTACTGCTGGGCTTCGCCAGCCTCTTCTGGGCCCAGAACATCGTAGTCGGCGCAGCCCTAGCGTTCGCGCTCTTCTTCGTGGTGCTAGTGATCGACAACAGCTACCCGAGGCTTGACTGGAAGACCATGATCAAGACCACGTGGATCGTTGGTTTCTTACTCATAATCGCGAACATCGCTGGGCTCATCGCTAGGATGGTGATACTATCATGAAGTGGATGACAAAGGCGCGGCTCAAGTCGCCGTGGGTCATACACTTCGACTGCGGCAGTTGCAACGGCTGCGACATCGAGATCCTTGCTGCACTTACACCCAAGTTTGACGTGGAGCGCTTCGGCATAGTGAACATAGGCGACCCGAAGCAGGCGGATGTTCTCATGGTGACTGGCCCAGCCAACAAGCGTAACCAGCACGTCCTGAAGAACCTCTACGATCAGATGCCTCAGCCGAAGGTAGTTATCGCCGTCGGTGAGTGCGCATGCAGCGGCGCGATCTTCCATAACTGTCCCAACACCCTCGGGGGCGTTGACAAGGTCATCCCCGTGGACGTCTACGTCCCCGGCTGCGCGGCACGCCCCGAGTCGATCGTGGACGGCGTCGTGCTGGCCCTGCAGAAGCTCCAGAAGGTGAGCGAGGGAGAGAAGGTGGAGTAAGATGACGACGCAGCAGTTCGAGTTAAAGACGAAGACCGAGGACGTGGTCGCAGGGAAGTCGGAGATGTTCAACAGGATTGGTGAGTTGAAGGCTCAGGGCGCTCGCCTCGTGACCATCACGGCACTCGACCACGGCAAGGAGATCGAGTACGTCTACAACTTCGCAAGAGACATGGACATCGTGAACCTCAGGGTAAAGACCCCGAGGACGGAGCCGATGCCAAGCATCTCGAGCCTCTACCCATCCGCGTTCATCTTCGAGAACGAGTTGCAGGACCTATTCAAAATAAAGGTCTCGGGCATCAGCGTAGACTTCGGCGGCAAGCTCCTCACGATCGAGGGCGCCGACGACACGACGCTCGTCAAGCCCGCCGTCGGCCCGGTGCCGTTCATCAAGAGGTTCTACGGCCGCTGCCGTGAGCAGTGCCCGGGCATGGTCAACGCCCCCAAGTATGTCCGCCAGATAGCAGAGGGCAACCCACAGGCGGGATACAGTACAGTTTGCGAGCGTGCGCCGCTACCCGCTATTCTTGGTCGCGTCTGCTTCGCCCCCTGTCAGGAGGGCTGTAGGCAGGAGAAGAATGATGAGCCCATACAGATCAGGCTCCTTAAGAGGTACACGGCGGACTCGATGCCGAGTCTACGCCGCAAGGTGAAGAGGGCCAAGCCCACCGGTAAGAAGGTCGCCGTCGTCGGCGGTGGCCCCGCGGGCATAGGCTGCGCCTACTTCCTCGGCATGCTTGGTCACGAGGTCACCGTCTTCGAGAAGGGTGACCGCTGTGGGGGCGCCATGCTCTGGGGTATACCCAAGTACAGGCTTCCCAAGGACCTCCTCGAGGAGGAGATACAGGCGCGCCTCGATGAGGCGGGCGTCACACTCGAGGCGAAGAAGGAGGTCAAGAGCCTCAAGACCTTGAAGAAGGATTACGACGCCGTCTTCGTCGCCATCGGGGCGCTGGATAGCTACAAGCTGGGTGTTGAGGGGGAGGAGAATGAGGGGGTCATGGACTTCCGTGATCTCCTCAGCCTCGTCAACGTTCAGGATAAGACTCCCTCCGTGGGTGACAGGGTCGCAATCATAGGCGGCGGTAACAGTTCGATAGACGCCGCACGCGTCGCCAAGCGATTGGGCGCCGGTAAGGTCATCATGTACTACAGGCGCACCGAGAAGGAGATGCCCGCCTCACCACTAGAGATCCACGGTGCGCTCCGGGAGGGCGTCAGCTTCGAGTATCTCACGGCCCCCGTAAAGATCACGGCGGGGAAGCCCCTAAAGCTCACGCTCCAGCAGATGGAGCTCGGCGCACCAGACGACTCGGGCAGGCGCAGGCCCGTCCCTATCAAGGGGAGCGAGTACACCGTCGAGGTCGACACGATAGTGAAGGCCATTGGCCAGTCCGTGATCGTGCCAGCCGACTTCGGAGTCGAGGTCAACAGGCAGGGCAGGATCGTCATCAACGAGGAGACGATGCAGACTTCTCTCCCAGGCGTCTACGCCGGGGGAGACGGTGTCTACGGCCCAGGCTCCGTCATTGAGGCGCTGAGGGACGGCAGGAAGGCAGCCCACAGCATCGACATAAGCCTGGGAGGTAAGGGGTTGCCCACACCAGACCTAGAGGCTGACGAGTTCGTCGGGCGCCCAACAAACATCGAGGAGATAAGGTTCCAGGAGAAGGTCGTCTGCCGCGAACTCAACCCCGAGGAACGCGTAAAGGGCTTCGGCGAGGTCGAGCTAGGCTTCGACGAGGCCGAGGCGCTTCGCGAGGCGAGGCGCTGCTGGAAGTGTGACTGGAATGAGTGATGCAAAGATGTCCCAGAACAAGTACACCGTCATACCCTTCGGGCCCCAGCACCCAGTGCTACCCGAGCCCGTGCACCTCCGCTTCGTCGTGGACGAGGACAGGATAGTAGACGTCGTGCCAAACCTAGGCTATGTCCACCGTGGCATAGAGCGCGCCTGCGAGTTAAACGATTATAAGAGAAACATCTACCTCTGCGAACGCGTCTGCGGAATCTGCAACTACATCCACGGCATGACCTACAGCGAGGCGATCGAGAAGATGACCGACACGGAGGTGCCGGTGCGCGCCAAGTATCTGCGAGTCATCTGGAGCGAGCTCCAGCGCCTGCAGAGCCACCTGCTCTGGCTGGGACTCTTCGCCGACGCCGTCGGATTTGAGAGCCTCTTCATGCAGGTCTGGCGCGACCGCGAGGTCATACTCACCCTGAATGAGAAGACAAACGGCCACCGCATTCACCTCGAGACCAACCTCATCGGCGGCTGCAGGAAGGACATCGACGAGAGCCTAGCGAAGGCCTACGTCGAGGACCTCGCCGTCGTCAGGGAGAAGATGGAGAACCTCAGACCCGTCTTCTACAAGGACTCGGCCCTGAGGGCTAAGTGCGAGGGGAAGGGGATACTGCCGAAGGGCAATGCCTCCTTCCTAGGCGCAGTCGGCCCGACAATCAGGGGAAGCGGCATCAAACAGGACATGAGGATGACCGGCTACGAGGCCTACGGGGCGCTCGACTTCGAGCCCATAGTGCACGAGGGCGAGGACGCCTACTCCCGGATGCGCGTCCGCTACGATGAGGTCTTCCAGAGCTTCGACCTCATCAACAAGGCCTTGAAGGAGATGCCAGAAGGGCCAGTACTTAACAAGAACACAAAGTTCCCTGAGGGGGTCGCGATAGTTCGCTCCGAGCAACCACGTGGCGAACTCTTCTACTACGTAGAGGGGAACGGTACAAACAAGCTGAGCCGCTGCAAGATCAGGACCCCCACCGCCGCCAACATCCCGCCCCTCGTATCGATGCTCATAGGCAACGATGTCCCGGATATACCAACAATCGTCCACAGCATAGACCCGTGCATAAGCTGCACGGAGCGCCTCGTCCAGGTGAAGAAGGAGGAGAACTGAGATGCCGGGAATGGTGAAGGAAGTACTGAAGAACCTCTTCAGCAAGCCCGCGACCGTGAATTACCCCTTCGAGAAGCTGAAACCCGTACCAGGGACGCGCGGCGCCCTGACTTGGGACATGAACAGGTGCGACCAGTGCCAGGACTGCGAGCGCGTCTGCCCGAGCATGGCGATCAAGGTTTACCCCGAGGAGAAGAAGGTCGAATACCAGCCCTTCAAGTGCCTCTTCTGCTACCTCTGCATAGACAACTGCATGCAGCAGGCGATCACAGGCGCCGTCGAGATGAGGGCGCCGGAGTACACGAAGAAGATCGAGATCTACGAGACCCCTAAGACGTAGGTTTTTCTTCTCAATCTTTTTAATCTACTGTCATTCATAAGAAGCAGATGGTCCCAGACAGTATAGTGGATCTATCCGAGGCAGACACACGCTTCCTGAGGAGGCTCGAGGCCGAGCTAGGCGCAAGCGACCTCAGCAGGTGCTTCCAGTGCGGGGTATGCACCGCCTCGTGCCCGGTTCGGGAGGTCGAGTCATCGTTCAGCCCCCGGAGGATCATGAAGCTGGCGAAGATGGGGCTCAAGAGGCAGGTCCTCTCAAGCGACACGATCTGGCTCTGCAGCATGTGCTTCATGTGCCTGGAGAGGTGCCCACAGGATGTGCGCCCGCCGGAGGTCATGACTGTCCTCAGGAACATGGCGGCGAAGGAGGGCGTAGCCCCCGCTAACCTCTCCAAGCTCCTCTATATCCTGAAGCAAAACGGGCGCGTCTATTCCGTCGACGACTTCACTAACGAGGAGAGGGGTGACCGCGGTCTCCCAGCCGTCGAGGCCGAGCCCGAGTTCATTAAGCGCATCTCGGAGGCGAAGGCATGAGGTACGGTCTCTTCCTCGGGTGCACGATCCCGACGCGGCAGATGAACTACGAGCAATCAGCGAGGGAGGTTGCGAAGGTGCTCGGCATCGAGTTCGTTGACGGCGGCTACGGCTGCTGCGGGTTCCCCGTCGAGCCCGTCGACGAGGTCAAGGCACTATCAATGGCCGCCGCCAACCTGAAGATCGCCTCATCGAGCGGGGACGCCCTCGTTACCTTGTGCTCGGCCTGCGGCGAGATGCTCAGCAAGGCGGAGAAGAGGCTCGGCGATGACGTCGAGGCTACGAAGGGCGTCGGGAAGGTCCTCACCCAGGCGGGTCTAACCTACTCCGGGGAGAAGCCACGAGTGATCCACTTCGCCAGAATGCTCCACGACGACTACGGCCTGGACAACATACGGTCCAAAGTCGTAAAACCACTCAAGGGCCTGAAGATCGCAACACACCCAGGCTGCCACTATGTCCGACCATCCACCCTCTTCTCAGGGTTCGACGACCCAGAGTTCCCCGGCACCCTCGACAGGCTGGTGGATGCCACGGGGGCGGAGGCAATCGACTACCAGGGGAAGACCGACTGCTGCGGCGGCGGGATACTCGCCGTCCGTGAGGACGTGGCGAAAGCGATGACGGGGAAGAAGCTCGCTAAGCTATCAGGCAAAGCCGATGCCATGGTGGTCATCTGCCCCTTCTGCGAGATAATGTACGACAAGTACCAGAAGACCCTCGAGGAGGAGCTAGGAAGGCAACTAGGCTTACCCATCCTCTACTACTCCCAGCTCCTCGGCCTCGCACTCGGCATCGATCCATCCAAGTTGGGCTTCGACGTCAACTCGGTGGGCGTTCAGGCCCTCCTCGGGAAGGTAGGTGTCTGACATGGCGACGGGCGTATTCATCTGCAAGTGCGGCGGAAACATCTCGGGCACGGTTGACTGCGAGAAGGTCCGTGACTCCGTCAAGGGGGAGGAGGACGTCAAGACCACGCAGGTCCCCGAGTTCCTCTGCTCGAAGCCCGGGCTCCAGCTGATACAGAACAGCATCAAGACCCACGAGCTTGACAGGGTCGTAGTAGCCTGCTGCAGCCCCCACATGCATGAGGAGATGTTCCGAGGCGTCGTCGAGGAGGCCAGCGTAAACAGGCACAGGCTCGTCCACGTCAACCTGAGGGAGCAGTGCAGCTGGGTCCACGACAGGGGCGCCACGGAGAAGGCGGTCAGCCTCGTCAGGGGCGGCGTCGCCAGAGCGCGCACCCTGGAGCCTCTGGAGGAGAAGATCGTCAAGATAAACAGGGATGTGCTCGTCATCGGCGGGGGCGTCGCGGGGATAACCGCGGCCCTCCAGCTCAGCAAGGGCGGGTTCAGGGTCAGCCTAGTTGAGCGCCGCCCCAGCATAGGCGGGCGCATGGCGCAGCTAAGCAAGACATTCCCCACCCTCGACTGCAGCCCCTGCATACTCAGCCCCCGCATGGCGGAGGTCGGGAACGACGAGAACATCAACCTCCTGACGGGGGCGGAGGTCGCCTCCGTGTCGGGCGGCCCGGGGGATTACCACGTTAGGGTCAGGGTCACCCCCAGGGGCGTAGACGCCGACAAGTGCCTAAAGTGTGGGAGATGTAGTCAGGTCTGCCCGACGGAGGTGCCTAACGAGTTCGAGGAGGGGCTATACAGGAGGAAGGCCGCATACCTGCCCTTCCCCCAGGCTGTGCCCTCGTCGTATGCGATCGACTTCGAGCATTGCCAAAGATGCGGGGCATGCGTCGAGGCGTGCCCGGTCGGTGCGATCAACCTCGACGACGAGGAGAAAATAGTCAACGTCGACGCTGGGTCGATGATTGTGGCCACGGGCTTCGACCTCATCGGGGAGGAGAGCCTACGCACGTACCACCCCGAGATGAGGGGGGTCGTGAACGCACTACAGGTGGAGAGGCTCATAGAGAACGAGCTCACCGAGGGGAAGGTCTTGACGCGCGGGAACGGGGAGAGGGTCAAGTCCATCGCCTTCGTCCTCTGCGCGGGGAGCCGGGACCCCCACCACGGCGTCGGCTACTGCAGCGGCGTCTGCTGCGCCTACTCAGTCAAGCAGGCGATCCTGCTGAAGAAGTTCCTCCCCTTCCTCAGGGTCTACATATACTACACGGACATGCGGATGACTGGGCGTGGGTTCGAGGACTTCTACAGGGAGGCCCGCGAGAAGGGGGTCCAGTTCATCCACGCTAAGCCAGGCGGTGTCACCCCCCTGGAGGATGGGAGGTTCGAGTTAATCGTGGAGGACCTCGATACGGGGCTGATGCTGAGGAACCCAGTGGACCTCGTTGTGCTGAGCTCCGCGATGGTTCCCTCCACGGGGACGGGTGAGCTGGCGTCCCGCCTCGGTATAGCCCTCGGGGAGGACCTCTTCGTGGCGCCGAAGCACGTAAAGCTCGACCCTATTTCGACGCTGAGGGAGGGCGTCTTCGCCGTCGGTGTCGCCACTGGAACGAAGGACATCCACGACTCGGTCATCGACGCGAGGGCCGCGGCGAGCCACGTCTTCAACTTCGTCGGCGATGGCACGGCAAGGCTGAGCCCCATTAAGCTCACACGTGAGGGTGAGTGCGATCTCTGCGGGGCCTGCGCGGGCGCCTGCGTCAGGGGGGCGTTAACAATGGGCGGCGAGGGCCCGGTCCTCGACGCTGTAAGCTGCAACGGTTGCGGTGTATGCGTCCCCGTCTGCCCCAAGGGCTCGCTCAGGATACCGAATAACTCTGGGGGTGCCCTGCTGGAGGAGGCCAGGGGGCTACTCTCCGGAACCGAGGGAGACGTGGCGGTCCTGGGCTTCTTCGACGATAACATCAGTTACACGGCGGCTGACAACGCGGGCACGGCGAGGCTCCACTACCCCCCTAACATCAGGATACTGAGGATGCCCTCCACCGCACTCCTGAGCAAGGAGACCATCCTGAAGGTGATGGGTCTGGGCGCCGACGGCGTGCTCATCTGTGAGGTCGAGGAGAGCTACGAGGCCGAGCTAGCCGCGAAGCTCGTCGCTGAGGTCGGGGAGGCCCTGAAGGGCCTCGGCGTCGAGCCGGGGAGGGTCCGCCTCCAGCCCATGGTGCTGCCCATCTTCAAGATGCTCCCTAAATTCGTCTCGGACTTCACGGAGCAGGTGAAGAGGATGGGTAAGCTGTCGCCGGAGAAGCGGCTGCTTCTGCTGGGCTGAACGTTTATCCACCGCTTCACCGGGGAGGAGTGAGCGCCCTTGAGGAGGCTCCTGATCCCCGTCCTGCTCCTCGTTTTCTTAGCCGCCCTAACCTCATTCCCACCCGTATCCGCCCAGACGGAGCCACACATCGAGGTTACCGGTCTGGTCGATCATCCCTACAATATCACGCTGACTGAGCTTAACGGGATGCCGAGTGTCACGGAGACGGCGACGGTGAGGTGCGTCGGATGGCCACCCGACAATCCAGGGATCAACGGGTACGACGTCTACACTTACGATTGGACGGGTGTGCCTCTGGCCACTTTGCTGGGGAGGGCGGGTGTGCGTAGCGGCGCGGTCTACGTTATCGTCTACGCCTCTGACGGCTAATCGAGTGGCCTCCCACTCCAGTACGCTGACGACCAGAGCGTAATGATCGCGACGAAGGCGGGTGGTTTGCCCCTCGACGGGTCGACCGGGTACCCCTTCAGGCTGGTTGTTCCCAGCTGGTGGGGATACAAGTGGGTGAAGTTCGTGGATAAGATAAAGGTCGTTGACTACACGTACAAGGGGACGTGGGAGAGCAGCGGGTACCCGGATGTGGCCATCATCACGACGCCTCCACCCCTACAGATCAATCTCGCCCAGTACGGGTTACCCATAGCGTTGATCGGTGTGGCGGTAGTTGTGGTCGGGGTCTACGTCTCGGGGGCCGCTAGACGGCGCCCTTCCCCGTCAGAAACTCGATGATCATATCGGGCTCCCCCTCGATCTCCACCTCTATGGGGCCGAGGGGGGACTTGCTGGCGTGGTAGATGCTGACGTGGTTCGCGTAGGCGGCCTGCCTGTTCAGGTGGAAGGTGACCTTCTCGTTCTTCGCTGCCCACCTGCTCAGCATGGCGCGGGTCGCGTCTCTGATCCTGTCGCTGGCTATCCTCTGCCTCAGCTGGCGGAGGGGGTCGATGCCCGTGGCCTCGACAACTAGGTATGTGGCGCCATGCTCACGGCTGCGCTGGGGCTTCACGTCACCGAATAGGTTGGTGATCGCCTTCTCAAGTTTCTCCTGGCTCTCGGTGGGGTTGAGGTGAGCCTTGACGGTGACCCTGACTTCAGCCATTCTTTATCTGCCCCATGATCTCGTCGAAGGCGGGCTTTAAGCTGTTTATGCCATCGTCGTTCTTAATCATGTAGTCGCTTGATGCTATGGCGTCCCCAATGCCGAAGCCTAGCTCGCGGCGCTCCCTCTCCTTGAACTCCTCCCACGTCTTCGGGTCGTCGCTGCGCCCTCTACGGGTGAGCCTCTTGTACCTGCTGAGAGGGCTAGCCCAGAGGGCGATAAGGACGACGTCGACGTCGTCCTTGAAGGCGTCGACTTCGGCGAGGCTCCTTATTCCGTCGACGACGGTTAGGCCGTCGGGTCCCTTCTTGAGCATCTCCACGCAGCGGCGGGCTACGGCGTCGGGGCCTCCCCTGCGTATCTCCTCGGCGAGGTGCCCGATGTTCTCGGGAGTAGGGTCAAGCCCCTGCTGTCTCGCGAGGTCCCTGATGACGTCGCCCATGGTTATGACGCGTAGCCCGGATTCACGGATGATTCCAGAGAGCGTGGTCTTGCCGGAGCCGGCCATCCCCGTCAGAAGGATGAGTCGTCTCCGGGCCATCTTTTAGCCCATCCTCTCGAGCCCATGACTTCGCGTCTTGATAAATACGTTCCTGAGTCCCGTCTTCAGGGCTTCTCGGGCGAGACTCATCATTGCCTCCCTCGTAGGAGGTTTCTCCTGTTTAAGGGTTTGGCTTAGCACCTCGCCGAGGTTATCGAACTGCTGGAGGTAGAGGACGTCACTCCTCCCCCTGATGGATTCGGCGATGCTGCGGATGAAGGCGGGGTCGTCGGAGACACCTGGGGCGACCGTTGTGCGGACCTCCATCTCGATGCCGAGCTCCCCGCTCAGGTTCAGGCAGTGCTCCACGGCCTCGACTGAGGCCTCCCCGAGGTCGGGGCGCCCCGTGACCCTCCCGTAGTCCCCGGGGTTCAGGGGGGCCTTTACGTCGAGGGCGACCCTGTCGATGGCGTCACTGCGGAGTATCCTGTCTATGTTCTCCTTGACGCTGCCATTTGTGTCGAGCATGACCCTGAGGCCGTGGCTCCTCGCGAGTTTCGCTGCTTCGATGATGGCGTCGGGCTGGAGGACGGGCTCTCCCCCTGTGAACACGATGGCGTCGTTGATGACCCTGTTCGCCTCGATGCGCTCCTCTAGTAAGCTGAGGTCGATCTCCCTGCCCGCGTCGAGGGGGATTAGGCCGGAGTTCTGGCAGTACGGGCACCTGTAGTTGCAGCCGGCGCAGAAGACGATGAGGCTGACGTTGCCGTACCAGTCGACGGTGGACATGTCGGTGATCCCGCCGACGCGCAGCCGGGTCTCTGGGGGCAAATTGATCAACTGATTGATGCGGGCTGTGATTTAAAGGGGTTGGGCCCATCCGGCTTGGTCGGCGCGGTGCCGCCGATTATGCTTATGTGGGTGAAGTCTTCGCCGACGGAGCCGTGCCAGTGGCTCTCCCCGGCGGGGATGAAGAAGGTCATCCCAGGCTCGGCGATGTATTCCCTCTCCCTGCTCGCTACCTTCCCCCTGCCGGTGAGTATCCAGAGGCACTGGTCATGCTCGTGGGTGTGCCACGTGTTCCTTACCCCCGCCGGGAAGGAGACGAGGCTCACGTTGAGGCTCTTGGCCCCCGTCTCCCTTCCGTAGACCTTCTTTATCGTGACCTCGCCGGTGAATATGCCGCCCGACGTCGGCTCCGCTTTAACCTCACCCAGCTTCTTAACCTGCATAAAGTATCGAGTTGATTGTCCATTTCATACTAAATCAAATTAGCGGTGGGAAATAGGTGGAAAGGGAAATAACAAGTGGCTTTAAACGAAGGCGCTCAGCACGATGATGCCGCCGACGACCATGAGCATCCCCACGATCTTAGGGGTGCTGAGGCCCTCCTTCGATACGAGGTAGGAGAAGATGGCGACGAGGACCGCGTTCCCGGCCGAGTTGGCCGTCGTGGGGCCGCCCGGTCCGATGGCTACAGCCTTCTTAATGCAGTACATCCCCGCTGCGAGGCATACGCCAGCGGCGACGGGGACGATGAGCATGACAGTCGACGTCCCTGAGAGGTTGGCGGTGAAAGCACCCGTTTAGTAGTAGGCGAGGAGAGGACCCAAAAGACACCGACACTCAACCAGAGTATCTGAGACGCGAAGATGCTGTCCATCTACTCGTGTGCCGCGAACTTGAGTAGTGAGTTTGTGATCCCGAACATGGCCATGGTTCCGAGGGCATAGCCCCACCAGAGTATTATGCTGAGCTCCATATCCCACAGGAACCGGGCTGCTTGCATATACACATTTTTTCCCAATTATTTGCGTTTTCCGCACCCGTGGCTGGGTACGGATTCCCTGTGGGGAGTATGGCTGTTTTCCACGTTTCTTATTGCTTGGCTCAAATCAGGGGTGGCTGTTTCAATGGGCGCCTTGGCAGCTTACAGTAACTTCGGTGAGTGTACTTGCCTCCCCGAACACGGGCACTTCAGCGGTAATGACCTTCCTTACTGCTCTACATAAATAAGAGTCGGAGAGCCTTTGAGGCCGTGGCTCAATATACCCAAAGTAGTCTCCCAGTAAAACGGTGCCCCTTTTTGGGCAAGGATTTAACTCTCCCTTACGTTGGTGACATAATGGGCCCGATTCGGAGCCGGTGTTGCTGTGTTGGGTAAGAAGCTGGAGTTAAATGAGGACGACCTCCTCTTCATGGACACCCTTCAGGGCTGCGAATTCGGCCACGTCTCCGAGGCGAAGCTCAGGGGGGAGCTCCAGGAGCACGGCATGGCGGAGTCAACCTACAACGCCGTTAGGCGTAAGCTCCTCTTCGCCAGATTCATAGGCAGCGTCTACGGGAACCTCACCTTAGAAAATAAGAACTACAGGCCGCTAGAAGCCGAGGGCGATGAGGAGACCACCTAGCAGGCAGGTCACCGCTGTCAGCAGCAGGGCCACCACCAAGTGTTTCCTCATTATAATCGACTCGGTCTCCTTACCCGCGGCTACTGTGGCGACCGCGTTGTTGATCTTCGAGGGGGTCACCGAGCTGGCGACGCCTCCCCCGACCGCGTGGCCACCGTAGAGCGTCATGAACTGCGTGGGGCTGAGCCCGATCGTGTCGGCGGCGGTCTTCTGTATCTTGTAGAATAAGACGTTCGAGGTGGTCTCGGAGCCGCCGACGATGGCTCCGAGGAAGCCGAGGCTGGATGAGACGTAGATGTAAGCGCCGCCGAAGACGAGTGCGAGGGTGTCGCCGAGCACCTGGTTCATGGTTGAGCCGGACATGACGAAGCTGACGCCGAAGTAGACCATGATGGTGAGTACGGGTGCGGGGGTGCGCTTCAGCCAGATGGTTACGCCCTTCCTTAGCTGGTCGCGCGTCGGCTTCAGGGTCGCCAGGCTCATCGCCGTGGCGATGAATATCCATGTGTAGATCTGTGAGAGTATGTCTAGGTCGACCCTCTGTGAGCCGACTGCGATGACCTCCGCGGCTCCGGGCGCCTTGGAGAGGTAGTCGCCGATGGCTGGTAGGCTGACGACGGTGGCGAGGATTGTGAGGATGACGAGGGGGGAGAAAGAGCGCCAGACCTCGCCGCGCTCAACGTTCTCCCCAGAGACGATGTCCCCCGATCTCCCCCTAGTCAACCTGTCGTAGACGGTCAGGGAAAGCATCGTGAAGAGGCCCGCTATCACGCCAATGATGCGTATCGGGATCAATTCGAAACCTAGCATGTAGTCGACGCCTGCGCTGAGTAGGCAGGCTCCCGCGAGGGCGAGGCCGCAGATGAGGCCGGGGACGAGGCCCTTCTTCATCGACTTCTTGCCGCCGACGAGCCATAGGATGGCGAAGGCGAAGCCCGTCGAGATGGCTGGGAGGTAGACGGCTATCTTGAAGGCCAGCGCGATGGCGTTTAGACCGAATAGCTGGCTGGGCAGGGTTATTGGGATGCTTAGGAGGCTGAAGCTGGTGGTGGGGTCGTAGCCTAGGACGGCGACGCTTATGGCGGCGAGTTGGCTGAAGCCCATCGCGGTGAGTAGGGGCGGGAAGAGGGCGGGGGTCACGACGCCGAGGGCGGAGAGGAAGGAGCCGAAGCCGACGCCGATGTAGAGCGCCTGCACCTCGTTGCCGGCGACCTGCTTCTTGATGACCGCGGAGATGGTCTTGAGGGCGCCCGCCTCCTGCATAATGTAGATCAGGAGCATGGTGGCGGCGACGGTGAAGGCGATGCCGAAGCTCTTGAGGAAGCCGACGAGTGTGGAGGCGCCGGCGTCGAGGGGGGTGTTTCCGAAGTTTGAGACGGCGAGGACGACGGCGAGGCCCCATCCGATGAAGGACATGTTAAGGCTCCCCTGTCTGAGGAAGGCGACGCCTATGAGGACGACCAAGAGGGGGTAGAAGGCGAGGAGGAACTTGGCGGTCGTCCCCGTAGCTGTGTAGGCTGACACGACGGCGAGCACGCCGAGGACGGCGAGGACCGCGAGCGAGGCGTCCCTTACCCTCTTCTCGTCCATGGAAAACCCCTGAAATACCCAAAAATGGTGTGCCTGAGTAGATAAGCCTTGGCGGTTATGCCTTCTTTACGGCTTCTCGAGTCTCCTGATGAGGCGCTTGAGGCGCTCTTTGTCCTCCCTAGTCGCCTTGAACTCTTTGTCGTGGGGGCAGACCGTGTCATAGACGAACTTGTGGGAGTCGACGTCGTAGACGAGCGGGTAGATGGTGCAACCCTCGGGGCGGCTTGGGTATATTCTGCATTTACCCTCCTCGAGGAAGAAGCAGGCCTTGTCGCGATTCCTGAGGCGGGTCTCCTCCTCGACCCTTATGCTGAATTCGACCCGCTTAAAGCCGAGTTTTTCGATCCTCTTTAGGTCGTCTTCGGTGAGGGGCATCTCGGTCTCGAGGCAGCAGGCGACGCAGCCGTGGAGCAGGCAGGGTGAGCCGTCGGATAATCGTCCCCCCTCCCCGGCGTCGCCGCTGTTCCCCATGTTGATTAGCCCTGAAGACATTTGGTCTCCCCCGTTATCAACCTGCTCACAGGGAGCGTTTCCCCTCTCCGGGAAGCTAAACGCGATCGTCACGGTTGGCGGGGCTCGACCACCGCTTCGGATGGATGACTGGCCCCGGCTGCATCTACTGGGCCAGCCTGCTGCTTGGGGCTGCGGGGCACTTCATCACCGTCTACGCGATGGCGGAGAACCGGTTCTTCGCTACGACGGTCAGGATCCAGGAGGAGAGGGGGCATAGGGTGGTCAACTCGGGTCCATACTCCGTAGTGCGGCACCCCGGCAACGCGGGCGCAATCCTCTTCAACATAGCCCTCCCCGGCCTACTAGGAAGCTCCGTGGCATTCTTACCCGCGATAGCTACGATCGCCATAACGATGCTCCGCACCTGGATGGAGGACGAGTTCCTCCAGCGGAGTCTTCCCGGATACACCGACTATACTAAGCGTATCAAATGGCGGCTAATCCCCGGCGTCTGGTAAAACGTTCAACATCGTCGGGGGAAATTTTTTTTCCGTTACGAGCAGCAGTACCCCACAAGCCTTACTATGTTAGTCCCCCTCCGGGTGAACCCGCACACCGAACCTTCATAACCAACCCCCACCCCCACTAACCCCAACATGGAGAAGACAACTACCTCCAAACTCCTCCACCGGGGAAGGAACTTCAGCTTCAAGACCGACGAGGTCCAGTTCCCCAACGGCAAGACGACCACCCGCGACATAGTTGATCACCCCGGCGCAGTCGCCATAGTCCCCATCCTCGAAGATGGGCGCATCCTCCTAGTCAAACAGTACCGCTACTCCACCGGCAAGGAACTCCTGGAGATACCCGCGGGCACCTTGGAGAAGGGGGAGGCCCCAGATACCTGCGCCCGCAGAGAACTCAGGGAGGAGACGGGCTACACCGCCGGCTCCATGAAGAAGGTACTCGCCATGTACATGGCACCCGGCTACAGCAACGAGGTCATCCACCTCTACTTCGCCACAGGCCTCAAGGCCGGAGAGTCGAAGACTGAGGAGGATGAGGACATAACCATCGAGGCCTATGGCCCCGACGAGCTGCTTGAGATGATGGAGAAGAACACCATAGAGGACGCGAAGACCATCGCCGGCGTGCTCAGCTTCCTGACGCGGGGCTAGTCTCCCCGAAGGTTCTGTAGATTAGGAGCGTCACTCCGAGGAGCGCCACGGCTACCACGACGTTCGACCAGAAGGCGAATACGATCCCGTAGCCGTCGGTCAGCCACCCTAGCACCGCCGCCGCGACGGATCCGAGTCCGAAGCTGAAGAAGAACATCACACCGTAGCTCAGCCCCATGAGGCGCCTCGGGGTGACCCTGCTGACGAGGTTGGTCATCGAGGGCTGGTGGGCGAAAACCGCGACGCCGTAGATCAGCGTGAAAGCGATGACGACGGGGTAGCCAGTGGGCGCCAGGAGCAGCAGGAGCAGGCTGAGTAGCACACCGATGATCGATCCGAGTATGATCTTGGTCGGCCCGACCTTATCCGAGCCCCTGCCGCCGATAAGCTGACCGGCGACGCCGAAGAGTAGGATGAGGGAGCTGCCTATAGCGGCGAACTCGCCGGTGTAGCCCTGCCCCAGCCTAAGGAAGGTGGGGAAGTAGACCTCAACGCCCCTGAAGACGAATCCGACGAGGGCGTTGAATAGGAGGATCTGCCAGAAGTTGGGGAGCCTGAGGAACTCCATCAGGGCGAGTTTCCTCGGCCCCTTGGGGGCATCCTCCTCGATGCTTATCCTGTTCATCAGGAAAGCCGTCCCGATGCTGAGGAGGCCGAAGAAGATGAAGCTGAACCTCCAGTCGATGAGGACTCCGAGTAGGAAAGCCACAGTAGGCGTCAGCACCTGCCCGGCGTTCCCCGCCGCGTTGTGGATGCCCATGGCGCTGCCCGTGGTCTTCGGGAAGGCCTGGGCGATGAGCTTGTTCGCAGTCGGGTGGTAGAAGCTCGCCCAGAGGGCCATCAGGAACATGGCTGCGGCGAAGGTGTAGATCTCCCTGCAGACGAGGAATAGGACGCTCGAGGCGCCAGCGAGGCCTATACTGATCCTCGCGACCTTGACGCTCCCGATCATGTCCGAGAGTGGGCCGCCCGCCAGCGCCCCGGTACCGTAGATGAAGTATGTTGCGGTGGCGACGAGGCCGAGGGTCTGGAAGCTAACACCAAGGCTCTGGGCGATGTTGCTGAGGAGAGGGGGGAGGACCAGGAAGAGGCTATGGTTGAGGGAATGGGCGGCGCCGAGGAGCCCGAAGGTCACGAGGTCCCGATTCATGGAGAGCAGAGCCGTCGAGACGGGTTAAATCCCTTCCGGGGGACCCGAGACCCTTTAAGATCGGGTCGCGTTGAACTCCCATGGAGTACGACGTAATCTTAAAGGATGCCCGGATCATCGATGGGACCGGGAAACCCGCCTACAAGGGTTCGATAGGAGTCTCAAAGGGTAAGATCGCCGCCCTCGGCGGGGTCAAGGGCGACGCGAAGGAGACTATAAACGCCAAGGGGCTCTACGCCAGCCCCGGGTGGATAGACGCCCACAGCCACGCCGACGGAACCATCCTCTTCTACCCCAAAGCCGAGAGCTACGTGATGCAGGGCGTCACCACCTTCGTGGGCGGTGAGTGCGGCGGAAGCCCGGCCCCACTCGGAGACCTCATCAAGCTCCCGGGTATCGCGACGGACTACCTAGACGAGCTCATGCCCCACAAGTTCTACCCCGAGAAGGACCTCCTCAACAGAGAACAGGTCAACCAATTGATGAAGAAAAAGTTCGGGTGGACGGTGGACTGGAACACCATGGCTGAGTGGTTCAAGCGAGTGGATGGTAAGGTATCTGTCAACGTCGCACCGCTTGTCGGGCAGGGAAACGCCCGCTACATGATCCTGGGTGAGGACTACAAGCGCCACTCCAAGCCGGATGAACTGGAGAAAATGAAGGAGATCATACGCTCCTCGATGAACGACGGGTGCATCGGTCTCAGCACGGGACTCGACTACGACCCCGGCGTCTGGGCAAGCATGGATGAGATCAACGCCTGCGTCGAGGTGCTGAAGGAGTACCCGAACTCGGTCTACTGCCCACACTGGAGGAGGACTGGCAGACGCAGGGAGGTCAAGGCCGGGGACTACCGCCCCAACAAGCTCGACGGCATCCTGGAGTCGATAGACTCCTGCAGGAAGACGGGGGTCCCGACGAACCTCGCCCACCTCACCCCCGCGTGGCGCCTCGTCCCCGAGGGAGACGACGACATGGAGGAGGCGAACTACAGGAGGACGCTCAAGTTCATCGACGACGCCCGCGCCGAGGGGCTCCCCCTAACGTTCGACCACATGCCCTGGTTCATCTTCGGCGGCTTCTCCGTGATGCCCTACCTCTGCAGCCTCCTGACGCCCTGGCTGAAGGAGCAGGGGAACAGGGCGAAGCTCGCCGAGTGGCTCAAGGTCCCCGACTACCGGAAGGAGGTCATCGATGACATCCAGAGCGGGAAGTGGTTCATCCGCCTCGCCTACAACCCGAACAGCAACCCGCAGTGGGCGGAGAACATCTGGGTGACGAAGCACAAGACCCCCGGCCTCGCCGGGAAACACGTCGCACAGATAGCTAAGGAGAAGGGGAAGAACCCGCTGGATACTTGGTTCGACCTGATCTGCGAGGACCCCGATAGCAGGGGCGTCGCCGTCGGCGTGGCCGAGACGGGGAGCTTCCCACAGAAGCCTTTCCGAGCCGTCTTCTTCCAGCACCCCGTCTGCGCCCTCAGCCTAGACCAGTACGTCGTCGACGATAAACGCGAGCAGAAGACGCCCCCATACGCCATCCCCGGTATAAACACCTACGCCGCCTTCCCCGGCTTCATAAACGAGTTCGTCAAGAAACACAAGCTCTTCACACTCGAGGGAGCCATCAAGGTGATGAGCACCCAGGGCGCAGACAACCACCTCCTCAAGGGCAGGGGCAGGATAACACCCGGCAGCATAGCCGACATAACCCTCTTCGACTACGACAAACTAGAGGTCACGGGGGACGCCATCGAACCCAGGAAGCACCCGAAGGGGATAATACACGTCCTCGTCAACGGGGTCCCCGTCGTCGAGAACGGGAAACACACCGGCGCCACGCCTGGCCGAATCATCAAGCGGGCAAAATAATTTTTCCCATAAGTATCGCCGGGCGTAAGAATTCATCCCAGACACTCTACCACCGGCGAGGGAAAAGCCATATCCACCCGCCCCACCCCTAAACAACCAAGTGACCAAAGTGAACCAGGACGAGTCGATAGCGAGGAGGAGGAAGGAGCTCCTCAAGGAGATGGAGCGCCGCGGGTTTGAGACCATCGTCCTCCTAAACGAGGTCGTCAACCAGAACCCCTGCAACTTCGTCTACCTCTGCCCCGACGGCATCGGTGACGAGCACCAGAGCATCATCCTCACCGTCAACGGGGACGTCACCCTCGTCTGCCCCCATTGGGGCGCGAAGCTCGCCGAGGAGAGCGGCAAGTACAGCAAGGTCGTAGCGGTGAGGCAGGAGAAGGGCCACCACATGAGGGGGACACAGGTAGCCCTCACAGGCTACAACCCAGACCGGATATGCTTCGACCTCAGCACGATGAGCAGCCAATTCGCCTACGCCCTCGCTGAGACCCTCCACATCAAGATCGACCCCAAGAAGGACCTCAGCGACCACATCTTCACCATGCGGAGCATGAAGGACGAGTACGAGGTAGCCGAGATCAAGCGGGCGATAAACATCACCGAGAACGCCGTCTACGAACTCATCCAAGGCACCCTCCCTGGAGCCGACACTTGGAAGCTGAAGAAGCGCCTCGACTCCCGCCTCATAGAGCTCGGCGCCCTCGACCACAGCTTCGACTCCACCATAAGCTTCTGCAGGGGACCCCGGCGACCATACGGGACGGTGAAGCACATGGACATACTCAGCGTAGACGTCGGGGTCCGCGTGGAGTCCGGTTACTGCAGCGACATGGGGCGCACGTGGCCGGTGACACTCGATACCGACGCGAAGGACTTCCTAGACCGGGTCGTAAAGGTCCAGAGGGAGGGGATCAAGCAAATCCGTGAGGGGGTTTCGGGCAACGAGGTCCTCCGATACGCCAACTCCCTCCACGAGGAGATGGGCTTCGAGCCGACGCCCCGCTGCGGCCACCAGATAGGACTCGACGTCCACGACTACACCATGCCCTACGCGCCGAACTTCGGCTCCATAGAGACGGACGCCCTCTCCCTCAAGGCGGGGATGACCCTCACATACGAGCCCATAAGGCACGACGCGAGGCTGAGCATGAGGAGCCACGTCGAGGACATAATCCTCGTCACCAAGGGAGACCCCATCGTCCTCAACCAGATGCCCTGGGACCCAGTCTTCTAACTGGGTTAAGGTTATTTCCCCCACCGCACCGCCTTATTGCAGGTGTATAGCAATGCCAGTCGACGTCGTCATAAAGAACGGCACGCTCGTTCTCCCCTCCGGCCTCTGGGAGGGGAGCCTCGTCATCGACGAGGGCAAGATCATAGGCATCATGAAATCGGGTGAGCCAAAGGCCGACAGAGTCATCGACGCCACGGACAGATACGTCCTCCCGGGCATGGTCGACATGCACGTCCACCTAAGGGACCCCGGCAACCCGGAAAGGGAGAACTTCGAGTCGGGCACACGTGCCGCGGCCGCGGGGGGCGTAACCTCGGTCATGGACATGCCGAACACCGTCCCAGCGACTGTGACCGTCAAGGCCTTCGAGGAGAAGAAGGCGATAGCGTCGAGGAAGTCGCTGGTCGACTTCGGCATCGTCGGCGGCGCTGGCGAGGTGCCTGAGGAGGAGCTGCGCGGCCTCGCGAAGGCGGGCGCCGTGGCCTACAAAAGCTTCATGATCGCCCGCTTCAAGGAGCTCGCGGCGGACGACTGGCAACTCAGGAAGAACTTCGAGATCATCGCGGACGAGGGGCTCCCATGCCTGATACACGCTGAGAACCAGGTGATAGTCGACCGGGGGACGGCGGAGGCGAAGAGGCTGGGGCGTGTCGACCCTATGGCCCACGGCGAGTTCCGCCCCCCCATCGCGGAGGCGGAGGCTGCGAGCCGCGCCTTGATGTTCGCGGAAGAGGCCGGGATGCACCTACACATCTGCCACATCACGGCCGGGAGCGTCGTCGATATCCTGGAGGAGGCGCAGATCAGGGGCGTCGACGCGACGGGTGAGACCTCGACGAACTACCTGCTCATGAACGAGGAGACCATGAAGGAGAGGGGCCCCTACGCGAAGGTGGACCCGCCACTCAGGACTGAGGCAGACCAGTCCCAGCTCTGGGACGCGCTGAACGACGGCGTCATCGACGTCCTCGCAAGCGACCACGCCCCCTACACGAAGGAGGAGAAGGAGAAGGGGTGGAAGAACATCTTCGACGCCCCCAGCGGCGGCGTCGTGATAGAGACGACCCTGCCCCTGATGCTGAACGCGGTCAACGACGGTAGGATAGGGCTGGAGCGTCTCGTCGAGGTCTTCAGCACGAACCCGGCGATGATCAACGGCATATACCCGAAGAAGGGGGCATTGAACATCGGGGCCGACGCCGACGTCGTGGTTGTGGACATGGATAAGCCCTTCAAGATCAGGGGTGAGGACCTGAAGACGATCCAGAAGATCACGCCCTACGAGGGCATAGATGGGGTCGGTGCGCCTGTGATGACCATGCTCCGCGGCACCATGATCTATGCGGACGGGCAAGTCATCGGTAAGCCGGGCTACGGCAAGTGGCTCCGCCCTATCGAGGAGTTCTAGCCCCCCTCCCACCCCGTATAGGTTTCCCTTTTCTCGCTTCGTATCGAGACTTATTGTGAATTTTTTACATGGATGAGGGAGGCATCTTGGAGGAATATCTGGCGCGTCTGCTGGAGCGTCCTGTTGGTTAGGTGGGCTATGACGCCGTCTACCTGGAATCGGGGTAGTTCTCGGTAGGTTGGGTGTTTGAGGAGGCGTAGACCGGTTATCCTGTACGGGCGGTCTGGATGGGTGTCTTCGGGTTCGCAGCCCCACTTGTGTTTGTTGTATTCTATGAGGCCGACACCACGGGGTACTTCCGATGGGGCTAGGAGACGGAGGGGGGTAAGGAGGTAGTGATAGTTACAGCCACTGCAAGCGAAACCGGCGCGGAAGTCGCCCCGCGTCACCTTGACCTCGACACCCCGAAGTACGCATTCCCCCGCCTCGGCTCCCGTGAGGGAGGCGGGGTCGAAGTCGTCCACGGGCTCGTCCTTCCCATTACCGGCGTTGAAGCGAAGCCCCACCCCCACGGCATCCGCCACCGTCTTATTATCCAGTTCAATGTAGCGGCGGAGCCCGACCTGACTGAGGGGCACCTCGGTATCAGCTAGGAAGCAGCCCCGGTTTAGGAGCCACAGGACGGCGACACTCTTCAGGTGCTTATGCTCAGGAGACTCCATAGGCGGTTAGGAGTGCCCCATTTGATCCCCAGCTATTTAAGCGGAGTCGAGTGGACGTGGGCTGAGACATGTGAAAGTGGCAGGGCGCGGGCAAGTTTCTTCCCTCCCCGAGACGCTTCATCTACGAATGAGAATGGGCTCTCTACGATTCGTGAAGGACGAGGTCACGGCCGAAAACTGCATGGTGACGGCCTCAACGCCGCCGTCCGCCGAGGCTGGGCTCAGGATACTGAAGGCCGGGGGCAACGCCTTTGACGCCGGTGTCGCCGTTGGTTTCTGCAACACTGTGCTAGAGCCCTACCTAGCAGGGCTTGGGGGCTTGGGTTTCATGGTTGCCTTCTCAGCTGAGGAAGGGCGAGCAGTCTCCATCGACTTCAACACGAGGGCGCCGAGGTTGGCGTCCCCTGAGATGTTCAAAGTCGTCGGCGAGGCCGCCGCCGGGGGCACCAAGATATTCAACGTCGAGGGGAACGAGAACAGCGTCGGGGGGAAGGCCCTCACAATCCCCGCGACCTGCGCCGGCTTCCTCAAGGCCCACGAACTCTACGGCATCCTCCCCCTCGTGGAGGTCGTCGAGCCCGCCCGGAAGCTCGCCGCGGAGGGGTTCATCCTCGGCTGGGACCAGGCACTCGTCAACGCGACGCTGGAGCGGGAGAGCCAGAGGTGCCCCGCAATAGACGATGTCTGGCTCCCCGGCGGGTTCCCGGCGGCGCCGGGGACAAGGATAGTGCAGCCCGACCTCGCCAGGCTCCTGAAAAAGATAGGCGCAGAGGGACGCAACGCCGTATACTCCGGCGAGGTGGCGAAGGCCGTCGAGGAGGCAGTCGCGGTGGCAGGAGGAGTGATGACCGCGGAAGACCTTGCTAGCTACGAGCCCTCCGTCGGGCAGCCCCTCAAGATCGGGTACCGAGGGCTTGAGGTGACGACTACCTCGACTCCGAGCGGCGGCGTCACAATACTCGAGGCCATGAAGGTCCTGGAGGGTTACGACCTAGCAGGGATGGGGCACAACTCAGCAGAGTACCTACATATCCTCGTGGAGGACTCGCGCCACGCATTCGCCGACCGGTATAGCCTCCTCGGGGACTGGGAACACGTAGATGTTCCTCTTTCGGGGCTGCTGTCCGACTCCTACGCCTCTCACATCCGGGAGCTCATCTCAGAGGGCATGTCGTTCCCGACAGAGGGTGCGGAACCCTGGGTCAGCTACCTCGGCTCCCCCCTCCACGACCCATGGCGGCACGAGGGCAGGAGGAAGCCCACGCCCAAGAGTGTATCACCTCTGGGCCCCGCCGTGGGTGAGACGAGTCACTTCAACGTCGTCGATGCCGAGGGGAACGCGGTCGCCTGCACCCACACCCCAGGCTTCCAGGCTGGAGTCGTCCCCAAAGGGACCGGTCTCTACCTGACCGCCGCCATGGGGTGGTTCATACCCGCACCGGGGTACCCAAACAGCGTCGCCCCGTGGAAGAGGCCCGTGATGAACATGGGGCCGTTAATGATCCTGAAGGATGGGGCACCGATCATCGTCGAGGGCGCACCGGGGAGCCGCCGAATAATCGAGCGGAACCTCCAGGTGGTCCTAAACATGGTGGAGTTCGGCATGGGGCCGCAGGACGCGATATCCGCGCCCACGGTCGACGCCAGCGGCCTCGACACCCTCGTTGACTCGAGGATACCCTCCGCCCCCGTCGAGGAGCTGAGGAGGAGGGGGCACAACGTAAAGGTCGTCGAGGAGGGGCCTGGCTTATCCTACTTCGCTAGGCCGTCAGCCATACTCATCGGCGACGACGAATTGAGGGGAGGGGTCGACCTCTACCGGAGGTCCCTCGCCCTCGGGCTCTAGCCGGGAAGGGTCTATATCCCCCTGTTCCACACCATCGCTCAATGATTAAGAGGGCTATAGTCGAGATCGACGAGGAGAAGTGCAACGGCTGCGGCGAATGCGTCCCACGGTGCGTCGAGGGGGCGCTCAAGATCGTGGACGGTAAGGCGAGGCTCGTCAGCGAAACCTACTGCGACGGACTCGGCGCGTGCCTCGGCACATGCCCCAGAGATGCGATCAGAGTCATAGAGCGGCAAGCCCCCGCCTTCGACGAGGAGGCGACGAAAGAGTACCAGCGCTCCCAGAGGCGCCCGTCGAGGCTCAGGAACTGGCCCGTGCAGCTCAACCTTGTCAACCCGAAGGCCCCGTTCTTCAAGGGCGCGGACCTCCTCATAATGGCGGACTGCGTCCCCGTCGCCAGCCCCGACTGGCAGGGCACCCTCCTCAAGGGTGAGGTCGTCCTCGTCGGCTGCCCCAAGTTCGACGATGTCCCCGCCTACCTCGAGAAACTCACAGATATATTCCGATACAACGACATAAAATGCGTCACCATCGTCCACATGGAGGTCCCCTGCTGCTCCGGCCTCGCCGGCCTAGTCTCAAGGGCCATAAAGGACGCCGGGAAGAAAACCCCCCTAGAGCGCCTCGTCCTCAGCGTCGAGGGAGAGCCCATCTGAAAGTCTTATCCCGCATCAGCAACAGCTTAGTCTAGGCAGATTCTGGAGGTAAACGAGACGAAGATCACGGACATCAAGACCTACCCCATGTGGATCCCGTTGAAGGAGACTGACCCCGTCTCCGCCTACCCGAAGAGGAGGAGCGTACACATCCTCGTCGAGGTGTCGACGGACGAGGGGATCAAGGGGTACGGCGAGGCCATCCCCTACACCTACGGCGCCGTCGGGGGCTACATCGAGCAGCAGCTGAAGCCCCTACTGATCGGGGAGGACCCGATGCAGTTGGAGCGCCTCTGGAACAAGGTTTACCACATAAGCTTCGGCCACGGCATCAAGGGCACATCGATACACGCCCTGAGTAGCATCGAGATCGCCCTATGGGACATAATCGGGAAGGCCCGCAACCTCCCCGTCTATGAGATGATAGGGGGACTCTGCAAACCGAAGGTAAAGGCATACGCGAGCCTCATGGAGTACAAGAAGCCCGAGGAGGTAGCAAAGATAAGCCAGCGCTGGGTAGAGGAGGGCTACAAGGGCATCAAGATCCACCAGGGTAAACACGACGGCGTCGCCTGCACGAAGGCCGTGAGGGACGCGGTTGGAGACGACATCGAAGTTATGCTTGACGTCAACGGGGCCTGGACCCCCGGGGAGGCGCTTAAGGCGGCGCGCCAGCTTGAGAGGTACGAACTCACGTGGCTCGAGGAACCCATCTGGCCCGTCGACGACTACGACAGTCTCGCCCGGCTCCGGACAAAGACCGACATCCCCATCGCCGGCGGGGAGAACGAGTACACCCACTACGGCTTCAAGAACATCGTGGAGAAGCACCCCTACGACCTGATCCAGCCCGACGTGATCATGACGGGTGGCATAAGTGTGTGCAAGAAGATTTTCGCCCTCGCCGAGGCTTGGAACCTAGACCTCGCCACCCACAGCTTCTTCTTCGGCCCAGGCATCCCCGCCTCCGTCCACCTCAGCCTCAGCAACAACCGGAGCGAGTGGGTCGAGATCAACGCAGTCCCCCTGGAGGCCTACTTCATAGACCCCTCCTACCGCCCCCAGAATGGCTACCTCACTGCCCCTAACAAGCCCGGGCTCGGCTTCGAGGTAAACTGGGATATCGTAGAGAAATATGCAATCAAATGATCAGCCATTTCTTTCGACTCTACTTTTTTCATACCGAAATAATTCAAGGCAACACGAGAAAATCTCAATCGTCTAGATTTGAGAACGTTTATTATCTCAAACCACGGAGTTGCAGGAAATGTCCGATGAAGCTTTAAAACGCCAGATTGAATTATGTAATTCAAGCATAAACACGGAGAATTTTACTCCTGCTGTCGACGCCCTCTTAAACATGTTGCCAGCGGAGATGCGATCCGAGATCGAGAACGTAGATGGTGTCTACAAAGAGTCGCAATCATACGTGCCTCGTTTTATCAACAATGTGGTGATCACGATGGAGTTTGTGACAATCAAGACTCTAGACCACGACGCCTTATATTCAGTGATACTAGATAGAATTAAGAAATCATAATTTTTATAATATCGTCGAAAACTGGGGCCTCTATCGACCTGTCCGAGTCCCTGTTCATTCCTCCTTCGAGAACGCTGATTTCTTCGGGAGGTTGAAGTAACGGGGCGGATTCAATAGGTGGTGGGATCGGTGAGGCCCACTCGTCCAAGAGTCCAATTTATCTTATTAATTGATTTATTTGTTCTGTGTAACTCTGATAATACCATGCAATAACCACGTGTAATATGACTTTTCGCGCGCGTATCTCTAGAATGGTTGATCGATACCCTTTGTCCCAGTAGGTGTCCGATGGCTTCATGCGCGCACGAGTGTATATTTTATCCACCAGAAGCATCTCCCATGGAAGATATTTTCTCCCGTGATGCATCCCGTGTGTCGGCTGAAGAGCTCCAAGAACTCATCTTTGGTGAAGTAGTTTTTCACGATCAGGTGTTTGCTTCCGTCGTTGAGGGTACGTAGCTTGTAGGTGTTAGGATCCCCCGGTTTGCTTATTGAGTCTCCTCCGATTCCCTCGATGAATGTGTTGTCGGATAGGAATACGTGTGCTCCGGGTTTGAGTACCCTGTGCATCTGTTCGATCCATTCGTCGAGGTCCTCCCTTCTGACGTGGCTCAACCAGAAGCTCGCGAGGGCGCCACTGAATGTTTTTTCAGGGTACTCTATCCTGTAGGCGTCCATGACTTTGAACTCCGTGGGGCAGCGGTAGGTCTTGCTAATCGCGATGTCGAGGACGGTCTGGTTGACGTCGATTCCCACGATGCTCCTCGCAGTCTCCGAGGCCCCCTGGGTCCAGTAGCCAGTTCCGCACCCGATATCTATCACGTCCATGCCTGAGAGGAAACGCTTCATCTCGCCCCCCATGAGGTCCTGTTCCTCCTGGCGACGTGGGTCATTCCGCTCGTAGATTTGCTCGTACTCCTTTGCCCTGTCTTTATAGTACTTGACCATATCATTCGACATTGAGTGAAAGTGGCTCACTTTTTATTAAAAGAAATTGGCCAAGCGTGCTCATCGACAATTACGCGCAACGGCCGCCGCCTATACTCCTACCGACGCTCCTAATTATTATGGCACCCAAAGTCAATTATCTGCCTAGATGGTAAAGGTAGGTTAAAGGGGTCATCATGAGTGTGAGTGAGCCGGGTTTCGAAAGTTATTTTGGAGCTGCACTCTTCACATGTGGCATAATTTGGGTGTGGGATTATATCTCTTCACTATTCTTTCCAGGCCAAGCGGCGTTAAACCTGACACTTCTCTCATCCTTCATATATCTTGAAGCTAGCTTCATAGGGTCCTATGGGCTTACTCGTAAGAAACTGCAAAATCAAGTAAATATCGGGTTGAGGGCAGGGATAGCGGCTTTCTTAGTGAACCTAGTTTTCAGACTGATAGTTTTCGACCTTATAGAAGCACTCTGGGGGGTAATCATCTATTTAATATTTTTAATAATTGGGGGTGCTTTAGGTGGATTATTCGCAAAAAGAGTCACAGAAAACAAAAAATGAGTATATAAGAGGACTTTGATAGGCTTCACTATAACTTTCTGAATTATTAACCTCAAAGATAGCATTTTTCACTATCTCGGGCTTTCTACTTATAAACAAACGTCAGTTTGTTCTCTTGTTATACCGATTTTTCGAAATCATTTTATTTATATAACTAAATTAAATCATCGAATTAATTTTTTAATAAGACAGCAAAAAATGTTAAATAGTATTGAATGGTTTATGCGGATAAATCTTATAACCAATACATACAATAATTATTTTCGGGGTATTGAATTTCTATGTTGGTTGCAGGAAGAATGTTTGCCCTCGGTATGTTGATCGCCATCTGTGTTTTAATCATAGTGTGCATGGAGTTAGCTAAAAAAAATCTCCCAACATTCCGAAAGATAGCTGGGCTCGACGCTCTACCTGAAATGATTGGTAGGGCAGCCGAGATGGGTAAGCCCGTACACTACACGACAGGCCTTGGTGAATTGAATACTAATATGGCTTCTCAACTTGTTGCAGGACTTAGTGTACTCTCATACGTCTCTGAAATATGTGCCAAATTAGGTGTGAGGGTAATCTACACTGTGTACCAGTCACAGGTTATGCCCATCGCAACCGAGTTGATGAAAGAAGCATACACCAGAGCCGGCAAAGCTGACGAGTTCGACGCGGACGACCAAGTCAGGTACATGTCTGGCGAGCAGTTCGCTTACGCCTCAGCTGTGCAAGGAGTCGCGGAAAGGGAGCGCCCCGCCGCTAACATAATGATCGGGCCATTCTACGCGGAGTCGATGTTGTTCGCCGAGACATTCTACAGGATCGGTTCAATACAGCTTGCCGGAACTGCGAGGGGTTACCAGATCCCGTTCTTCGCTGTTGTCTGTGACTACTTACTTATCGCGGAGGAGATCTATGCTGCAGGAGCTTACGTATCAAAGGATGCGGTACTAACCGGAAGTATAAGAGGGCAAGACGTCGGAAAATTCATCGCGCTTATCCTGATGTTGGTCGGCGTGATACTCACACTCGCGGGCAGCAATGCTCTGATCAACGTGATGAAATTATAGGAGGATGAATGAATGTCAATAATTATGAAGAAGAGTGTCCCAATTGCGCTTGTATTCATTACTGCAGTGATATTCTTATTGGAGTATTTCGTGTTACCCACCGAGCTAAAAAGCACTGTAACGATGCTGCAGAACTGGGGAATCATTTTAACAGCCTTCACCCTCGGCTTTGGAGCCGTTAACATGTTTGTGTTCCACGGTAAACAGGTGTCCCGTAGGGCGAAAGGCCAGTGGCCCTATAGCCTATGGTTACTCATTATACTCGTACTATTCACGTTAGTCGGTGTAATCATGGGAGCCACATCAACCCAATACTCGTGGTTATACAACTCCTCTTACTTCGCACTAAGCGCCACTGTCTATTCATCTCTTGGCTTCTACATGACTTCCGGCATCTACCGAGCATTGAGAGCCAAAAACGCTGAATCCGCGTTACTTCTGATTGTAGGGGTTATAGTTCTGGCGCGGAATGCTCCCGCACTAGCAGCACAATTTCCAATCCTGGTTAATATGGACAGCTGGCTCAGCTCCGTGCCAACAACCTCTGCTCAGCGTGGCATCATGATCGGTGCTGCATTAGGCGCTATTGCCCTTGGTTTAAGGACTATGATTGGAAGGGAGACCGGTTTCCTCGGACAGACCACCGAGGGTGAAAAAGGAGGTTAAAGCATGACAGCGAAACCAAAGACAATCTGGGATAAACTCGAAGACATCCCAAGGGAGATCCTCTACGGCCTACTACTGGTATGTATTATTGTCCCAATGCTATTTCCCATCGGATTCCCCGTGCCCATCTCCGCCGAGGTAAAGAGATGGTACGATACAATAGAAGCGCTACCCGCGGGATCGGTTGTAATGGTCGACTTCGGCTACTCTGGTGGGGGCGAGCCTGAACTTGCACCGTTTGCTGTTGCAACGTATGCGCAACTATTCAGGAAAGCCGACATAAAAGTGGTGACTATGTCCACCGCTAGCGAAGGCCCCCTCCTCTGGGAGAAGGCGATGACTGAGCTCAACATAGCCCGATTCGGAAAGGAATACGGAAAAGACTACATCCACATAGGATACATCGCGGGCACCGAGACAGCCATGGCTGCAGTCGGGAAAAGCATTAGTGCGACCACTACAACCGACTACAAAGGCACCCCGCTAAGCAAGTACAGCATCATGCAAGGGGTAGACAGCGCGGAAGACTTCGCACTCTTAATCGAATACACGACTGGAGGCGACCAGTCTGAGGGCTGGGTAAGGCAGTGGTACACGTCCTATAAGACACCGTATCTGTGCTGCGTCTTAGCCATGATGGTCCCGACGATGCTACCATACCAGAAGGCCGGCCAGATCGTCTCTGTAGTCTCGGGAGCCCAGGCGGGCCAGATTGAGATACTCGTGAAGGCCCCGGGACGAGGAGTAAAATCAGCCGACGTCATCACAGTAACGCACCTCTTATGCATCGCCCTCGTCGTAGTGGGTAACATCGCTTACTTTGGCAAAAAGTTCTCAGGAGGGAAGAGTTAAAAATGGAACTAGCTTCAGTAGTTCAAATCTGGTTAGCAGCCCTATTCACGATTTGGATATACAGCATCGCCTTCAGAGACAACCCCTTCTTCAAGTTTGCTGAACATACCTTCGTCGGCGCAGCAGCGGGTCACAGCCTAGTATACGGCGTTGACAACATAGTGAGGTACGGATGGGCTCCTTTAACCGCTGGCAACATTCTATACTCCATCGTCTTCATTCTCGGCATAATCATGTATATGAGGTACCACAAAACCTACTTCTGGGTGAGCAGGGTTCCCATGGCCCTCATCGTAGGTATCGGCATAGGCTTAACCTTGAGGTCGACTGTAACCTCCGAGTTCATCGCTCAGATCATCTCAACAGCATCGATGAAGGTTCTAGGGCTTGATGCCTGGGCAGCCTTCAGTAACCTCATCTTCATCATAATTACTCTAGCGACTGTCTACTTCTTCATATTCACGTTCCCCAAGGCGCAGGGAGGACGCCTCAGCCTCATCTCAACCATCGCTAGGTACGGAATGATGGCGGCCTTCGGCTACTCGTTCGCTAACACGGTTCTTTCAAGGTTCAACATGATCTTCGGGAGGATAGACTTCTTGATGAACACATGGCTGGTTCTCCCATACGCAATGCTGGCACTTCCAGTTGTCCTCATATTGGTAATCTACGCGATGATCCCCGCCGAAAAAAGACCTTGGCCGAAAACGAAAAAATAACTCATAACCACTTTTTTTAAATCGTACGAGTTTTAGGTAATAAGCTGCACGTAGGCAGATATTGCTTCTCTTAACAACGTTTGATGAAATTAAGGTCGCACAAGTTCAAATAGTCGAAGATGTGGGTGCGTGTTACATCTTATCAAAGGGCCAGATAGGACGAGGAATATTGTTGTAATTGAACCTTTTAAGGTTGGGTGAGGTGAGCCCTGGGCCGTCCACCTCGATGACCTCCTTGCTGAAGGGCTCATATGCCGCCCTGAAGTGGCCTCGGCTCTTTAGAAGAAGGATCTTCTTGTCCTTAGGCTCGATGCCGTTCCGCCTATAGATCTCGGGATCATTAGGGGCGTGGCTCCTCTCCGTGAGTATGACCTCTATTCCATCTATGTCGATTACAGCGGTCCGCCCCACATCCGCCGCTACCCCAACCTCCCCCGACTTGTGAATGAAACGTCCATCGGTAATGGTTCGAATGGTTCCCTTAACCCTGATGGGTTCACCGTGATTGTGGTCAGTCTTAGCCCCGATCCTCATATCCAACTGACCCGAGACTCCCACCTCGATGGCTTTAGCAACGGCTTCGGGATCTTTGATGCATGCGACCCCCACATTCCTGGCCTTCCTCTTGATTAGTTCTCTGAGTATCTCTGTCCCGTCCCCGGGTGCGCCTCCCCCCGGGTTATCGGCCACGTCGGCTAGAATGATGGGTCCTTCGGGCGCCATGATCGCTCTATTGACTGCCTCTTCAATCGGTGTCAATGGCTTCAAAAATTCTTCCCTGCAGTCAAACATGGCATCGCCCAGTTCGTCGCTGATCTGCTGAGCTAGCTCCAGATCATCGTCTGTGACTGCCACAACTGCTGAGCCGACTCGTTCCACATCTGCATACGGGAAAGCCGGGAAGATGCATACGTTGAGAACCATATCAGATTCTTCGTATCGTCGAGCTTTTTCTAGTAGTTTTACCATTGGGCCCTCCGTGGTCCTCTGGTTTATGGTTGGCGGAAGCATGGGCAGCTTCTTGAAGGCCACCACCGGGGTCACCTCTCCCTTGATCGTTTTAATGATGGTCTCCGCGGCCTCTACCCCCCTTTCATACATGTCGATGTGGGGGTTGGTGTCATACCCGAATACGGCGTCGCAGTTGTCAACCATTAACTTGGAGATTAACGCGTGGAGGTCGAGTGTAATTATTATTGGCACCCTCGGGCCTACGGATTCACGGATCTTCTTGAGCAGTGTGCCCTCTGCATCGGGTACGTCTTCGGCGATCATGGCCCCATGCAGGGCTAGTAGGACCCCGTCTACGTCCTTGGTATCGGTGACTACCTTGATTATGGTATTCACTATCTTATGGTAGTCCTTGTTTGCGAGGGGGCCTGCCGGGGTGGCGCCTGCCCCAATGGTTGGGATTATCTCTGCGCCGTGTCTCCCGAGTACGTCTATGAATCCCCCGATGCCTGATTTGGTGCCTTTGAAGGCGCGTATAAGTTCCTCATCGTATTGGGGGTCGAAATCTTTCAGGGTGGTCTTGACGGTGCTAAAGGTGTTTGTCTCATGCATCATCATGCCTATTATGACTCGTGGAGATGCCATGATTTCTCAAGCGACACTGTAATATTAAAGAACTGATATCCATAACGCGGGCCGCCTTGACCCGAACTTTTTCCCCTCTAGAGGATGCGGTCGGGACTGAGCACCCTCCCATTAACATATGAAATTATTTCGGTTATGGTAAAATCTGTTGAGTCAATTTATGCGTAATTAGGCTGGGTGATTGTCATACCTGTAACTTTATCGAAAATGGGTTTATGGGTTGGTGGGATCGGTGAGATTTGAACTCACCACAGTGTGGAGATGTCCCCCGCAAACCCCCTTTTTCTTTCATCAACCAGGTAAAATGAGGATAAGATTATTGTAGATTAGATGAGGCTTATGCCAAAGTGAATTTGGGTTAAGATATTCTTAAGCAGGTGGAAGTGAGGATAAGACTATCGCACACACGCTTTGAGGCTTTATCCTGTCACGCGTGCGTGTTCGAGCTTCGCTACTGTCTCCTCTATTAACCTCTTGTTTGTCGCCACCAACTCGTCCGCTCTCGCCTGTGTGTCTGCCTCAGCGTAGAGTCTGAAGATGGGCTCCGTGCCGCTTGGGCGGAAGAGTATCCAGTTATTATCGTCGAAGAATATTTTCACTCCATCCTTCCTATCGATGTGCGGAGCCTTCACTCTGGCTACAAGTGACTCAAGTACTCTGGGCTTGATATCGTTGGGGCATTGTACCCTGTCCTTCGCCTGATAGTACTTCGGGAGCTCATTGTCGAGGGCGCCCAGAGACTTCCCCCTACGCTGCATGATGTCGAGGATGAGTGCGAGCGCCATACAGCCGTCCCTCACGGGTTGGTGGGGCCCATAGAGTATTCCCCCCGTCTCCTCCCCTCCTAGGTCGATTCGGTGTTCAACCATTGCTCTGCTGATTTCGACGCTTCCGACTTTGGTTAAGAGTACGCTGCCTCCCCCCTCCACTATGACGTCGGTGATTACCTTGCTGCTGCTTACTGGGGTTACGAGGCGACTACCTGGGTGCCTTTTCGTGTAATCCTTGGCTACGATGGCGATAATTCGGTCTCCCCATAGGACCTCTCCGTACTCGTCGGTGAACATGCTTCTGTCTGCGTCTCCGTCGAATGCGACACCTAGGTCTGAGCTTGTTGCTTTGACGAGTGCTCGTAGTGCCTCGAGGTTGTCTGGGCGTGGCTCTGATTCTCTGCCTGGGAAGCGGCCGTCTGGTTCCGAGTTAACCGTGTAGACGCTGCAGCCGAGGCGCTGAGCTACTGTTGGGGCTGCTAGGGTGGATGTGCCGTTTCCGGGGTCGATAGACACTTTGAAGCCCGCCTTCTTTATGCCACCCACGTCTACATGCGATAAAACTGCGTCGATGTAGTGGGTTAGAACCTCGGCGTATGTTACCTTGCCAACTTTGTCCCACTCAACGGCTTCGAAGTCGCCGGATAGGGTTAGCTCCTCCACCTTCTCCTCAAGTCGCTTGGGTATCTCAACTCCGTCTGATGCCATCACCTTCACGCCGTTAAATCGGGGTGGGTTGTGGCTGGCGGTGATCATGAGCCCTCCGCTCAGTCGGAGGCGTCTAACAGAGTGTTGTAGGGCTGGGGTTGGGAGGACGCCGAAGTCGTGAACGTTGCATCCGACGGAGAGTAGGCCAGCTACGGCGGCGTTTCTGAAGAGGGGGCTAGTTGTGCGGAAGTCCCTGCCGACTGCGATTTCTTTTCCGAGTATGGTTCCGCAAGCGGCTGCGAGGCGGGTTACGAGTTCGATGTTGAAGTCCTTGTTTGCGACGCCTCGAACACCGTTGCTGCCGAAGAGCTTGCCCAAGAGTCTATCCCCTGGATTGATGGGTGCATTACTTCTCTAATGTTTTAAGTTTCTGTTAGTTAGATGCGAGTCGTCTTCGCATAAGACCCATATCTTCAGGGACTGGTCTTTACACATGTCTGTGCGGAAGAGGATTCAGCCCCACATAATGTGCGGGGTAGGGGACGTGGCAGAGTATGTTCTACTTCCGGGGGATCCCCGGAGAGTTGAGAGGATTGCCTCATTCTTCGACGAGGCGAAGAAGGTCGCGGATTACCGCGGTTTCATAACCTATACTGGGCGAGTGGGTGGCGTGGGCATCACTGCGTGCTCGACGGGGATCGGCTGCCCCTCAACAGCGATTGTAGAGGAGGAGCTCATAAAGCTGGGCGCTAAAACGCTGATACGTGTCGGCACCACGGGGGCATATCAGCCGGACATGGAGGTTGGGGATCTGGTGATAGCCACAGGAGCCGTGAGGAGTGATGGAACCTCGCGAGCTTATGTTCCGATCGAGTACCCCGCGGTCGCTGACTTCGACGTGGTCTCTGCGCTACTCGCGGCGTCGAGTGGTTGCGCCCTCAAGATCCACAAGGGGATAATTCAGAGCTCGGATGCATTTTACGCTGGGGGAGATATGACTTGGCTCACGGAGGGCAATGTGTTGTCGGTTGAGATGGAGAGTTCCACTCTATTCACGCTGGCCAGCCTCAGGCGTGTGAGGGCTGGGACCATCCTCGCCGTCGACGGTAACCTCACGCGTAATATCCAGAAGGGTGAGTTTGATTCGGGGGAGAAGACGGGAGAGCTTGACGCACGGGTGCAGAGGGCGATCGATGAAGAGATTAAGATCGCTGTGGGTGCGGTCAAGCTTCTAGCGTCTCGTTAATCTTTCTCATAGGGTTTGTAGTCGCTTGGTGGCTTGGTTTTTCTTACTACTCCCGCCAACACTATTACAGTTATGATGTATGGAAGCATCAAGATGATTTGGGGTGGGAGTATTCCAAGGGATTGTAGCCTCATCTGAAGCGCGTCGGTGAATCCGAAGAGGAGGCTCGCGCCAAATGCGCCTAGAGGTGTCCATCCCCCGAATATCATGGCGGCTAGTGCGATGAATCCGCGTCCCCCCGTCATGCCATAGGAGAATAGGCCTAGGTTGCCCAACGAGAGGAATACGCCTCCTAGACCCGCGAGCATGCCGCTCACGATTATCCCCATGTACTTCATTCTGAGGACGTTTACGCCTGCCGTGTCAGCGGCTGCAGGGTGCTCGCCGACGGCTCTAAGTCTCAATCCGATTGGGGTCTTGAATAGGAGGATCTGGGTTAGGATTATGATGATTATCATGAGGTAAACTAGTGGACTAGCTGAGCCGATTATGTCACCGATTATCGGGATGTCTCCGAGGATAGGCAGTTTAATGATGTCTATCGAGGTCACGTTCGCGGATGCGCCTCTTGAACCCCATATGACTTCGCTGCCATAGGCAGTGAAACCTAGCGCTAGGATGTTGAGTCCGGTCCCGCTGACGATCTGGTTTCCCCGAAGCGTTACTGAGAGGAAGGCATGGATCAGGCCGAGGAGTCCACCGACGATGATAGCGCCGAATACACCTAACCAGGGGTTGGATGTGATATAGCTGACATAAACCCCTGAGAAAGCCCCCATGAGCATCATTCCTTCCAGGCCGACGTTTACGACTCCTACCCTCTCAGAGAAGACTCCACCCAACGCGGCTAGGGCAACTGGTGTGGCCATCCTTATTGCCGCCGCGAATAGGCCGACGTTGATTATGTCGAGGATATTCAAGTCTTCGACCTCCTGCCTACGAGGTATCTGATGAGTCTTGGCGCTGCCACGAATATGATCACGAGTGCCTGAATTATGACGACGATATCTGAGGGAACGTGTGTGACTCTCGTCATCAGCATGCTGCCGCTTCTGAGTGCGCCGAATAGTATGGCGGCGAGGATGGTTCCCAGGGGGTTGAGGCCGCCGACGAGTGCGACGGCTAGGCCGTCGAAGCCGTAGCCGGGTGAGAATCCCTGGATGAACCGATAATGGACGCCGAGGATCTCCCCTGCTCCCCCTACGCCGGCGAGGACACCGCTGAGTATGAATGCTAGTATTATGGTCTTTTTTACGTTGATTCCGCCGTTTTCAGCTGCTGATTGGTTCAGCCCGGAGGCACGAACCTCGTAGCCGAGAGTCGTCTTCTGCAGTATGTAGTAGGTCGCCCCCGCTAGGGCTACGGCCACGAGTATCGACGCTGAGAGCTGCGTGGGCGGGAGTATGCGGGGTAGCTGCGCTGAGTCGGCTATTGGTACTGTCTGGGCTACCCAGCCTGGTGCCTTGAAGGGGTAGTTCACCATGTAGCTGGTCAGGTAGGTTGCGATGTAGGTGAACATCATGGTGGTGATCACCTCGTGTGCTCCGAATTTGACCTTCAGGTACCCG
>Ga0315286_10000266_pt1 | contig 41812 bp, 54 predicted proteins | sample YL17G10_0_MG_FD_205038 | JGI IMG/M metagenome (GOLD analysis project Ga0315286, IMG submission 205038) | Sediment microbial communities from Yellowstone Lake, YNP, Wyoming, USA - YL17G10_0 | ecosystem: Environmental > Aquatic > Freshwater > Lake > Sediment | place: USA: Wyoming | collected...
AAGGTAATAATGCCAGATAAGTCGGAAACAATGTTCGATGACAAGCAAACAGCCTTCAGATTTGCTGGTCAAAAAGCAAAAGAAGCCAATAGACTGATAAAAGTCGAAGGAAATACCGATGGCTTTGATTGGGAACAAATAGCTCTGATTTACCCAACTGGACAAATTCAGGAAGGCACTGGCGGTTTCGGATTCTTCAAAAAATTACCTGTTGTACGAAGAAAGTAAACTTTTATCTATTCCTAATGTATTATAGTATACGTGATCTAAATGGAGATGGATATGTTTGATTTTACAGCAGATTCTGTTAGCAGAATGAAAGAAATAGAAGAACATGCAAAAAGCAATGTTACTGAAATGACGAAAGAGGAAAAATTAAGCTCTAAATATTGTTGTGTGGGTGAACATGGTACTAAAGAAACATTATCTTACTGCTTACACTGTAAAAGAACATTTTGTGAAGAACATGGAGAAGAATCCATCAGTATATGTAGTGATTGTGTGAAATTATAAAAAAATCAAATCTTCTCTTTTAATTTTCCTATAACAGCATCCACAAATCTAGTTGTTGATTTGTTCTTAACAAGTATTGTTGCTTTATAGAAAGGATAATACAATGTTTTCTGTTCGATTATTTCTGCTCTGTCGGTTAGTGATTTTATGAAATTATTCAATTGTTTAATTGTAATATCATAATTGATTAGCCCTGCTGACATCTTTTGTTCCTCAAATTGAACCTTTTTACTTGCAATCTTTTCGATGGTGAGGTGCTCTATTTTAGACAATACAAAATATGAATTCATTCTGCCTACTTTCTTTGTGCCAATAAATTTCTGTTCAGATAATGTCTGGATTGCGCTTCTGACAACGGATTCTGTAAGGCCAGTCGCATTCTCAAGTTCTGAATTAGTTAGATCCTTGTTTTTGAAAGCTGAGAGAACTAAAATCTCTTGGTAACTTAGATCCTTGAGTGCAGCAATATTAAACTTTACTTCAAATCCTTTGTTAATATCAAGAACATTACCTGTAATACCATCAAAATATGAAACAATTTCTTTGAATTCTTCGCCAATTATCTTCTTCTTAACATATCTTACTTTGCATTCAATCACGGGGTAAAGAATTAAATGTAGGCTTGAAACTGGTGATTCCTTACCGAAAAGTCCTAATTGTCTTGTGCTTTTTTTAATAAGTTCGTATGCTTGTTCTTTTGTTATTTTTAAACGAACAGCTAATTTTTTAACCTCAGCAACTTCTTTTTCAGCAGTTTCTTCAATGCTTGCTCTTGAAGACGGAGCTACTTTCTCAATGCTTTCTTCTATCTTTTTCAGCTCTTCAACTCCTACTTTTGCTTTAGCAATAACTTGAGGTGTGATTGCTTTGTGTTGGGTCTCGCGTTTTTTAATTCTTACAATTTTTCCTGGTGTAATATCACCTTGCAAGAAGAATTCGCCTGGTTTAAGCATTGGTAATTTAGCTAGGTCAGCTCTCTTTGGAAAGAAAATCTTTACAGCATCAATATCATTATTAATTGTAAGTTTCCCAATTATCTGGTTTCCACACTGTGAAAGTATGTTCTTATTGACTAAAGCTGGTCTTTGTGTTGCAATTAATAGCCCTAAACCACGCTTGCGCCCGCGACGACCTACTTCATCAATTTCCTTGATCATTTCGCCTGATTGCGGTGCAAATTTGTCAATCTCTTCAATAACCAATAAGTATGGTTGTCTTTGTTTTGATTCAGCGGCATAAAGTGCTCCGACGAAATCTTTAACATATTTCTTATAATCAATTACATCAGAAACATCAAAAATTACGGGAAGTCCTTCTTCCACAGCTTTTACAGCAAGTGTATTAAAATTAACTTGTTCAATGTCAATATCAGCATTAGGATTTGATCCAACCCACAATATTGTGAATTTTTCCTTTAAACTAAAGTATTCTCCTTCTGTGTCAATTATGCAAAAACCCAAATTCTTTCTTGCTAATTCCTCGCATATTACAGCAACAGTATAGCTTTTACCTGAACCTGATTGTCCTATAACACAAGTCCTCCCCGTAACAAGTTTATCTGCAGAAATTGTTGAACTATCGTCTGTTATGTTAATTTCCATAAATATGAAAAGAAAGGGATTAATCACCTTCCATATCAATATCTTCTTCTTCGATATTCTGCAAGTCTTTAATCATATCTGAGTCTTCTTCCTTGCCAATATCAACATCATAATCATAACAATCTGCGCATCTTTCTGTTTTTATGTTCCCATTATCGTTACAGAACTTGCATCCGCATTCTTTACATGTGTATATTGTTTTTACTTCTTTTCCGCATATACTGCACTTTGGCATGCTATCACCATCCATTTTTTATTAAAATAACAATTATAAAGTTTGCTTTTCTACCTTATTCATATGATAGAAATAGTCTTTCTAGGTACAGGCAGCATGTACCCAACAGAGAAAAGATCTCAGGCCTGCATGTTTATCAGGTCTGGTGTAGAGAACATTCTCTTCGATTGTGGCGAAGGAACACAAAGACAGATGCGTATTGCTGGTTTATCATTGATGAAGTTAAGCAAAATATTCATAACTCACTGGCATGGTGACCATGCGCTTGGTCTTGGGGGTATAATTCAGTCACTTTCAGCTAGCGGGAGGACTGCAGACCTTGAGATATATGGTCCTGAAAGAACAACAGATCATATTAAACACATATTGAATTCCTTTGAGTTCAATCTGGGTTACAAAATAAGAGCTTATAACTTAGGAACAAAACCCGGAACTATAAAAAGAATTTATGAGGCAAAGGACTTTGCTGTCGAGACAATGCAAGTTAAACATATTGTGCCTTGTTTAGCCTATTCATTCATAGAGAAAGGACACCGCAAGATTGACATAAATTATACCAAAAAATTCGGTTTAGTTAAAGATCCATTACTTGGTAAACTTCAAGAGAACAAAACCATAGTTTACAAAGGAAAACGAATCTCGCCAAAGAAAGCAACATTCTTAACTCCTGATAAAAAGATCTCATACATAACTGATACATCGGATTTCAAAGGAATCAATAATATAGCAAAGGATGCTGATGTTTTAATATGCGAATCAACCTACAGCGAAGACTTGAAAGCAAAAGCTGGCGCATATAGCCATCTTACTGCAAAAGATGCAGCTAACATCGCAAAAAGGGCTAAAGCAAAGAAACTAGTTTTGACACATTTTTCACAACGATTTTTAGATAATAAAAGTCTTGTTTCGGAAGCTGTAAAGACTTTTAACAAAGTTTCTGCAGCCAATGATTTTGACAAATTGCTTGTAAAATAACATCAAAACTAATAAATAATCAAATGTTGTTATAGTTCTATGGCTAAAGCAGGTGAGGTGCCTACCTTTGTAAAAGAGACAAAGAAGGATATATTAGATGTTCTTAGAAATACAAAAGAAGCACTGGACAGAAGAAACAGTCAGGAGCTTATTGAAACAAGCAATCATCTTGTACATTCTGTAAGTATACATAATGATCCGCGTGCTGTTTATGTAAGCATCATTGCATATGCACTAGGGAAGATTGTTGAAAAATCAGAAGCGCTTGGCGGATATCGTAAGGAATTGGAAGAATTTCTAGAAGGTAATGAACAAAATATAGGGGCTGCAATTAAGTTTCTGGAGAAAGATGAGCTCAAGAGTTTTGATAACGCAATAAAAAATATCCTCGCACTTATCTCAGAATTTGATAATTCATTTTCAAAATACGTCCAAGATGTACTTGAGTTTGCAAAAATACAGAAAGGTGCAAAAGTATACGAACATGGTTTATCAGTAGCAAGTGTAGCAAAATTAGTAGGAATAAGCCAGTGGGAAATGATGGAGAAGATAGGAGAAACAAAAGCCTATGATCATGGGGTGTTGAAGACAAAAAGCACTCGTGAAAGATATGAGCAGACAAAAAAAGCATTAAAGAAGAGGGATTAAATGACGTTAGTAATAGTTGACTCAGGAACAATAATTTCGTGTGCAATGAATTGTATACTATGGGTATTCGATGAACTAAAGCAGCAAGGAATTAGATTTATTGTTCCAGCTGGCGTGAAAAATGAAGTAATAGATAGCGGGTTAAAATCTGAGAAATTTAAATATGAAGCAATTCGCGTTCTACATCATTTCGTTAATGGAACTTTTGAAAGTTATGATGAAGACTTAAGCAAAGAAACAAGCGAACTTCTTAGTTATGCAAACTCAAGCTTTTATATTAACAATAAACAACTCAAGGTCCTTGAGGATACTGATGCACAAGTTGCAGTTCTTGCTAAAAAATTAAACGCTGATGCTCTATTGACTGATGAAAGAACACTTAGATTATTTATAGAAAACCCAGATGCAATAAGTGGTTTTTTACAAAATAAGTTCCACACAAAAGTTGAGGTAAATGAAAAATCATTGCACAGGTTCTCAGATTATATGGAAAACATGCCAGTAATCAGGTCAGTTGATTTAGTTGTATATGCAATTGAAAACGGTGTATTCGACCCTACAATAAAGAGATGTTCAATAGTAAAAAATATTGATTGTCGAAAAGAAATAATTCGGGGTTTACTTTATGCGCTTAGATTTTCAGGATGTGCAGTATCATTTGAAGAGATTAATGATTATGTTAATCTGGTTTTGAGGGATAAGAATGCCAAGAAGAAACGCTAAAAAAATAAAACATCGAATTCTACAAGATGTGTTTAGTTCTGCTGTCCATGACAATAAACATCGTGAGTTAACAGAAAGGATAACTTATCTCTCTAGAAGGGATATGGTTATCTACACTCTGATATTCTTACTTGGCGTTACGGCTGCAGTATTAATTGTGACGAATGTATTAATGGTTTTTGTTAATTTACCTTAATTATTTTGTTTCAAACTCTTCTTCTGATTCGGATATCTTATCAACAAAATTTCTTCTTTCTGCTTCAGCCACAATTTTTCTTGTTCTTTCAACAACATCTGGGTTAACAGAGACGCTTGTTATGCCACATTTAACTAAGAATTCTGCAAACTCCGGATAAACGGACGGTGCTTGTCCGCAGCAGCTTGAGGTTACCCCAAGCTTATTGCAGTTATCAATAACATGCTTTATCGCTTTAAGCACAGCTGGATTTCGTTCATCAAAGTATCCAAGCTTACCAAGTCTTTCTGAATCTCTATCAACTGCAAGAATCATTTGTGTTAGATCATTAGAACCAATTGATATTCCATCAATTCCAAGCTTTAAGAATTCTTCAATAAGGAAGACTACCGATGGTACTTCAACCATTAACCATATTTTGAAGTTATTTGCTCTTTGAAGTCCTTCCTGCTCCATAATCTTGATGACTTTTCTAACTTCCCACAGAGTCCTTGGCATTGGAAGCATTACCCATATGTTTTTACACTGTTCACGTGCTTTTTTGATTGCTCTGCATTCAAGTCTAAATGCGTCTTCGAAGTCTGGTGAAATATATCTTGAGACTCCGCGCCAGCCAATCATAGGATTTTCTTCTTTTGGTTCGTACTTTTCTCCGCCAGCGAGATTTTTGTATTCATTACTTTTGAAATCAGAGAAACGGACAACAATCGGTTTTGGATCTATCTCAGATGCGACTTTAACTATGCCTTCTGCTATTTTATCAATATATCTCTGGGATTCACCAATCTCAATTAGATATTTAGGATGCTGTCCAACCCAGCTTGCGATTATAAATTCAAGCCTCATTAAACCAATTCCATCAAATGGCAAATTTTTGTAATCATCAATCTTCTCCGGCTCTCCAAGATTCATGTATATCTTTGTATTCAAATGTTGCATTTCTTGTTCAGTAATAGGCGAAACCATCATTGGTTCGCCTTCTGCTTCAGGTACTTTTGCTTCTTTGTATTTCTGTTGTATCTCTGCTTTTACTTCGCCCATATAAACAAGACCTCGTGTAGCATCAACAGTTATTTTATCTCCATCTTTCAGAATCTGTGTTGCTTTTTCTGTTCCTACAACGCAAGGTATACCCATCTCTCTGCTTACAATAGCAGCATGGCTTGTTGAACCACCTGCATCAGTAACTATCCCACTAGCTTTTCGCATTGCGGGAACATAATCAGGATCAGTCATTTTTGTAACTAATATTTCCCCAACATTTATTTTATCAAGCTCTTCTGGCGACATTATTATTCTTACAACGCCAGAAATTAAACCATGGCTTGCCGGAAGACCCCTCAATATTGGTTCACCAACAATGACAATTTTTGCTTTAACCTCTTCTTCTTTTTTCAAAGTTGTTATAGGTCTGGTCTGCACAACAAATAGTTTTTGTCCTTCAACTGCCCACTCCATATCCTGCGGGAAGTTGTAATGGTCTTCAAGTTTCTTTATTACTTTTGCCAATTGTATTATTTCATCATCAGTAAGAACCTGAGCTGATTTCTTTGGGTCTTCTAATATTATCTTAATATTTTTTCCTGATGGGTCTTTACGTATCATGAAATCCTTTTTCATAATGCTTTTATCCAGGATTTCCCAATCACTCTTAGAAACTTCATAATGGTCTGGATTGACTTCACCTGAGACAACTACTTCACCAAGACCCCAAGCAGCTTCTATAACTATCTTATTTTTGTCTTCGCTGGATGGGTCAACAGAAAATCCTACTCCTGACTTGGTTGAATCAACCATTTTTTGGATTACAACTGCAATCAAGACTTTGAAATTATCAAAATTATTTTTGTTTCTGTAGAATATTGCACGTGCAGTAAATAATGATGCCCAGCAATCTTTTACTGCTTCCACAACATTTTTTGCGCCTTTGATATTAAGGAAAGTTGCCTGCTGACCAGCAAAACTTGCTTGTGGTAAATCTTCTGCTGTAGCGCTTGAACGTACAGCGACAAATGGAGGTTCGCGTGCTGCATTTATCAGTTGCGCGGCCTTAATTGGTATCTCATATTTGTTAAGATACATTCCACTATAAGCTTCGATTATTGCCCTGCTTAATTGGTCAGGTACTTGTTCTGCACGTATTATAGTCTGTACCTGGTTTGCAGCACTTTGAAGAGCATGTGTATCATCAACATCCAGATCTTTCAGAATTTCTTCCATCTCACCTCTAATACCAGTGAGTTCCAAGAATTTCTTATATGTATAAGCAGTAACTACAAAACCCGGTGGCACAGGAAAACCGGCATTGAACATCTCACCAAGGTTAGCACCTTTACCGCCAACATAAGGAATATCAGTTTTACCGAGCTCATTGAAACTTAATATTAATTTTTCTGCCTTGTTATCCATTGCCTCACCAAAATTAGAAATGAGGTTGAAGCTTATAATTGTTTTTATTTATAAAGAATTATACCTTTCTTTCTTCTACTGTTATATGGCCTTTTAATGGTGTTTTGCAGCATGCTTGTCTTAATGCTAGTTTTGCTGCGTCAATATTTTCTTTGTTTGTATAAACAAGCATGAACTCTTGGCCCTTGAATACTTGTGCTGCCAAACCTACTGGTTTACCAAATGAATGTGCCATACCTTGTGCAAATCTGTCTGCACCGGCTCCTGCTGCCATAGCATGTTCTCTAAGAACATGGTGTGGATATGGTTTTACTTTGAAATAGAAGTTTTGTTCTCCCATCGCTAAGCTGAGCTCTTTGTGCACAGAGATTCTTGCTGCTTCAAGAGCATTATGTCTTATTTGGACGTCATTTTTAGCAATAAGCTTGACAATCCATGGGAACTTTGCCTGAAGATTGCCCATATCGAATATGACTATTTTAGAATATGGCGCTCCACGTACATATGATTTTTCTCTCTTTTTTGACTTTCTTGTGTAAGGTCGCTCGATTTTAGAATAACAGCAACCCTTTCTGAGCTTTCCCATGGTTCAAGGTAAAGTTTTTCTATTTAAAAAGCTTTCTTACTTACATGGATTACAAGGAGCTTTTGCACAAATCAAAGCAAGAAATGAGCACTGCTGACTATATGTTGACTGTCACAGTACCAGCTATTAGGGATACAAACTTGCTTATGAGCGCATTTGGACATATTGACAATTCTATCATTTTAGCAATTACTGCTTTTCTTGCAAAGCAAAAAGAGAACAAAAAATTAAGAATATTCCCTTCAAGCGAGGAGCTCCGAAGACAGATTTTCTTTGAACAATTTAGCAGCGTTGTTGGAATAACACATGATGAAAAACACATATTAAATGAACTTCGAGAAATTGTTGACGGACATAAGAAAAACCAAATTGAATTTAAGCGAGGAGAGGACTATGTTATTGTCACACATAACTTCAAGACAATTGACATAAAGTTAGGTGCTACAATAAAATATTTAAGTGTAGCACGAAATCTTATTAATAAACTGGAAGGACAATTAAAATGATGTCAGAAGAGCTTGCGAAACTGAAGATAGAAAGAGCAATAGCACTTGGTTCAAATTATGATTCTCTAAATGAAGAAAGTTTCAAACAAATGCTTCTATGTCTAAATAACGCTTTACAAGTTATACCTAGAAATAGCAATGAAAAAGAACAACTACAAGGTCTGGTTGGTTCTTTGATGAGTATGGACATCAAAAAATTTGGTTATGTCTTCAAAGCAAGTTCTTGGAAGAATTCTATACTAATTAATAAAAATGATATTATAGAACTTATTTGGCGCACACATTCTTTACTTTATTAGCGACTTAGGATATCTCTCACAATCTGCATAGCGCCGAATCCATTTGCTCTTGCTGAACCAAGACTGACATTAATTTGTTCTTCTTCAGCAAAGAATTGTTCTATGCAACCCTTGATTGTTTCGAATACACCTTTTTGATCGAGATAGCATGGTCTTCCAAATCCTTCTTTTTGCAGTAATGCTGCATTAGTTAACTGTTCTATGTGATTTCTAACAGGGATTGCAAGAATTGGTTTTCTGAAACATACTGCCTCTGATATCGTAGAATGTCCTGCTGGTGCAATTATGCCTTTTGCTAAACTGATGTACTCAAGAGCATTTGGTATGAACGGGATTATCTTCATGTTATCTTTTTCTATCACCTTGTCTGTCAAATTATTGCTTGAAATTATGAAATACTTGTCTTTGAAAGTTGGGAGTATCTTTTCGAAAATGTAGAACAGGTATTTTTCTATCTCAGCTCCACCAACTGAAACATAATAGAAATCCCTATCTATACCAAGTTTTTGTTTGAGCTCTTCTTGTGATGGCATTTCTGATGGTTTTTTTCTGACAATAATATCTGTGTAAACTACATTCTCCATGTATCTAACTTTTTGCTCAAATGTTGGTACATAGAAACGGTTTGCTCTTTTTTTCATAAAATTGATCAATCTGTCAATCATGAACTGTTGCATCAGAATATCTCTTGTTATGTATCTTTGTGGAACTAATAGATAATTATTCAAGATACTGATGAGATTTGTTAATATGTAATTTGGAATTGATCGTCTATATGCATAGAAAAATGCATTAGGTTCTGTATCCGACAAAACAATATCTGGTTTGAAATCTTCAGTTACTTTTAAGAACTCATAATAATCTCTTCTCAATTTGGTTGGATCTCTGATGGAATCAAGTATGCTAAGTAGAGCACTAAATGTGAATTCTCCCTTATATTCATACCCACTTATTTCTTGACAGTCTACGCCTTGTTCTTTTAGATATTTGTATCCTGTTCCATAAGATACTACTTTTAACTCTACATTCTTGTGTTTGAGAAACTCATTTATTATAGCATGACACCTAGTCGCATGTCCGAGTCCAATTCCACATACTGAAAAAAGTATCTTTACCATTTGTATCACTCAGTGAAAAAATACTCTGCAAATCCCACATTGTGTTTTTTTCCGAAGTACAATGATTTTAACAATATTAATGGTTTGAGTAGCATTACTGATATTCTTTGTGTTTTGAAAAAGTCTAGGGCCTTAAGCTTTTTATGAAACTCATTTGAAACATCAAATATTATTTTTGGTTCCTTATGGGAAAAATCAAATAGATTTATTTGATAAGTAAGAACTTCTGGCTTATTACCAATCTTTGAAATAATTTCAGTCATAACTCTATTAACAAGTCTGTGGTCTTTGTGCCCATCTTTTATCGAATGATAAAATATTTTGTTTGGCTTGTATTTTTTAATAATTGCTTCAAGAAGTTGTTTTCTTGATTCATCTATGGTATCAGTCTCTCCTTTCATCCCGAGAAATATTGTTTCTGTTACACCAAGATAATTTCCTGCTTTTTGTGATTCATAAATTCTTTTCTTGGTTAACTTTTCTTCGCTTAGTGTTGGAGGCCATGACCAAATTCTACCGGCGAAATTTGCTCCATAAAAGAATATGACTACAATAACATCCTCTGTTTTTGCTAATTTTGCAATTGTCCCGCCTAAACCAATCACTTCATCATCTGCATGTGCTGCACAGACCAGTACCGTCATAATTTAAAAGTAGATTTTAGGTGTTTATGTATTTTTGCCTCTAAATTAAAAACCTGTTGTTCTTTAAACAGGAACAAAAGAGCTACAGAAATTCCAAGAATGGCTCCTGCTAAAACATCAGTGAAATAATGATTACCTGCATAAATACGTGATATACTTACAAGCACTGCAAGTGTATAAAATACATACCTATATTTTGGATAGTATCTAGAAAGCATAATCGCAAGTGTAAATATTATTGCTGTATGTGCAGAAGGAAACGAAGTGGACTCTGGTCCGAAATTAAGACTGCCACTTAACTCCAATCCTGGTCTTGGGCGTGCGACAATTTCCTTAATTATGTATGTTAAAACAAAAGTTGAGAAAGATGCTAAAAGAGTTATAAAGGTATTTCTTTTTTTGTACGCCAAGTAAAAGGCAAGAAGTACTCCGAGCACAATCGGATAAGAAAATAATAAATCAAATAATACTGCAAACGCATCGTAAATCGGATTCCTAAACTGCTGCAGGAAAATTATGCTTAATATATCAATGTCCATATTACTTTAATGAAATCATTGTTGATGTTCTTTCAATTTGATCGAGAGCTCTTATATGTTTTATCAAGAAGTTCTGCAATCCTTGCATATCTTTACCTTCAACTTTTGCTATGATATCATACTCTCCGTAAACAACGCTAACATCTTTTACTTCCTTCATGTTTCTAAGTTTATCTGCAACTGCAGACTCTTCCCCTGGCTTAACTATAAGCAAAATATATGCTGTTACCAATCAAGACACCTCCTTATTCCGCACCAATCATAGTTGTGGTTTTTTCAATTCCGCCCAGCAGTCTGACATTTTTAATCAATGCATTCAGTTCTGGGAGTTCATTTACATCAACTCTCAGTATAATGTCATATTCTCCTGAAACCTCTGTCACATCATTAACACCTTTTATTTTCATAAGTGCTTCTGGTGTGACATTAACTCTGCCGCCAGGCTTTACTACTATGAAAACATAAGCTTTTATCATGCTTTATTTTTCAAGTCCTTCTCCCTTTATAATTTCTTTGTGAGTAAGATTGGAATTTGGTATTATTATAATTCTACCATATTCATCCTTAAGAGTAACTGCCATAAGATTCATGTCTGTTATTTCGCCGCTGTAGTTTCCAACCCTTATCTTGTTTCCCTTAGCTATTGTTTTGAATCTATGAAGATACATTCCTGCTGCTGCATTTGTTATGAAATCCTTCAATGAATAAAATATCAAAAACACCACAAATAATGATATTATAACTATAACTGCATCAAATACGATCGTGGCAAATCCGAACTGTGACAATGCGATTATAAATGTTATAAAGTAAAAAACATATCTTATCATTACAACTATTAGATCTGATATTGGTTCTTCATAGCCCATTTCAGCTATGAATCTCTTTGCAGAAGGTTTCTTGAAATATTTGGTTAAACCGTCTGTTATAAGCTTGGTTACTACATATCCTATACCAATTACAAGTACGAACTGAACAATGCTTATGATATTTGATTCTAATATCTCCTGTAATACCATAAATCTCACTAAGTAAGCTATCTATTAAATGCTTTTCTAAATATATAACAGCAAGGTTTAAAAACCATCTTTATATTGTAAATTCTACCTTGATGATAGGGCATGGCTGTTTTCTTATAGCAGTCATAGCTTGATAAGGTGAAATTATGGGAATGTACAAGTACTTAAAGAGAAATTGGGAAAATAACGAAGAATATGTCTCTCTGATTAAAAATAGATTAGTACAGTTTAGAAGACAACCAGTGATAACTGTTGTTGATAAACCAACTAGAATAGATAAAGCTAGAAGGCTTGGCTACAAAGCTAAACAAGGTTTTGTTATTGCGAGGATAAGAATGCATAAAGGTGGCAGAAGCAGACCAAGTATAGCAAGAGGGAGAAAACCATCAAAATATGGCCTTAGACACTTTTCAACAACACTTAATACACGTGCTGTTGCAGAACAAAGAGTAAATAGAAAGTTCCCAAATCTGGAAGTCCTGAATTCTTATTATGTTGCAGATGATGGAAAGTATGTATGGTTTGAAATTATACTTGTAGATAGATCACACCCAGCAATAAAGTCTGATAAAGATATTGCTTGGATCACTGAAAAGCGTGGGCGTGCATTCAGAGGTTTAACTGCAGCTGCGCAACGTTCAAAAAACGCAAGAAGAAAAGCAAGGCGATGATAAATGATTCCTGGCATGAATATTAACCAGCTGAAGAAATTGATGAAAGATGTAGAGGACATACCTGCTGAGCGAGTTATAATTGAAGGTCCTAAGAAATTTGTTATTGAAAATCCTAAAGTTATGCGCATGAATGTTATGGGGCAGGATACTTTTCAGATAATGGGTGAAGCAAAAGAAGTTACAGAATCTGAAGAAATATTCACAGAAGATGATCTTAAACTTGTAATGGAACAAACTGGCTGCAGCGAAGAAGATGCAAAAGAATCACTGATAGTGAACAAAGGCGACATTGCCAAAACAATAATCGATTTAAATAAATAATTTCTAAGCAGTTGCTTTTATACTTTTCATAAATATTGATTTAGTTAAAGTTATTAACAATACAAAATAAAACATTAGTGGTGCTGCAAATGCCGGAAGTATAAAGACCAACGCTGTTGAAACGCCAAGCGCAATCAATAGTTTCTTATTTAATTTTGAACTCTGGTTATTGATATTATATTTTGTAAATCCCTCTTCCCTGATTTTGGCCAAAACAAAAATTTTGTACCCAAGTGTAAATGATATCATTGTGATTATTCCAACAACTGTTATTGAAGTTATCGTTATGTTAAGCACAGACATCCAGCCGACAACAAATATTAATTCTGCAAAACCAAGTAACGCCCCAACTGCTGTTAACATCAAATCTTTTGTTTGTAATAATATTACAATGCTCCCTGCGACAATCAAAGCAATTAATGTAATAGTAATCATGTTCAAGAAATCTGGTCCATATGCTGCTGCTACATCATCAACTTTTGATACTTGTGCATTGACGCGTCCTTGAAGTATTGCTTGGGTAATGTAAAGTGCTTGTGATGCGTCATCCTTTGTTGTTTTTGTACCACCTACGTTCGGTAGAGGAAATGATTTTCCTTTGTAATCTGAATAGATATCCTCTGATCCTATTTTTTGGCCATCCAAGTAATAATCAACAGTTTCATTAAGAAGACATCTGTCACCTTCACATTTTGATATGCTAAGTCCTTTTGTAAGGTTTGCAAATCTTTGGCTTGCTTGTGTTGTTATTGAAACATCAAAACCATACCTCCAAAGTACTTGGCTAGTTTCCTGTGATTGATTTAAAAATGGATAAAGTGAGATTGAACAGCTTACACCACTTGTACATATTTTTATGAAATCATCATTGTTGAAGAAGACATCATCCCCAATCTTGGCTTCAAAGTTACCTTTTGATTCTATCAATTGGATAATCTCCTCACCTGAAAATGTGTAAAGGTACAATTGATTGCTTCCGGCTTTCTCAAATGAATAACTGCTAACTCTACCTATTGCAAATCTCTTTGAGAGAACATTTATTGCATCATCAAGGTTTCCATTAACTGCTATAGTATAACGCAATCCGCCTGCAAGCTCATGACTTAACTTTATGTTTGTTGGCTGTATTTCTTTCACTGTGAAGCTAAGCCAGGTTTTATTATTGCGTTCGCTTGTTATGTAGCTCTCTGTGAATTTCTTATATGAATAAGGGAATGTTTCCCTGAGTACAGAAACAGTTATTGTATCATTAGGATTTATATTTGAAACTGTGTCTTCAAAGCTTGAGAGTGCATTTACATTATACCCATTTATGCTTTCTACTATATCCCCAAGATGTAATACCTGTGTTGCTGGTTCTTCAACATGAGAAATCTGTAATCCTGGCATATTGAATGGATGTATGAAAAGCATAGCAAGTACTACAAATACTAAAAGGAATATCTCTCTCCACTTAAGCACCCAATTCATAGTTTATGAAAAAATTGGTGGATATAAAAAGCTTGTGAATACTAAGTTACAAATGTTTATATGAAACATATGCATTGTATGCCAAAGAGGTGACGGAGGTAAATAATATGTTTGGTATCCCTTCTTTTAAAGGTAATGTAATTAAAGAAATAAATACTGAACAGCATGCGACTGCACAAGCAATAAATGCTGTAAGAAAAGCATTGCAACTTCAACATATGGCGAGAGTTGCTTTGGAAAAACAAAATATACCACAGTACAGCGCTTACAGGACTGATGTGTACAATGTTCTCGGTGTCGCTGTACAGGCTGCACATAAAATAAACATTGAAGCAAGTAAATTAAGAAAACAGACTCCTGGTTCTATTACTAACCAAGAATGTAGAATGGTACACGATATAATCAGTAGGATTTTGGACGCTAGAAACTACACGGCTGGCAGAGAGATGAATATTATTGAAGCCAGGAAAAAAGGTGTTGCTGTAGAAAATAAATTAAGATTCATTCTTAATGAAGAAAACATTCTTCTTGGCATAGAAAGGAAGCTTCGAGGCAAGATAAGATAACTGGGGAGACTGGGATTTGAACCCAGAATCTCCAGAGCCCGAGTCTGGCATCTTACCAAGTTGGACTATCTCCCCTTAGAATAATTAATCGACTTTTGGTTTAAATCATTTGTCAAGCTTGTACTTTTTGACAAATTTGTCTATTTCTTTTTTAAGAACTTCAACATTGCTGTTATTAGAAATGATGTAATCATAATATTTTTTATAATCTCTAAACAAATCAAAAATCTCTATCTCTCGCTTTTCCTGAGCAATCAGTTCTGTTCTGCTTTTTACATCTTTTTCTGAGGCTCGTTTCTGAAGACGAGTCAATCTAATTTCAAGATCTGCATCGATAAATACAAGAATAAATCTACAATCAAGCTTGAACTCTGACAGCTCTTTGGTATCTCTTACACCAGATATAACGACTTTTTGCCAATTATTTTTCTTTGCGTATTCCACACATTTTCTTGCCCAAATTCCGCCACCATACCTTGATTTGTATTCAATAGAAAGTTTCTGCATTTCTTCACGATTTATTGGGAGATTATGTTTTCTAAGCTCTTCTTTAACCATGTCAGACATTGTTAATTTTTCAAAGTCATATCTGTCAACTAAGTAATCTGCAACAGTATCCTTACCAGAACCTATCAAACCGAGCAAACCAACAATTATCATATTATCGCTTTTTGTATTTAAAATACATTATGATTATCGCACTTTCACCTAGTACACCAATGCCATCTGCAATAATCAATGGCCAGTTCATGATACTTATCCCATATAATGTCCATAGCAAAAGTCCTATAAGGACTAACACGAAAAATACTAAAGAAAAATCTTCCACACTTTTTCGTTTCCATATCTTATGTAGCTGTGGAATATAACCTAATGTCATTAGTGTACCAAAAACAGTCGCTAATACTGCAAGTATCTCTGCATAAGCTTCTAACATTTTTTATCACCCGGTTTCTCGTTTTGATAATGACCTTTGTATAATTGTTTTGCGTTCTCTTTTGTGTCCATTAACACAAACTGGAACCAATATTCATCCTTATGAACCTGAAGTTCGCCTACTGTGACGCGTATTGTTTGGGTTCCATGACCAGAATAGCCAGAATCCCAGATTGCTGATTCACTTTTGATAACGCCAAGACGATTGAATGTTGATCTTGGAAACATCCATCCAACAGCATGTTCTGGAATGTTAACTTTGTTTGCTATCCTTATTTCATAAGTTCCTTCGGGAAGGTAATAAAAACCATCTTCTTCTGGCTTAATAAGCATTTTATCTGGTATTATTGTTCGAATTGAACCATGAATTCTTGAAACTCCTGCTTCAGGAAGTTTCCATATCTCAGAAATTCTTAGATCAACACCATTTGGCTGAATTTTAATTTCAGGTGGTTGTTCCACACATTTCGCTACTTCTTCTCCAATCCAGATGCTCATATTACTCCTCCTCGATTTGTCCGCCACCGTTAATCAAAATATTTGCTTTTTCAGCCATTTCAAGAACCTGCTGGCTTGCAAGTTTTAACTTTTTCATGTCAGAAGTCTTTGCCCATTTGTATGCGATAAAATCCTCTGACAATTTAATTGCCTTTGATTTTGGTCTGCAAAGATAAGCAACATTGAACTTCTCTTTGCCATCTACTTTAACTATACTTGAAAAGAATTGATATAATATGTCAACATCAATCCCGCATTCGGATTTGATTGCTTCTTTCAATGAATCTTCGAAATTTTCATCCTCGCGAAGTTCATCTAATGGAAGTCTCCAAAGCTTTTTTGAGTCTTGTAAAATAAGAAACTGTTCTTTTTCATTTATTATTACTGCTTGCTGTACTGTTTCCATAAAAAAGATTAAGAAAAACAATATTTATAATGCTTGGTTTTTGAACTTACCAGAATATTTTGCTTTTCCTTCTGCCATTTCAAATACAATTTGGCAGATTTTCGTGCCTGCTTTTACTTCAAGCGCGAATGGGCTCAGATTGATTATCTCAAGAACCTGTCTATTATCAACACCTGGTTGCACAAATCCTGCTGTTACATGAACCATAAGACCTAATCTTGCAAATCTGCTTCTTCCTTGAAGCCAACCAGCTAAATTTGGTGCGAGCTTTATGCGCTCTTTTGTTATACCAAGAACAAGTTCACCTGGAAGCAAAGTTATGCTTTTGCTCTTGATTTTTTTAGTCAATTTTTTGTAATCTGTGTTTTCATTTATGCTTACTTTTCTACTTTTAACAAATTTCCTGAATACATTATCAAGTGTCAGATCAACAGAACCTGGTCCAATATTCTTTTTATTGAGGGGAGTTATCTTTATGTTTCCCTTTTTTATTTCTCTTAAAATCTCACTTTTTGCCAATAAACACATAGCTAATAGAAAACCAAACAGATTAATATATTATACGGAAATAGTTTTATTTTAGAATGTCCATAATTCTTTTGTAAGCTTCTAACTTTTTAGTGCAAAACTCAATGTTACTTTTTATATTAGCTTGCTCTTCTTCTGATTTTTCTCTTTCTAGACGCATATCTAATACTTTAATCTTTTTTTCTAAGAGAGGAATCAACTCTTTAAATTCACATAACTTATCATAATTCTCAATGGCTAAATCAACATATTCCATAAATTGTTTTTTATAATAATAAATTGGACTGTATAAATGATGGTTTTCAACTGCTTTTTTAGCAAGATCTGCTATAAACTTTGGATCTGTATATTCTTTAGCCAATTCGATAGCTTCATCAATTTTGCCAAATTTTTCAGCGCATCTTGCGGCTTCATAAAAATGACCTATCTTTTTATAGAATTCAAATTCTAAAATAGGAAATCCACTATTTTGGATTATTTGATTCAAATAATAAGAATTTTTTTGTTCTGATGCCAAACTCATTGCCATCATATAAATTTCTTTTGCTCGTTCATATTTACCGTTCTCCTTAGCTAATGAACCAGCATAACAAAGATATGTACAATCTCCACTTTTTACATAGTAATCTAGTGCTTTATCAATTTCACCAAGTGCTTCAGCAACATTACCCGCTGCACCATATTTTCCTAGACTTTCATATTTTTCGGTTGCTTTTCTTCTTAAAGAATCTATTAAATCTTTATTTTGTGGATGTATATGTTCTACTACTTTTGCAGCTTCCTCAAACATTTCATTTTCTTCATATAATTTAAATGCTAAATCATAATCCTTTCGCTCTTCAAGTAATTGACCTGCTTCGTCAATTTTTCCATTTTCTTCACAAAATTCAATTACTTTCCAAAGAGCTCCTTTTTCTTTAGCAAATTCGACAGCACCTTTAATATCACCTTTTTTAATCCAAACTTCGAGTGCTCTATAAGTACCTGCTTTTTCAAAAGCAAATTTGGCAACATCATCAGTACACCATTTTTTTTCATAAAATTGGATTGCCCTTTCAATATAAGAAGAATCGTTAGTCAAACCTTTTTCTACAGCTTTAAAGATAAGATGTTCTCTACCTTCAGCAGAATACATGTTATCCAATAAATTTTCGAGTTCTGAGACTTCCATTTTTATTTGCCATACTTGTTAATATCTTTAATTCTATCTTTGTACATTTCGTTTAAACGTGCTTCGTAAATTTCTATAGCTTTATCTGATCTAACAAAACTTGCTAACCTGTCATAGACAAGATGTATCATTTCTACTATGGGTATAACACTGCCACATTTATCGCCATCCACATTTTCTGTATGTCTAAGCAAGTTTGGACTATCATTATACAATTTTTGAGCCAATGTTTTACATGGGGTTTCTAATAAATCAAGTTCTAATTTGCCATATCTGCCAGGTAGCCCTATATCTAAATCACCTTCAAACATCTCGTAAGATTCTGAGATCTCGAACACCCAGTTTTTATTGTTTATTGTTTTTTTATTTTTGAATTCTTTACCCCACTCTTTTGGTATGGCAAAGAAATCTTCTGAGTCCTCTTCTTCCTCAAAATCAAAATCCATATAGACGATGTGCTTTTTATTCATATTCATATAGAGCCTATAGAAATCTATAAAATATTGTTGTCAAGTTGTTAACAACAAAATTGATAAATGATTATTGCATAGAATAATTTATGGAAAAGTGGGTGCCAGTTCTAGAAGATTTAGGTCTGACTAAGATAGAATCAAAAGTATACATAACTTTACTTAAACTTGGAGCTAGCCTTGCTGGAAAAATAAGTAAGGACGCACAGTTGAATAGAACCACCACATATGATGCACTAAAAAATCTCATAGATAAAGGTCTTGTTAGTTATGTTATCCAAGCAAATCGTAAATGGTTTAAAGCAACGAATCCAGAAATTCTATTTGAGTTACTAAAAGAAAGAGAGGAAGAAGCTAAAAAAGTAATACCTACGCTTGCTTTGCTCTATAAAGCGCCAAAAGAAGAACATCAAGTTACTCTTTATTATGGGGGCAAAGGTATAAAATCTGTTTTTCAAGATATGTTGCGTGAAGAGAAACCTATCTATGTTATAGATTCTGAATGTATGTTTTATGAAAAAATGCCTTATTATGCGCCACAATTCATAAAAGAAGTAGAAAAAAGACATATTAAAATTAAACATATTGTAAGAAGAGGTGTTAATGTACACCCTTCAAAAACAACTGAAGTTCGATATGTATCGGAGAATTTATCTTCTCTTTCCGTAATAAGCATCTATGGTAATAAATTAGCTATAACTATGTGGACAGAGCCACCAGAATCAGTAATAATTAAAAATAGAGCATCAGCAGAATTGTTAAAAGGTTATTTTGATATTCTTTGGGAAAACGCAGTTAAATCTGTTTAATTTTCTTCAACAAATTTCTTTATGGCTTCGTAGTTCTCTATTATGAGCTTGGCTTTTGCCTTCCCAAAGCTGAATGGATATTTGTCGTTTTCATCTCTTTTCAAAGTTATTACTTTGTTTCCTTTAAATTCTCCAATTTCATGCATTTTGATTACCTCACCTTATTTTCTTTCAAGAATAAAAGTAATTTCTTGTCTATTTTGTTGTAGATGCTTTATTGTTTTTATCAAATATTCATCTTTAATAATATCTGATACGCCTTTAATAAATCTATCTACATCTTTGGTTACTAATTTGGCTGTCATTATAGCTAACCCACCTTTCTTGAGATATTTTGAGTTGTCAACCATTATCTTTGCAGATTCTACTGGCTCACAATTCATATCATTAACAATAACATCAAATTGTAAGCCTTTAAAGTCCACATTTTCTATTTTATCTTTTATGTGTGTGACATTTTCATTTCTTTCTAGAGAACCATCCAAATTCGCTGGGTCAATAGCATAGACTTTAAAGCCATGATTAAGAAGTTCTGTTGTCCAGCCACCAGGAGCTGCACCTATATCCAGTGCTAGACCATCCTCTATACTTATACCAAATCTGTCTAATGCTTCTACTAGTTTGTATTGAGCCCTATTCAATCTATTTTTAATTTTGCTGAAAACTTTAGAATTGTCCAAATATCTGTAAATTACTTCATTTTTGTTTAAACAACCAAGATATAACTCTTTATCATGTAAAAATGCGTACACTATCTGTTCTGGTTTATTTAAATCAACACTATATCCTAACGATTCTAATTTTTGTCCAAATTTTACTTCAAAATCTCTTGTTTTTACTTCTGACCGATAAGCCGCTGTTTCTACTGCAAAAGATTTTGATTTTTTCAAGATTTTTAAATTATCAAATTCTTTAATTAGGTCATCAAATGACTCTAAATTAAAATTATCTTTTTTTATTTGTACGGGAAATATATTATGTATAAATATCGAATGTTTAGCATTCTTAAGAACAATTTCTTTATTACCATCATTACCAAGTATGTAGCCACATTCAAATTCTTTGTAAATATTAAAATTTATTTCTCTAGCCGCTTTCCCTCTGAACATCCAAGGTACTGCAATTAAGTATTCCATATACTATCCAAGGTATTGAACTTTATATATTTCGTAAATATATATTGTTTTGAAATAATTGACGCGGAAGAAATTAATTTTAACGATTTTATATAGCTTTTTATTGAAAGCCTCGGGCGAGAATTGCACTCGCGACCCCCACCTTACCAAGGTGGTACTCTAACTGACTGAGCTACCGAGGCATGATTTAGATAAAATGTATTGTGTTTAAAAAACTTGCCCAAGAAGAGCAATTGCAAGCAAACCAATTGTATGGCAAGTAAATGAGATTATCATAAATTTCTTTAAATCATATTCTATTGCACCAAAAAGCCCTGCTCCGAGCTCATCTGGCAATGGCGAAGCAATTATAAAACCTGCTACAAAAGGCGCAATTTTATGTACAATATGTAAAAGTTTGTTACTTTTAATTCTTGGAATTCGTAAATCTTTTGCTAAAAGTCTTGCTTCTGGTAATAATTCTGTTTTAATTACTTTGAATATGATCACATCACCAAGCATTGCGCCAAACCCGCCGACTAGAGCCATGGCAAATGGATTCAAGGTTTTTGATATCACCAAAAATATAGCAGTCACTGGTGGTGCGGTTATGCTATATGGATAAAAAAATCCTGCTATAAACGCACCTAGATAAGACCAATTGCTCGCTTGGTATATAACAGAAATTGTTCTGCTATCAATCAAAATAAAAAATGATAAGATTATACTTGCTGTAAATAGAAACAAATAGCGATATTTCCACATCTCATACCCTACAAACCTTACACCTTGTTTGTTCATACTAACACTTCAATTACTTTCACTTTTGAGGCCATGCCTTTTAATATTTTAATCTTTGACTTATTTATATGATAGTGCTTTGCAAGAATCTCAACAAGCTGTTCATTTGCTTTCCCTTTCTCAGGCGGAGCTGTCAGTTTCACTTTCAAAGACCCATCAAGCTCTGTTTGAACCATATTAATGCTTGATTTTGGAATAACTTTTACATTGATTTTCATGTATTATATACAGTAAACTATATATTATAATACTTCTTATGTAAAATTCCTATGAGAGCGCTCGTTAATCCTACTGAAAAAGCCTGGGAGCTTAGAAAACAAAAAGTAAGAAGGGGAAATGACGATATTTCTTTACTTTGTGTAAATTTTGCGGGAACTCTACAGGAAGTTGACATAAGAAAAAGAACTGATATGCCTATAGATAAGGCAACTGGTACTTATCCTTACAGATTCAAGATTGATAATAAGATTCTTGACACTGCTGAACGGGCAAAAATTGGCTTGACACCGTTTGATTTTTCGAGTGAAGCTGTAATAATGAAAGAATTAGCTAAAAAACATAATTTTGATACGACATATGTTGCATTTAGATTGGCTGGCGAAAAAAACTTATTGAAATTACCAGATTATGACAGACCACTTATATTTCAGAGCAAAGGTTGTAATCTACATGACTGGACAGAAACCGGCGGATGCACATATTGTTACGTTGATGCTGTAAGTAATAGCCCGACACTGGAAAATAGTGTTTGGCTAACTGTAAGAAACATACTCGATACAGCTGAAGAACTAAAATACAATCCAGCTATAAGAGATAACAGAGAATTGCACAGAATAAGACACAGTGGTGGGGAAACAACTACAGAGCTTGACTTCACATTAGAACTTTTATATGGCATAGAAAAACGCGGCCTGGAAACTATTCTTGTCCAATTTGACACAAATTTGAGCACTGGTAAATTCATAGACGAAATGATGGCAAAGAATGAATACCAAAGAGATTTGCTTCAACAGATAGCTTCATTCGGCAACAAGATATTTGTTTATGGCGCATTCAAAGGAACGACTGACGAGAATATAATGTTCAACACGCAGGCTAAACTAACTGTTGATGACCAGATTTATTCGTTTGGTAAGCTGGTTGATGCTGGTCTTGATGTTTATCCATGTATTTATAACCCAGACTGGAATGCATTACCTAATTTCTTGGACAAACTTGATGAGAATTTTAACAATGCTTCAACAAGATTAAGAATTGATGGTTTAAAATGGGAATATGGCCCTGCGCAGTGTAGACTAAAAGAAATGGCCAAACAAGAAAATGTAGATTTCGAAAAGATGCTTAACAAGTATAAACTACTTGAAGAAGAAAATTATAACAAAAGCGAAGAAATAATGAGAGAGCGCTTAGATGCTATTAATTTAACATACAAAGAATTTGATAGGACAAGACACAAGATATCCAAATTTGATTAGGTGTTCATGATGGTTGCTCATGAAGAAAATAGGCCAATCGCAAAAAAATATGCGGCAGAATTAGAAGAACTTTTCAAGAAAGATCCTGATACAGCAGTAAGAAGTGTAAATAAACTTCGAATTCTAGCTGGGAATGAAATTGCTGAAGGTAGCGAATATAGGATAATCCCAATAACAATATACAATACAGTTGGCAAATTTTATCCATATCTTAGCAGAGAAAATAAAGACTTATGTTTAACTCAAATATTAGACTTTTTGGACAAAACTGATTCTGGAATGCTTGGATGGAGGGATGAAAAATATGGTCTTAGTTATGTGCAAAGAATGTACACATGGTACATAAAAGAACCATTGCTATTGGCAGACATTGCATTAGCATGCAGAGACTACTGGCCTGGTTTACATCAGGGCGAAGAAGTAATAGATATGTACAAATTGGAACCTTCAAATATTGAATTATTATTAACCAAGACAGGTACTTTTAGACAAGACCTTATAGATAGTGATTTTATAGTTGGTTTTTCTTTACTTAGATCCGACTGCTGGAAGCATGGAGATGTATACGCTTCTAAAGCAAATCCAAAATTCTTGGATAGAATGGTTAAAGCAACTTGTTATATGATTCTTGCGCCAGCAAGAACAGACGAAATTTTTGCAAAAGATGTGAAATGGCTCAAGGAACATTTACCAAAAAAGATCCATAAACGTATTGACAAATACAAGTCAGAAAAAGATTGGACAAGAATAGAATTCAGAGAACCTAAACATTATGTTGTTATCTCTCCACATTTGGTAAGCAGTGGTGATAATGTTTTATCAACCGAAGTCGACTATTCTACGCTGTGATAATATTCTGCTTTTCGTTCGATAATCATTGAGCTTCAATCTAATTTTTGTTTGTATATAGTTAAGTGCTTCGTTTAAAGTGTTAAATTGTTTTGATGGATTTTTTAGAGCGTTTCTTGCATTCTCACGAACCTGCCAAACTCCAACAGGAATCTGATAGCCTTCATAGATTTCTCTGAAAACAATTACGCGTGCCTGCTTTTTCATTTGTTCTAAACCTTCGCAAACACCGAGTCTTGCGGCATAATAGCCGCCGCCTTCGACATCTGCATAAGTTGTTCGTCCTTCGAATGGTTCGTATTCTTCCGCTATCTCGACCTCTTTCATCTGCGCTGCCCAGAAGCTACCTGGTGCCCAGGCTTCAAAGTTTTCGTATTCCCATTTACCTGGCATCAATAAAATTACAAAATTGTTGGAAAGATATTGTGATTCATAGACAAGAAACTTATCAATTTGTTGATATGTTCGAATTTTAGTCATCAAATGCTTTGCAAGCATATCATCCAAAGCTGTAATTGACCATCTTGTTGGAACTAATTTTTTATTATCTTCTTTTCCAAGCACGCCAGAAGAAAGTATGTTTGTTATATAATAAGTATCAAATCTCTGATAAAGTAATTTTATTTGCTCAACTGATTTAAGGTCATCATTAACAACAGACTCAACATAATTTGGTATTTTGGGATTTTCAACAATTTTCATTTTGTCTAATTGTGCAGTCGGCCCCATTGGTTGGGTTATGTCTGAAAAATTCATATTAAAAGAAGGTTTACTCTTGAACTTCATTTCAACATCAGTGGGTTTCTTTGCTAATGCTAACATTTGATTTTCTTCGATGAACCTTGATTTTGCTTTTACGTTTTCCTTTGATTTTGAGCGAAGCACCAATGAACGCATCTGGATTATCTGTGAATATTCGCGCCCGAACCATGTTTCTGGAGAATCGATTCCTTCCATCATTTGAATTGCTCCAAGCGGGCCAATGTTAATGTTTGGGTAACCTTCATGACCAACAAAAATGCTTGTTGCTGGCCCAAAGAATTCATCTGAGATTTTATTGATAATTTGCGGTGCAATCTCAATTTTAGCAAGTAATGGACAATGTTTTTCTCCACAAAGATGACGTCCGCCCTTACATTGGATACAGATATTAGCTGGTCGCATGAGAAATAAAATGCGTTAGTTATTTATCTTTTTTAAGGTGCTGTCAACTCTGTCCACTACTTTCTTACTAAGAACTTAGCAATCATTTTTGCGCGCTCTATTGTTTCCTGTTTGCTTATGTGGCCAGTATTGATTATGATATCATAAATACCTGTATCAGAATCATTAATTCCATAGAGTCGCTTATAGCGCTTTGCATCGCGTTTGTCACGACTTATTATTTGTTTTCTTGCTTTTTTCACACTTTCATGCTCGCGCTTAGCTACGCGTTCTGTTTTAATTTCTAAAGGGCAATCAACAAAAATCTTCCAATCAGCATAATCTCCTGCTACAAATGCAGCCACGCGACCAACCAGAACAACGTTTCCTTGTTTCGCTAATTTTAAAGCTCTGCGATCAATTTCATAATCATCTTCGGGAGTACATGCTTTTGAAAATTCTTCGAGCTTCATTTTTCTTTCTTTTGCTAATTGCCTGAATATATCCCCAGAATTAACAAGTTTGAGTTTTGTTGCTTTAGCAATTGATTCAGCAACAGTTGTTTTCCCAGAGCCAGATAAACCACCAACAGCTATTGTCGGGCCTTTCTTCTTAATTTTAAGACTTTTATCAAACTTTTGAAGCTTTTTTATGTAAGTACACATAGTATTAGTTATCATACAAAAATTAAAATACATTTCGGGACCTAAAGGAGAACTTTATAATTTCATTAACAATTATAACAACTTTTTTAATTCACCTATAGACAATTTCTCTGCATTGTCCCACAGTACACTATAAAATGACGCAAGTGCATCACTGAACTCCTTTCCTTGCAAAATCATAGAGGTATAGCTACTTGGATTCCTTGGATTCATAACACAAATACCACCTTGTTCGTCAGAAATCATCATTTTAATGCCAGAGATTCTATGTTTCTTTATTTGTATACCACATCTTATTAATTTCATCAAGTATTCTGCATTAGATTTATCTATTTGTCTTACTAATATTTTAACATCACATTTCTTAGAGTGTAAACTACTAAGCATTTTTATTACATTTGGAAATGCTATACGATTTACCATTATGTAACATCTTTTTTGAGAGCTTTTTATTAGTTCTGTACCTATTTGTATATAAGTGTCTCTTCCGAAAAACATCTCCACCTTAAATTTGTCTTTGTTTATATTATACTGTTTAGAAATTATTTCGTTTATTACAGAATTCTCATATGTTTTAAGAAGGTTTATCTGATCTTCTTTTTGTTTTAATAGCTTTTTAATGGCAATGCTTGGCGGAGTTGCCTGAAACCATTTTGGTTTTGAATATATTATGTTAACTAATCCTTTGTTAGATAAATTCATCAATACTTCGTATATTTTACTTTGTGGTACCTTGCTTAAGTCTGAAATCTCTTTTGCCTTTGCTTTTTTAAGATTAGATAGGATGGTATAGACTTTTGTCTCATATTCTGTAAGACCTAGTTTTTTAAGATATTCTGCGGTATCCATACCACTTACGGCAGTGGTTAATAACTTATAAAAGTTGTTATATCATACAACCTAAGAAGGGGGTTGAAAAAATGGAACGTGACATAAGTTTTTTAGTCGGATACAGCAATCTTACAGCTGTTGGGGATAAATTTAATGACATAGAGCCTTTAGAACAGTTAGTTTTTGGACAGATACCATACAGACCAACAAACAATAGTGTAACTTATCAAATTAAAATTACAACATCAAGCTACAGCAATAAAAGTATGATGTACACATGCAGTGGTCCAGACGAAGATGATGACTCAGATGATAACGGAGAAGGCTGCACTCATGACACAGATCAAGATTGGAATAATACAAGCTCTGACAGCAGAGATTCATCTGATAGTGGCTCTGATGGCAACTGCAGTTATTCAATTGGAAGACTTTAAAAAATAACGATCGATGCATAAAGCTAAAGTTTGTGATTTTGATGGAACTATAATTAGAAGATTGCCAGGGACACTGCTCGAGCGATTAACACGTGACTTCTACAATGAGCAAGAATCAAAACTAAGAAAATTAGACATATTTGCTCGTTATCTTATTGTTAAGACTGGTAAAGCGTTGACTACTGTTCCTGGCAAAATATTTGAAGATCAGTATATGACTGGTGAAACAACCTCTATGCAGATTTATGAAAAGTTTATACTTAAGAAATTAGGCATGCCAATAAGTTTTGTTCGGGAAAAAGCTAAGGAATATGCTAAACTTATACAACAAAGGCATATTGATGCTTTCAAAAGATGTAGTTGTGACACATATATAGTTTCAGCAGAACCTATCCAACTTCTTGAAGAAGTTATGCAAAACGCTGGAATCACTGTTAAGAAAATTTATGGGACACAATTCAAAATGGTAGACAATATTATTACTGGTTTTGAAAGAACTAAATTATTTGCTGGCATGCGTGGTAAACATCTTGGTTTAGATAGAATACTATCAAATGGCTATTCAGAAGTACATGCAATTGGGGATGCTATGGCTGATATTGGTTTGTTTAGAGAGTATAATGTCATTCCATGTACTTTTTATGATGCACCTGAACAACTTTACAAATATGTAAAAGGTAAAGGTGGCAAAATAGTAAAGGATTTAGAAGAATTCTTCAGTTTATGATTTCTTCGGCTTTTCTTCTTTTTCTGGTTTTAATGTTGGAAATATGATTACATCCCTTATAGATGATGAATTTGTTAAGAACATGATTAATCTATCTATACCAATTCCAAGTCCGCCTGTTGGCGGCATACCATATTCAAGAGCATTAATGAAATCTTCATCCATCATATGCGCTTCTTCGAAACCTTTCTCTTTCTTTTTAATTTGCTCTTCAAATCTCTTCTTCTGATCGATTGGATCATTTAATTCAGAGAAACCATTTGCAATTTCGCGGCCATAGATAAATAATTCAAATCTGTCAGCAAATTCTGGATTGTCCTTCTTGCGCTTTGCAAGCGGTGAAACTTCAACAGGGAAATCTGTTATGAAAATTGGTTGAATTAATTTTTTCTCAACAAGTCCTTCAAACAGCAGTGCAATTATTGCGCCTTCGCCCATGTGCTTTTCAACTTTGATAGTATAGTCTGCTGCGATTTCTTTTAGTTGTGCAAGAGATTTTCCTCTGATTTTGATATCTCCATAGCGTTCAACTGCATCAACCATGCTTATGCGTTGGAAGGGTGGAGTAAGATTAAGTTCAACATCCTCATACTGAACCTTTGTTTTTTCAAGAACTTCTTCTGCACATGCAACTATTAATTCTTCTGTCAAGCGCATCATATCTTCACCAGTATGATATGCCCAGTAGACTTCAAGTGCATCGAATTCTGGATTATGCTTTGTATCAATACCTTCATTGCGGAAGTTTTTGCCAAGTTCAAAAACTTTTTCAAATCCTCCTACAAGAAGTCTTTTCAGATAAAGCTCTGGTGCAATTCTAAGGAAAAGATTTGTTTTTAATACATTATGATAAGTTGTAAATGGTTTGGCTTCTGCTCCACCGTATACTGGTTGGAGTGTTGGTGTTTCAACTTCTAAAAACCTTCGTTCTTCTAAAAATCTGCGTACAGTTGCAATTATTTTGCTGCGTTTGACAAATGTATCTTTGACTTCAGGATTAAATATCAGATCAAGGTATCTTTGTCTATATCTAAGCTCAACATCTTTCAGTCCATGATATTTTTCGGGCAATTGATTAAGTGTTTTTACAAGCAGTTTTATACTTTTAACGAGAACACTAATTTCCCCACGTTCTGTTTTCGTGACTGTTCCACTAACTCCTACAATGTCTCCTAAATCAATTATGTTATCTTCAAAAAGAGAATAATCTTTTCCAAGGACATCTGATTTTATGTAAAGCTGAATCTTTCCTTGTTCATCCTGGATGTGTGCAAATGAAAGTTTGCCATGTTTTCTAAGCGACATTATGCGTCCGGCTATTGAAACTGACTTGTTTTCAAGTTTAGTAAACTCATCTAATATCTCTTTAGAATGATGAGTCACTTCAAAACTCAGTTCCTGATAAGGAAATATCTTTTTCTTTTCCAGTTCCTTCAGCTTTTTCAAACGTTCTGCATCCATAAAACAACCTACATATTGTTTATTTATTAAACTTTAGGCGAATATGCTACCCTTTTAATATAATATTCCAAGGCGCTTTCCTGATCATGTATATACCATACTCTTGTTGTTGAATGTTTACCATATGGTTTTCTGGTTTTGTATTTAGCAACTAACTTGTTATAAGTTGTATACTTGAATGATTTTTCCAAAGTGTGCTCGATTTGAACGTATGAAAGATTGAAACCATCCATTACTAGATGCTTCCTAACCTCAAAAGCTTCTATGGGTCCGTTGCTCCTAAGCGCTTCTCCAATTATGTCACATATCTTAGAATAAACAAGTTTATCTGCTAGAACCGAACTGTATCTGCCTCTATCTCTTGTTCGATTTATATTGACTGTTCCTTCAAGTGCTGATGTTTCAAGCATAATAAATATTATCCAAAAAATGCTTATAAACTATACTGTATTCAAAAAAGTATGACATTCAATATTGACCCTGAGCTTTTGAGTGCAGTAATATTTTACATAATTCTGGCAATTGTAATCATTAAGTACAGAAAAAGATTTACAGTAATGCAGAAAATATTTTTTGTATACAAATCAAAAAAACCACTGGCTTTGATGAAGAAGCTTGCAGAACATAGAGTTTTCTTCAAAATATTTTCAACAATAGCTATACCTGCGGCTGTTTTTGCTATGATTTTCATAGGCCAGGTTCTTCTGGAGAATCTGTTAAAAATAGCTGCAGGAGTTGGCGGCGTTGGTGTTAGCCTGGCTATACCTGGTGTTAGAATACCTGGTTCTCCAATATTCATCCCATTTTGGTACGGCATAATATCAATTGGTATTCTTGCTGTTGTCCATGAATTCTCGCATGGAATCGTCGCTGCAATGGAAGGAGTCAGATTAAAATCAGCTGGCTTTGGTTTCTTGCTTATTTTACCACTTGCATTCGTTGAGCTTGATGAAAAGCAAATGATGAAAAAGCCAAGAATTGCAAGATTGAGAATTGCTTCTGCTGGAGCATTTGCAAATGTTGCTCTTTGGTTTGTCTTGTCTTTACTTTTGATATTTATATTATATCCAGCAAAAGTGGCCATGCTTGAGAGTGGAGTAAAAATAGCTAATGTTGAAGATGGATTACCAGCACAACTTGCTGGATTAAAAGAAGGGGATCTAGTTATTGCCATAAACAATTATACCATAAAAAATATTATTGATTTCGCTTCTGCCATGTCTGGCATACTTACAAATGAGACTATAGTTGTACAAACAACAAATAATGTCTTCTTTGTAACAACTACTGCAAATCCAAATAACGGAAGTATAGGTTATCTTGGCGTAGGTCTAAGCGAAAGCACAGAACCTAATAGCGAAGCAAAAGCAAATTTCGGTAGCCTTTCATATGCGCCTTTATGGATAATCTCATTAGTCCAGTGGGTAGCATTACTTAATCTAGCAGTTGGTGTGATGAACTTCCTTCCAATATGGGCAATTGACGGAAGTAGGATTGCATATGATCTATTTGGCTATGTGATAAAGAATGAGAAGGTATTGTTTGTTTTGCTTAACCTAATCTTTGCATTTTATACAGCACTACTAATATTCAATCTGATAGGTCCGTTCCTGGTAAGTTTGTTCTAAAAAGAAAGATTTAAAATGGTTTCTATCAAATTTGTAGGCTGATTATTTTGAAAAATATATATTGTTAAACAACTCTATAATAGTATGGTTAAAGCAGGATTTGGACTCAAAAATACACTTAAAAAGTTGTTTGTTGGCTCTGCTGTCAAGAAGAAGATTACGAAAAAAATTCATAAGAAAATCAAGAAAATTAAACCAAAAAGGAAAATTATAACGAAAATTAAGAGAAAACCAGCAATTAAGCATCTGAAACATAAGAAAATCAAGAAAGTAAGGATAAGAAAAAAGACGATAATAGAGAAGCCAAAACTTGTAACAAAGGAAGCACTTCTTGTCAAAAAGTTCTCAAGAGCAAAGGCTTTATTTCTTCTTAAAAGAAAGGACTCAATTGATCTGATTCTTAAAATCGGTGGGGAAGAGGCACTTAAGATATTTGAATTCCTGGTCAATATCTGTAAGGAAATTGATGAGTTTACACTTACAGACAAAGTAAATATGCAGATAAATTTTGTCAGATCAATGCTTTACAAGCTTTACGAGAAAAAACTTGTTTCTTTCTCAAGAGAACGTGACAAGAAGAAGGGTTGGTTCATATACTCCTGGCAGGCGCATCCTGAACGATTAAAATATCTCCTCTTACAAGCAAAGGAGGACGAAATTGCAAGTTTGGAAAAACGCTTGCATGCAAGCCAAGACACATTCTTCTGCCCGAAATGCGACACTTCTGTTGATTATGTGAAAGCAATGGAGCTCATGTTCCTATGTGAAACTTGTGGTCACAAGCTTGAAGGCGTAAGTTCTGCTGAGGTAAAAGACAAGATTAACAAACATATTGAAAGCATAAAGAAAGAAATTGAAGAAATAAAGAAAATCTGAATTTATTGACATAAGGTATATATCTATTCATTGTCTTATAATCAATATGGATACTCCAAAATATAGTATACCAGAAATTCTAACGCAAGACCATCTTGAATTATGGAAAATATGTGCAAATTATTATAAAAATCCTGAACGACCTTTTACTGAAGAAGAAGGAAGCAAGCTATTTGCTATTGGTTACAGAATGCATAAGTACTTGGGTGAAGGTGAGGATGCTGATGTTGCTGTTACAAAAAAGGTAGAAGCATTCAGGAATATGATGAGGTATAGAAAACAGATAAAGGACGGAAAACCAAACCCAGAATCAACAAAAAATGTAACAATGCTTTATTTTACTGATAATGAAAAAGTATGTAGCAAACCAACAATTATTTCTGAGCATGTATTAGAATGGATGAACGGATTTGTTGAAAATAACGATTTTCAGATTCTGGAAGGTATGATTAAAGATCATACAGCAAGAGGACTGCCACAGAATTGTATTTTAAATTGTTCTAAATCTATGACGCAGGCTCTGATGGGTCTTGCAGCTATTTTAGATGGTGAAGCAGATGAAGATAAATGGGGAGAAATTAAACAACACATCGGAGATTATTGGAACGAATGCTACACTGCACGTATGAACATAAAGAAGTAGCCCCGGGCGGATTCGAACCACCGTCAGTGGCTCCAAAGGCCACTATCCTTGACCGCTAGACGACGGGGCTATAAAAGACAAAAAAAGAAGTTTACTTATAATGTTTTCTAATATGGCTTTCCTTGGCGCTCTTTATACTTGCTCTCAAGCTGTTTGATTAGTTTTTCAAGAGCTTCTTTTAATGTAAACATTAAATTGAAGCCATACATAGTCCTGACCGTCTCATTTTTTCCAGCTGATTTAACCAATGAAACATTTAGCTCGTAATTCCATTTGTTAGGTGTAGCTGCATGCATTTTTCTTACATGTATATCCACGCTTACAAGTGCAGGTAAGAAGCTTTTCAATTTTTTAACGTCTGTTGTTATATAATCTTTTACAGCTTCTACAGTATCGTATGGTAAATGTTCGCCTGTGAAATTCACCCAAACACCATCATGGAACTTTTTCTCAACTAAACGGTCTAAGATGTCTAATCTGTTTATGATTCCTACAGTCTTACCATTTTCATCAAGAACCTGTAAACCACGAAGATTCTTTTCTAGCATCTTTTTGATTATTGACGGCACATTGTCATTTATACTTACATCTGGAATATCTGTGCGCATGAAATTTTTTACAGGTATAAGTAATGGATTATCAACATTTCCTGATCTATCCCCTATCCCTTTTCTTTCTGTTGGTCGCTTATAGAATGCACGTAAGATATCCATTGATAATACTAACCCAAGGCTTTTTCCTTCCTCATCAATTACAGGTAATCTATCTGTATTATAGAAACGCATCAGCCTTCTTGCTGTTGCAATGTGTTCATCACCGCGAAGGAATTTTGGAGGAATGCGCATTATTTCACTTGCTGTTAAGTTCTTTATACGTTCGTCATTAGACAGCTCTTTTAGTATGTCATAATCAGAAACTATGCCTACAACCTTATTATTCTTCAAAATTGGTATTGCTTCAATACCGCTGTCTACTATAAGTGTAGCAATTTCATTAAGAGTTGATTCTGGTGTTGCTGTTGGCGGTTTGACTATAAGCGTGTGAACTCCTGCATCAGAATCCAATCTTGGAGAATCTAATATATCATAATATGTTATTTCGCCAATAAAATTTTTATTATCATCCAGAACAGGCACTTCTTTTACATCATACTCATCCATTTTAGAAACAACTTTTGCTATTGTTTCTTCATGTGAAATCGAAACTATTTTAGAAGTCATTACATCTTTTGCATATTTCATAGCATCACCCGTTCTATTATAAGCATTCAGGGTTTTTATAACTTTTTTGATACATATGGGCCATCAGGTTTGTATCCAAATTTGTAATAATATGGTTTTACACCAATCCCAGAAATTACTGAAATCTTCTTCTTACCAGCTTTTTTTGCAATTTTTTCAGCTTCTTTTAATAGATTTTTACCATAACCCTTATGTTGCACGTCTCCTTTCGCGCCAATTGGTATTTGTTCTCCGTAAACATGAAGCTCTCTGACAAATGCATTGTCTGTTTCATTTAATCTCAGACGCAAAAATCCCAAAAGTGTTTTGTTTTTGTCAATAAATTGTATAAAAATTTCTTTTCCATCAGAAGCGTCATATTCAATTTTATCCAAACAAATTGAGTCTTTGTCTAAACTAAGCCCTTTAAGCGTCCTATGGCCAACTTCACGACATCTTATACATTTACATTCTGTTTTACCAAGCATTTGGCGCAAATTTGTTGATTTTATACCAGCAACAATTTCTGTGCTTGGAATATCGCGTTCAATTCTCATTATGCGAACCCATTCTGGACAGAATTTTTTAAATTCTCTTATTATTTTTATTGCATCATTCTCAGTATATGGTTTGTATTTTCCTTCTTTCCACTCATTATACAGTTCACTTCCTTGTATTACTAGACATGGGTAAATCTTCAGCATATCTGGCCTGAAATAAGGATTTTTGAAAATTTCTTTGAATGCAGACAAATCTTTTTCCGGATTGCTTCCTGGAAGTCCAAGCATCATATGATAAAGAATCTTGAAACCTTTATTTTTCAACGTTCGTGTTGCTTTAATAACATCAGCAACTGTATGGCTTCTGTTTATTCTTTTGTAAATATCATCGTAAACTGTTTGAACTCCAAGTTCAACTCTTGTTCCGCCAAGATTAAGCATAAAGTTCACATGTTTTTCTGTTGCAAAATCTGGCCTCGTCTCAAAAGTCATTCCTACACATCGAATTTTTGCTTTTTCATTTGCTTTTTGGACTTTTACCAGGCTTGTGCTCTTTGGTGTTTTCTTTTTTGATGTAAAATCATTCATTGCACTTAAACAGTCTTTAATGAATTCTTTCTGATATTTTCTATCATAACTCGGGAATGTTCCACCCATTATTATTAATTCAACTTTCTCCGGTAGATGGCCTGAAGCATATAATTGTTCTAATCTGTTGGTTACTTGTTTATACGGATCAAATTTGTTCGCAATTCCTCTTCTTGCAGCTGGTTCTTTACCTGTATAGGATTCGGGAACATTGTCTATATGGGGGCAATATGTGCATTTTCCATGAGGACATGGTCCAGGTTTGCTCATAACTGCAACAACAGCTACTCCGGAAATTGTTCTCGTTGGTTTCATCTGCAGAATTTTTCTGAATTTTTCTTTTTGTTTTTTATCTAGTGTTGCAAATAATTCGGTATTCTGTGGCCACTTGCTAAGTTTTTGAATTCTAGCTAATTCTATCTTTCTTTTTTGTAATTGTTTTCTGTCTTTTATTTTTCCTTGCTCTAATTCAGAAACAAGTTGTTTTACTATATCCATATAGAAGTTTTAACAATTGGTTCTTTTTTTAAGTTTATGCAAACACAAGTAATAAAAACTTCAAAATTTTCTATTTTGATGGGTGATTAATATCGCAGAAGACATAAAATTTGCTGGACCAATAAAGTGCAAAGAATGTGGATGTGTTGTCGATAGGATAATGGCTTCAAAGTTTGAGAGCTGTTGTAGAGAATGCTTTATGAAGAAAATCCACAAAAAAGTGCATCCTTTTTAAAAATAATATTAAAAAGAAAAAATAATCAGGGGATTATAAAGAGAAAATTATTTCTTGTACTTATCCCACATATTTTCAAACATTGTGTTCAATGCTGAAGCAATTGGTTGCGAGTTAAGCCAAATACCTATATCATAGTTTGGATGCAATTCTTTGTCATTTAAAACCATCATTATTGCATGCTTGCCATCTATAAGTATGAATCTTCCTTCAAGGTCTTTTATTGGTCTTATATCTCCAAGTGATTTGAATTTCTTTACAACATCTGAATTTTCATCTGCCACTGGAGCCGCTATCTTTATTGAAACACCACGTTTCTTTGCTGCTTCAAGTGCGCCTTTCAAAGAATCCATCTTTCTGCTCAAGCCATCTTCTGAAGTTACAATTGTTACGCTTTGTTTTGCTCCTTTAATTAAGGATTCAACATGTGAGTATATATTTGATCTTCCCTTAAGTGCTCCTGAAAGTTCTGTTGGCTCAATGAAGTTAACACCTTTCTTGTAAAGTCCTTCAAGTGTCTTTACCATGTCAGTGCTCTTCATTCTTTCAATTTCTTTTATTTTCTCTTCAGTTTCTTCCTTAAGATTTTTCTTGGAACGTTCAACTACATCTTCGGGAGCGACTGCGATATACTGAATTGGTTTACCAAGTTTCATTACAACAAAACCTTTTCTTTCAAGTGATTCGAGAATATCATAAGTTCTGCTTCTTGGAACTCCTGCCATGTTAGAAAGTTCTCCAGCAGTGGAAACCCCTCTAGAAAGTAATGCTACCCAGATCTTAACTTCATAAAGATTAAGATCAAATGTGCGTCTTAATTTTGCAAGCATTTCGTCTTTTAATACCATTCTAATCCAGCCCCCATCATTTTAAAATTACAAACACTTTAGTGCTTTTATACCTTTTTCTTGGCAATAAACATGATTAATTCTGTTTATTTCACCATTTAATAGTAACAAATAATAGCCCTTTACTATATATAAACTTTATGGTAGTAACAAATATATAATATAGACTATATTTTGTGATGTATATACTACAATTACATGCCTTTTTTCTTGAACTCAGTTTCTCTTTGCAACGAATCTAATGCAGGTTTTATGTCTTTAAACACTTTTTTCAAGACCGAATCAGTAGCAACCGCAACTTGTAATGTATTTGTTATCTTCATATTTGTCTTCTGAAAAATATCATCGTAGATATTAAATCCTAACCTGTGCTCACAGCGTTTGCACAACATCTCAGAAATTGTATACTCTGCTGAACAATTTTCGCAACCAAGCCGTCCATGGTTCTTTAAGCGATTTACTATAATATTAGTCTGCTCTTTTGGTTCAATTGCAAGTGAAATATGTCCTTTGCTTACTAACAAAAGTCCAATTCCATACTTTCTTAAAAGCTCCTGGATAGTGTCAGAAACAATATCTGCTTCTATAGCAATATACATATAGAGATTATCAACCCAACATCTGCTTCTTTGCATCATAAGCCTGAATAACAAAAGTTGGGAAAGGCCAGTAATTACCTCTTCTTCAGACTTTTTGAACTGAACTATGTGGAGTTCTGCCTCAACAAGATAGCCAAACTCAGTCTGGGCTTCTTTCCCACTAATAAAACGTCCGCCAGCTACATCTACTCGCTTTTCATCTATTGTAATATCTTGGACAACATTTGTACATTTCTTATCTGATGCCAAGAAGTTCTTTACCAAGTCTATTACTTTTGAAGAAAGCTTGCTTGCCAATAAGCTATCCAAGATGTCAGCATAGGATCCAGCCTTAGGATTTTCCCTTAATAATTGGTCAAGAAGTTCTTTTGTTTCCTTGTTTATACGAACTAATGCTGATTTAGACATATTGTATACAAGTTGTTAACATTTTAAATAATTTTTGTTTACAGTATGTATACAATTTAGACATAAAAAGAATTAAATATATGCATTGTATTGAAAAAGCATGGATATCCTTGAATGTATGGAGAACAGACGTAGCATAAGAAGATATATTTCTAAACCTGTTGAAGAAGACAAAGTACTTCAGGTAATTGATGCTGGTCACTGGGCACCGTCTGCTGGAAATTTGCAAGAATGGCAGTTCATTGTTATGCGTGATCAAAATAAAAAATCGCAAATTGCAGAAGCAGCATTGGGACAATATTGGATTGCACAATCCTCTGTTGTAATTATAATCTGCACAAAGGATGACAGAGTAACAAGAATATATGGAGACATTGGTAAAAATCGCTTTGTTTATTATGATGCAGCCTGTGCCATCCAAAACATGCTTTTAATGGCAAATAACATAGGTTTGGGCGCATGTTTCATTGGAACATTTGATGATGCAGCTATAAAAAGAATTGCGAATATTCCTGAAGATATAACAGTGCATGCATTAATCACATTAGGATATCCAGCAGAAAAACCAAGTCCACCACACAGATTAGGAATAGAAGACTTGACTTTCTTCGATGAATATGGAAGAAAATGGGTAAAGGGAATCCCAAAATCAATTCGCAGCGATTATCTAAAAAAAATATAAATAATTTCTAAAATTTTTCAAAAAAATTTTTTAAAAGTATTCAGAGTGTATACTACAAAATATAATTTACACTATGATATTTGTTTATAACTTAAGAATTAGTATTAGATGATACTTGTTTAACATAATCTCGTTCTCGTCAGTGTTAACTTTTACATTAACAAAGCATACATCATTAATCAGCATGCTTTTCTTAATCCCCATATATACAGATGATAAATATAAACGTTTCGGATGACGGGGAAACGCGGAGAACCTAAAAGAAGAGGGAAGAACATGGAATTTATCGTACAGAATGCCTTGAAAGCGGCACAAGAAGTTAACTGGAACGAAAGCCTTGTAGGTCACGCCAACATAAAAGTCATTGGTGTGGGTGGAGCCGGTAATAACATGGGCGACTGGCTATATCACAAGGGAGTAAAGGGTGCAGAAATCATCCTTACAAACACAGATAAGGCCCACTTGGATGCAAGAGAAGCAGACAAAAAAATTCTAATCGGAAGAGAATCGACAAGAGGACTCGGAGCAGGAGGCTACTTAGAAGTCGGTGAACAGGCAGCAAAAGAATCACTACCAGAGATCAAAGATTCGTTGAAATCAGCAGATATGATATTCATATGCGCTGGTATGGGTGGTGGAACTGGTACAGGAGCATCTCCAATCGTTGCACAAATTGCAAAGGAACAGGGTGCGATCGTAATAGGAACAGTTACAATGCCATTCAAAATAGAAAAAGCTCGCATCGAAAAGGCTGAAGAAGGCCTTCAAAAGTTGAGAAAGAATTGCGACACTGTAATAGTGATCGATAACAACAGGTTAATCGAAATTGCTGGACAGTTGCCAATATCACAAGCTTTCGGTGTAGCAAATGAACTTGTGGCGACCATGATAAAAGGAATTGTAGAAATGATAACAGTTCCATCGTTGGTCAACAGAGACTTCGCAGACATTAAAGCAGTAATGAAGGGCGGCGGCGTAGCAGTAATCGGTGTTGGAGAATCTGACACAGAAAACAGAGTAGAAGAATCAGTAAAGAGAGCACTGCTTAACCCATTATTGGATGTAAGCTATGAAGGCGCACAAGGAACACTTATTCACATAACAGGAGGACCAGACATGACCTTAGATGAAGTCAACAAAGTAGGTGAGATGGTGACTGCATCACTTGACCCAGATGCAATGGTAACTTGGGGAGCAAGAGTCATGGATAATATGTCAGGTAAGATGAGAGTTATGACAATCATAACTGGCGTCAAATCTCCATATATACTTGGACCAAGTGTTGGTGGGAAGAAAGCAATTGATCGAGCAGCAGCAATCCACAGCGACCTAGGGATAGAAATATTGAGGTGAGGGGACTAAACGTCTCTTTTCACTTTTTATTTTCCAGCGAGCGCATTCGGGTCTGCAAAATAGGCTCACGCCACTTGCAGGCCCTCCCATTTATTTTGCTGGACACTGAGGAAGAAAATGCTGTCTGACAAAGGTCAAGGTTTAAGTTATCTAGAGCGAGAACTAGCCATAAAACCAGGAGACGAACTAACTCAAGAACAAAAGAGAGTACTGGGTAGTTTTCAGCCGATAGAATACAATGGAATTAAAATGATTTTAGATGAGAGGAACGGTAGGCTACACAATGTAAATGGTGCATACATCGATCTAAATGAATCTGAACATAAGCTACTTTCCAATAATGGAGATACAACATTTGGAAGGATAGTGATTCGTACTATGGTCGAAGCAAACCACCCGACAATAAAGGAGTGGTATAAAAAATAAATCATACTCATCCTTCGATGAGCACCCCTAAGCCCGATGATATGAGGGCCCTCTTCTTTTTTTCTTTTTTTATTAAAAGCTTGGGTGGAAAGGTTTATATATGTGTAACCACTACATGATAGTAACTTTATGGCGATGAGACTGGGGTGAACGAGCCACAAAGTTTTAATTCCAAAAAAGTGTTGGTAAGGTGAGAAAAATGAGTTATAAAACTGAAAATGAACGCAAAATTCAAGGTTATATAGCTAAAGAACTCAGCAAGAAAGCATGCAACATGTGTCATTCTGGAAATTGTACTTCATGTGGATATGGAAATCCTCTTGTACAAGCACGCGCAATTGTAGACCCAACATCAGTAGTTGTAAATGCTTACAATGAACAGGAAGATTTCAAAGTATTAGATGATATTGATTCAGCAGTAAATGAAGCTTACTTAAGTACACTAGATGATGCAAAGTCAATAAGAGTTAGAAAGGATGGTAGTATATTAGTTTCAAACGACAAGTTGCAAAATGCAGGTATACCACTAGAATGCCAGTTTGGTGATAAAGACGAAATTGATGTTCTTGAAGGTAATGATTGGGAAGGCACATATAAACGAATGCGTGTTGACCCAAGTTATTCATAAGTGACATTAAAATGGACCCACAAAAATATCCCGGACACTTAAAAGATGAACAAAAACACGGTAGACATGATAGTCGAAGTGAAATAGAACGAAGAATGGGTAAGACTGATTATTCACCTTGTCCTATAAAAGAAATAAATCTACTGATTGGCCAAGAGCTTAGTGTTGCATATATTGATCCTTCATATATATCTGAACATAAAACTTTAGATAACATCTTTGGCACATCTGAAAGACCTAACACATTATATAATATCCCAGGAGCAAAAACTCAAGATAACCCAGTAAACGGTTATATGGTACTCGATAGTATGCCTACAATGAATAGTAAAATCAGAGATAACGATGTAATCAATGTTGCAGATGATTTAGAACAAGCTGTCTTAGATAAAGGAATCCACCCAAAAGGGTACGCTGGACGATATATAATGCTTGGCCTGGTGCGCCAGGATGTATTTAGCGAATATAATGAAACGGATATAGATGAAAATTGACCCTTAAAAGCTAATTTTTTCTTTTTACTGCAATTTAATAAATATTGACTTATTCTAATTTATCATGATTAGACCTGGAGATAAGATATTAATTAAGACAGATGATGGTGAATTTGAAGGCATACTAATGCAAAGACCTGAGATTGTGCCTGGCAATGCTTTAATCATAAAACTTGATTCTGGATATAATATCGGAATTGCAAAAAATAAAGTCAGATCAATAAAATTGATTAAGGCTGGAAAACCAGAAGAACTCAAAAGACCAAGAGTTATTGAACGCAAAAATCTGCCGAAAATTACAATTCTTTCAACAGGCGGAACAATTTCTTCAAGAGTTGATTATAAAACAGGTGGAGTCTATCCAGCACTGACTGCAGAAGACTTTGTACAAAGCAATCCAGAAGTTCTTGATTATGCAAATATAGACGCACGAAGGATTTCTCAGGTATTTAGTGAAGATCTTACTCCAAAAAATTGGATAAATATAGCAAAAGAGATCCATAAAGAAATAAAAAAAGGTGTAGACGGAATTGTAGTTACGCATGGAACTGATACCATGCATTATACTGCGGCTGCAATATCTTTTATGCTGCAGAATTTACCTGTTCCAGTGGTATTTGTTGGAAGCCAGCGATCAGTTGACCGCGGAAGCTCAGATGCTTACCCGAATCTTTTAACTGCTGTTATAACTGCAGCGAGATGGGATGGCGCAGAATGCGTAATCTGCATGCACCAAAGCACAAATGATGACATAAATATAGTTATGCGCGGAACTAAATCAAGAAAAATGCATACTGAACGAAGAGATGCTTTCAGGCCAATAAA
>Ga0315286_10000267_pt1 | contig 41807 bp, 36 predicted proteins | sample YL17G10_0_MG_FD_205038 | JGI IMG/M metagenome (GOLD analysis project Ga0315286, IMG submission 205038) | Sediment microbial communities from Yellowstone Lake, YNP, Wyoming, USA - YL17G10_0 | ecosystem: Environmental > Aquatic > Freshwater > Lake > Sediment | place: USA: Wyoming | collected...
TATGGCCACGACTTTTTCCTGAAGGAGCAAGCGGTCCTGCGCGATGTCTTCGCGCAGTCACTCGAATGAGCCCCCAATGAACGACCCCAGCAGCAAAGACTTCACGCAGCAGACGCGCACGGTTCGTGCCGCGCTCGAAACCGATACCCAGCACGGCGCAGTGGTGCCGCCGCTGCACCTGACTTCCACGTTCGCCTTCGGTGGCTACGGCGAGAAGCGGGAGTACGACTATTCCCGCTCCGGCAACCCGACACGCGATGCGCTGGGTACTGCGCTGGCCGAACTCGAGGGTGGCGCCGGCGCGGTCGTCACGTCGTCCGGGATGGCTGCGGTCGCGCTGGTCACCCAGTTGTTCCGGCCGGATCAGTTCGCCGTGGTCCCGCACGATTGCTACGGTGGCACCTATCGCTTGTTCAATGCCCTGCACACCCGCGGGGCCCTGCAGGTGCGTTTCGTCGATTACCAGGAGGCGGGCCAGCTGGAGCAGGCCCTCGGCGAGCGACCCGCGCTGGTCTGGATCGAGACGCCCAGCAATCCGTTGCTGCGCATCGTCGATATCGCCGCGACGGCCGGTAAGGCGAAGGCGGTGGGTGCGCTGGTCGTGGCGGACAACACCTTCCTTTCGCCGGTCTGGCAGCAGCCGCTCGCGCTCGGCGCGGACGTGGTCGTGCATTCGACGACCAAGTACCTGAACGGCCACAGCGACGTGGTCGGCGGCGCGGTCATCGCGGCACGGCCCGAAACTCACGACCTGCTCAAGTGGTGGGGCAACTGCATCGGCGTGACCGGCGCGCCGTTCGACAGCTTCATGACGCTGCGTGGCCTGCGCACGCTGCACGCGCGCATGCGCATCCACGGCGAGAACGCGGCCCGTGTGGCCGGGCTCCTGAGCCGTCACCCCGCGGTCGCCAAGGTGTACTACCCCGGGCTGCCCGGTCACCCGGGTCACGCCATCGCTCGCGCCCAGCAGCAGGGATTCGGCGCAATGGTCAGCTTCGAGCTGGCGGGCTCACTCGAGAACGCGAAGGCGTTCCTCCATGGCGTGCACCTGTTCTCGCTCGCCGAGTCGCTCGGCGGCGTAGAGAGTCTCGTGGCGCATCCGGCGAGCATGACCCACGCGGCGATGGACGAAGCGGCACGCCTGCGAGCCGGCATCACGGACACGCTGGTGCGCTTGTCGATCGGTATCGAGGACGGCGAGGACCTGCTGCGCGACTTGAGCGCCGGGCTGGATGCGGCGCGAGCGGTGATCTGGTGACGCGTTGAGTGACACGTTCCGCTCACCGCGGACAAAAGAAAGGCCGGCATTGCTGCCGGCCTTCCGGGGACGGGACCCGAGCTGCCTCATTCCTTGAGACAAAGACTAACCCGACTCAAGTCCTCATCACTCGTTGCGAAAGTCGATCACTGAACAGGTGGCAGGGATCCGTGGGACCGCCTGCGGACGCGCAGTATAGCGCCGGATTTTCGAGGGATGAACAGTCCGAAAATTCTGCCTGCCCAGCGCAGGCCGGTTCTCAACCTAAGCTTGACAGTTTCTGTGGATAACTGTCTAACTTATTGATTTATAACAAATCAGATAACTAGATCCGGGCGACGACGGCGGCGCCCGCGGCACCGCTCCCGACCGGTTCCGCGCTGGCGGTGCGCACATCTGCCGTGCGGACACCGGCCGTCAGCGCCGCCTCGACGGCGCTCTCGACCGCTGCCGCTTCGGTCTCCAGGCCGAGTGAATGACGCAGCAGCATCGCCGCGCTCAGGATCGTGCCGTACGGATTGGCGATGCCGCGTCCCGCGATGTCGGGAGCCGAGCCATGGATGGGTTCATACAGCCCGACAGAACTTTCACCGAGCGATGCGGACGGCAACAAGCCGAGTGATCCGGCGATCATCGACGCTTCATCGGTCAGGATGTCGCCAAACATGTTCTCCGTGAGGATCACGTCGAACGAGGTCGGGCGCCGGATGAGGTGCATGGCCGCCGCATCGACGAGCACGTGCTCGAGTTCGATCGCCGGGAACTCCTCCTTCATCACACGCTCGACGACGGAACGCCACAGGCGGGACGTCTCGAGCACGTTGGCCTTGTCCACCGAAGCGATCCGACGCGTGCGCTTCATGGCCAGGCGGCCGGCCACGCGCGCGACGCGCTCGATCTCCACGGTGGTGTAGCTGCAGACGTCCTCGGCCTCGAAGGCCGTGCGGCTCTTCCTGCCGAAGTAGATGCCGCCCGTGAGCTCGCGCACCACCAGGATGTCCGCGCCGGCGATGATCTCGGGCTTGAGCGGGGATACGTCGAGCATGGCCGGCATCGTGCGCACCGGGCGCAGGTTGGCGAACAGGCCGAGCGTGCGCCGTAACTCGAGCAGTCCCTGTTCGGGCCGCACGCGCGCACCCGGATCCGACCACTGCGGCCCCCCCACCGCGCCGAGCAGCACGGCGGCGCTGCTGCGGCACGCGTCGATGGTACGCGGCGGCAATGCCGAGCCGGATGAGTCAATCGCCGCGCCACCGATCAGGGCGCGCGTGAATTCGAACTCATGGTCATAGCGGCTGGCCACAGCCTGCAGGACCAGGACGGCCTGCGCGGTCACTTCGGGGCCGATCCCGTCGCCCCCGAGCACCGTGATGCGGGCCTTCATCGGTCGTGCTGCCGCTCGTACTGCTCAATGGCCGCCGCTTGCCCCAGCAGGTAGCCGAGCTCATCGATGCCGTTCATCAGGCAGTAGCGCGAGAAGGCCTCGATCGGGAACGTCACGGTGTGGCCGTTCGGCAACCGCAAGGCCGTCTCAGGCAGGTCGATCTCGACCTCGACACCCGGATGGGCGAGCAGCCAGGCGTGGGTCGCGTCGTCCACGACCACCGGCAGCAAGCCGTTCTTCAGGCTGTTGCTGCGAAAGATGTCGGCGATCTCGGTGCTGATCACGGCGCGGAAACCGAAGTCGAGCAGCGCCCAGGGCGCGTGTTCGCGGGACGAGCCGCAGCCGAAGTTGCGGCCCGCCACCAGCACCTGGCAGCCTTTGGCGGCCGGCTGATTGAGAATGAAATCCAGGCGCGGCGCGCCGTCGCTGGCGTAGCGCCAATCGGCGAACAGTGCGGTGCCGAGGCCTTCCCGGGTCGTCGTCGTCAGGAAACGGGCGGGAATGATCTGGTCCGTGTCGATGTTGGTGGACGGCATGCTGACCGTGCGCGAACGGAAGACTTTGATCGGGTCCATGGCTGTGGCTGCTTGGGTCCAGTGCGTCGAGGTGGCTGCCGGGTCAGTGCAGGAATTCGCGCGGGTCGGTGATGCGGCCGCGCACGGCGGAAGCGGCCGCGGTGGCCGGGCTGGCGAGGAGGGTGCGAGACCCGATGCCCTGCCGGCCTTCGAAATTGCGATTGCTGGTGCTGACGCAATACTGGCCCGGATCCACGGTATCGCCGTTCATCCCCAGGCACATCGAGCAGCCGGACTCGCGCCAGTCGGCGCCGGCGTCGATGAAGATCTGCGCGAGCCCGAGGGCCTCCGCCTCGCGCTTCACCTGTTGCGATCCCGGCACGACCAGCACGCGCACGCCCGGGGCCACCTTGCGGCCCTTCATCACGCGTGCCGCGAGTTCGAGATCGGAGAGCCGGGCGTTGGTGCAGCTGCCGATGAACACGACCTGCACGGGTTTGTCGCGGAGCGACTCGCCCGGCTGCAGGCCCATGTAGGCGAGCGCCTTCGCGAACACGACATCGCCGGGCCGCTCCGGAACGCGTCCGGTGATGCCCGCGACCATGCCGGGGTTGGTGCCGAAGGTGATCATCGGCTCGAGGCTGTCCGCGGCAATCGACACCTGCTTGTCGAAGACGGCACCCGCGTCGGTGCTGAGTGCGCGCCAGTCGGCGAGGGCGCGATCCCAGGCCTCGCCCTGCGGCGCGTATGGGCGGCCCTGCAGGTACGCGAACGTGGTCTCGTCCGGCGCGACCATGCCGGCGCGCGCGCCGGCCTCGATCGACATGTTGCAGACGGTCATGCGCTCGTCCATCGAGAGCGCCGCGATGGCCGGGCCGCGATACTCGATGACGTGCCCGGTGCCGCCGTTCACGCCGATGCGGCCGATGATCGCGAGCACCAGGTCCTTGGCGGTGACGCCGGCGCCGAGGCGGCCCGCGACGTCGATCGCGAAGGACTTCGGCTTGCGCTGCAGCAGGCACTGCGTCGCCAGCACGTAACCCACTTCCGTGGTGCCGATGCCGAAGGCGAGGGCGCCGAACGCCCCGTGCGTGCTCGTGTGGCTGTCGCCGCAGACGATCGTCTTGCCCGGCTGCGTGGCGCCGAGTTCCGGCCCGATGATGTGCACGATGCCGCGCCGGGCATCCTGCAGGCCGATCAGGTCCACGCCGAAGTCCAGGCAGTTGCGCTCGAGCTGGTGAATCTGCTTCGCGGCCGATTCCATCTTGATCGGCACGCCGCCGAAAATCTGCGCCGTGTCGGTCGGGGTCGAGTGGTCCATGGTCGCGAGCGTGCGATCCGGCCGGCGCACCTTCAGGCCGCGGCTGCGCAGCACGTCGAAAGCCTGCGGCGATGTCACCTCGTGGGTGAGGTGCAGGTCGACGTACAGGACGGCAGGCGTGTCCGGGCGCTCCGGCACGACGACGTGCCTTTCCCAGACTTTGTCGAACAGGGTCTGCGCGGTCATGCGGACTCCGGGTCTGTCAGACGGCCGCGGCGGCGATTTCCGCCTCGGGGGTGCGCTTCTCGGTGCGCGCGAGCGTGGCGCGGCTCGACTCGATGCGGTTCACGACCTCGAGGAACGCCCGCACGCCGGACTCGACGATGTCGGTGGTGACGCTCGAGCCGCGATAGGCGCGGCCATTGTGCTCGACGGTCACCACGGCTTCACCCTGGGCGTCCTCGCCCACGGTCACGCTGCGAACCTCGAACTTGCGCAGCGTCACGGTGACGCCGGTCGCCACTTCGATCGCCTTGAACGCCGCATCCACCGGGCCGTCGCCGGATTCTTCCTGCGCGACGACGCGCCCGTCGCTGTGGCGCAGCACCACGCGTCCGGTGGCGCCCCTGGCGGAATCGGTCACGGCGTGCAGCGACTCGAGGTGCCATGGCCCCGTGGCACCGAACTCGGACTTGAGCACCAGCGCCTCGATGTCGCCGTCGAACAGTTCCTTCTTCTTGTCGGCGAGCGCCTTGAAGTCCTCGAACACGCGGTTGAGCTCGTTGTCGCTCAGCTCGAAGCCAAGTTCCTTGATCCGCTCGCGCAGCGCTGCGCGTCCGCTGTGCTTGCCGAGCACCAGGTTGGTGCGCGACATGCCGACGTCCTGCGGACGCATGATCTCGTACGTCGAGTGGTGCTTCAGCATGCCGTGCTGGTGGATGCCGGATTCGTGCGCGAACGCGTTCTCGCCGACGACCGCCTTGTTGCGCGGGATCGGCATGCCCGTGATGCTGGAGAGCAGGCGGCTGGTCGGGAACAGGCGCTTGCTGTCGATACCCGTGTGCAGGCCGAACAGGCCTTCGCGCGTCTTCAGCGCCATGACGACCTCTTCGAGCGAACAGTTGCCGGCACGCTCGCCGATACCGTTGATGGTGCACTCGATCTGGCGCGCGCCCGCGCGCACCGCCGCCAGGCTGTTGGCGACGGCCATGCCGAGGTCGTTGTGGCAGTGCACGCTGAACGTGACCTGAGCGGCCCCACGCACGTTCTGCTTCAGGTAGTCGAAGACTTCGTGAAATTCCTCGGGGACCGTGTAACCGACGGTGTCGGGAACGTTGATGGTGGTTGCGCCGGCGGCGATCGCCGCTTCGACGACGTCGCGCAGGAACTCGAGCTCCGTGCGCGAGGCGTCCTCGGGCGAGAACTCGATGTCCGCGCACAGGCTGCGCGCGTATTTCACACCCTCGACGGCCGCGTGGATGATCTCGCCCTTCGCCATGTTGAGCTTGTGCTCGCGATGAATGGCGCTCGTGGCGAGGAACACGTGCAGGCGCGGCCGCTGGGCGTCACGCACCGCGGACCAGGCCTTGTCGATGTCCTCGCGATTGCAGCGCGCGAGACCGGCGATGACCGGGCCGCGCACCTCGCGGGCGATCTGGTTGACGGCTTCCCAGTCGCCGCGCGAGGCGGCCGGGAAGCCGGCTTCGATCACGTCCACTCCCAGCTCCGCCAGCGCGCGCGCGATCCGCAGCTTCTCGGGCTGCGTCATGCTGCAACCGGGCGATTGCTCGCCGTCGCGCAGCGTGGTGTCGAAGATCAGGACGCGATTGGGGTCGGCCGGGGTGGACATGGGGTTTACCGTCCTTCGTTGAGCCAGGGCATGCGCGCGCGGAGCTTCACGCCGACCTTCTCGATCGGGTGCGCGAGATCCTTCTTCAGCAGCGCGTTGTACTTCTTGCGGCCGGTCTTGTTCTCGCGGATCCACTGGCGCGCAAACGTGCCGTCCTGCACTTCCGTCAGGATCTTCTTCATCTCCTTCTTGGTCGCGGCGTTCACGACGCGCGGGCCGCGCGTGAGATCACCGTACTTCGCGGTGTGGGAGATGAACTGGTGCATCTTGGCGATGCCGCCTTCGTGCAGCAGGTCGACGATCAGCTTCAGTTCGTGCAGGCACTCGTAGTACGCGACTTCCGGCTGGTAGCCGGCCTCGGTCAGCGTCTCGAAGCCCTTCAGCACCAGCTCGGTTGCGCCGCCGCAGAGCACGGCCTGTTCGCCAAAGAGATCCGTCTCGGTCTCTTCCGCAAACGTGGTCTCGATGACGCCCGCGCGTGTGCCGCCGATGCCGTCGGCATACGCGAGCGCCTTGGCCCTGGCCTTGCCGGTCGCGTTCTGGAATACGGCAATCAGGCACGGCACGCCGCGGCCCTGCTGGTACTGGCGGCGGACGAGATCGCCGGGGCCTTTCGGCGCGATCAGGACCACGTCCAGATCCTTGCGCGGCTTGATCTGCTTGAAGTGGATGTTGAAGCCGTGCGCGAACAGCAGGGTGGCGCCCCTGGCCAGGTTCGGCAGGATTTCCCGGTAGTTCTCGGCCTGGGTGGTGTCCGGCGTGAGCAGCGCGACGAGTGCAGCGCCCTTGACGGCCCTGGCCGGCTCCATGACGAGTAGCCCGTCCTTCCTGGCCTTGGTCCAGCTGTCGCCCTTGCGCACGCCGACGACGACGTCGTACCCGGAATCCTTCAGGTTGAGCGCGTGGGCGCGTCCCTGGCTGCCGTAGCCGACCACCACAATCCGGGCGCCGCGCAGGGCTTTCTTGTCCACGTCTTTCGTCGAGTACGCACGCATCGTCATTCTCCTGGAATCGGTCCGATCCACATCAGTGACAGGTACTTAAACGAAGAACCCCGCGCCGGCCTGTCGCCGTGCGGGGTTCCTGGTATCCGTTCGCGCCGAGTTGCGCTATCAGCCCAGAGCCCCGCACCTCCGCAAGGGAAGCAGGGTAAGGGACGCAAGCAGCAGCAGACCCGTCGCGGAGGCGAAGGTCGTCAGAATGAAGGAAGTGTCGCCGGACAACTTCATCGCGAGCCTGCTTAGGAGTGCTTTGAACTGAATGCGGATAGCAGCACAGGGCGAGCCAACATGTCAACCGCAGTGCAAAAAATATCCGTTAAGCTGTTCGAATCTCCAACCCGTCGAGCGAGTTCCCAAACCCATGTTCGAGGAGAGCAACCCGGCCGCGGCCCGGCCCCTGTGGCTGGTCGGCGAGCGAGATCGCGAGTCGTGGCTGGCCGCGCAGGACGACGCAACACGTGCATGGCTCGAGGCGTTGCGGTTTCGCGCCGAACGTCATCAGGTGGCCAGCCTGCCCGGACCGGGCGGCGCGGTGCGCGGTGCAGTGCTGGGTCTCGGGTCCGCACCGTCGCTCGATGCGCTCGAGTTGTGGCAGCTGGCCGGTGCGCCCGACCGCCTGGCCGCGGGCGCGTGGCGCATTGCCAATGAATTGACCGCTCCGGCCGCAACCGCTGCCGCGTTGGGGTGGGCCTATGGCTGTTATCGATTCGATCGGTATCGCACCTCGAGCCGGCCGAGCGCGCCGCCGGCGCAGCTGGTGCCGCCGCCGCTTGCGGACATGACCGCGGTGCGTCGCGTCGTCGCGGCCCTCGCGATGGCGCGCGACCTGATCAACACGCCTGCCGCCGACATGACGCCTGCCTGTCTCGCGGAGGAAGCGCTCGCCATGGCGGCCCGACTGGGTGCACAGGGCACGCAGATTCATGGCGATGTGCTCGCCCAGGGCTACCCGGCCATTCACGCCGTCGGCCGCGCGGCAGCTCACGAGCCACGCCTGGTGGATTTCACCTGGGGCGACGAGCGACATCCGAAGCTCACGCTGATCGGCAAAGGCGTGTGCTTCGACTCCGGCGGCCTCGACATCAAGACGCCTGCCGGCATGCTGCTCATGAAGAAGGACATGGGGGGCGCGGCCTGCGCGCTTGCGATCGCGCGGCTGGTGATGGAATGCGCGTTGCCCGTGCGGCTGCGCGTGCTGATCCCGGCGGTGGAGAACGCGATCTCCGGCAACGCCATGCGGCCCGGCGACGTGCTGCGCACACGCAAGGGACTCACGGTCGAAGTGGGCAACACCGATGCCGAGGGGCGGCTCGTGCTGTGCGATGCGCTCGCCGCGGCGGATGCCGAGCGTCCCGACCTGATCGTGGACCTCGCGACGTTGACCGGCGCTGCGCGTGTGGCGCTCGGGCCCGAACTGCCCGCGGTCTTCGGCAGCCAGCAGGCCACGGTGGATGCCATCGTGAGGCACGGCCGGGCGTTGTCCGACCCGCTGTGGCCGATGCCGCTCTGGAGCGGCTACGACGACGAGCTCACGAGCAAGGTGGCTGACCTCAACAACGTCGCGGCGCATGCGTTCGCGGGCGCCATCATCGGCGCGCTTTACCTGCGGCGCTTCGTCACGGAGGCGGTGGACTGGGTGCATGTCGATCTCTTTGCCTGGAACCCCAGGGACCGTCCGGGCCGGCCGGTGGGTGCCGAGGCCCAGGCGGTGAGGGCAGTGCACGCGTACCTGGTCGAGCGGTACGGCTGAGGAAGCGCACCCCGTCATGGACCTGCAGTACGAGCGTCGCGCGTGGACGCTGATCTACTGCGCCCTGGGACTGGTCGAGGGCGGCACGGCGGCGGTCATGGTGCGCGCGCTGTTCGGCGCGCAGGCGCCGAAACTCGTCGTCGACCTCGTGCTTGCGGTGGTGAGTTCGGCCCCGGCCTGGGCCAATCTCGCCAGCCTGGCGTACGCGCGGCGGGCGCAGGGCCGTCCCAAGATTGCGTTCCTGCAGCCGCTGCTGGTCGCAATGTGCGTCACCATTGCGGCGCTGGCGCTGGTGCCGCGGTCCGCAACCGGGTTGCTGCTCTTCTTCGTGTTGTACTCCGGCGCGCGACTGCTGTGGGCGGGTGTGGAAACCGTGCGAGCGGTCTTGTGGAGCGTGAACTACCCAAGCCGCATGCGGGCGCGCATCACCGGCCGCATCACCATCAATACGTCGATCGTGCTGGCCGTAGTGAGTCTCGGCATCGGCTGGCTGCTCGGGCATGAGGGCCCGTGGTGGCGGCTGGCGATCGTCGCGGGCGCCGCGTGCGGCATCGCCGGTGCGGTGGCGTTCCGGCAGTTTCGCGTGCGCCGTGAGGAGCAGCTGCTCGATGCGGAGCGCGAGCGCATGGGGCAGGGCGCTACGTTCGGCCTCGCCGGGATGCGCCACCTGCTGGCCCAAGACGCCGCGTTTCGCGACTACCAGTTCGCGATGTCGATGTTCGGTGCCGGCATGCTGTCGCTGACACCGCTGCTGGTCGTCTGCCAGAACGACGTGCTCGGCCTGCCGGCCTTCTGGCAGGTGCTGGTGACGACGGCCATCCCCGTGCTCGTCGTGCCGTTTGCCATCCGGCCCTGGGCGGCCTACCTCGACAGCCATCGGGTGCTGGCCTTCCGGGCGGTGCACGGCCGCTTTTCCGTCGGCGCGATGGTGCTGCTGATCACGGCGGTCTTCGTCAAGATGCCCGTGTTGCTGATTCCCGGCGCGCTGCTCATGGGCGTGTCGAGTGCGGCGGGGAGCCTGGGCTGGACGCTCGGGCACAACGATTTCGCGCCACGCGGCGAAGAGACGCGCTACATGGCGCTCCACGTCACCATGACGGGTATCCGCGGGTTGCTGACTCCGCCGCTCGCCATCGGGCTCTATTACGCCCTCGACGCGTTGCAGGCCGGCTGGGGTGTGCTCGCGCTCCTGTTGCCGTTCGCGCTGACGTCTGCCGGCGCGCGAAGATTCCAGCGGATGCACCTGGCCCAGGCTGCGCCCCCTGGCGCGTGACCTCGACCCAGTCCAGGCCGCAAAATGGCGAATCCAGCCAGGAGCTATCGCATGTCCCGCCGCAAGATCGATGTCCGTGCCTACTCCAGTGTCGTTTTCGATGGCGTCAAGCAGACGCCGAGCCGCGCCATGCTGCGTGCCGTCGGTTTCGAGGACCGGGACTTCCGCAAACCCCAGGTCGGCATCGCATCCACCTGGAGCACGCTGACCCCGTGCAACATGCACATCGACAAGCTCGCAACCGCAGCGGCCTCGGGTGCCGAGGATGCGGGCGGCAAGAGCACGATCTTCGGCACGATCACCGTCTCGGACGGCATCTCGATGGGCACGCCGGGGATGCGCTACTCGCTGGTGTCGCGCGAGGTGATCGCGGATTCGATCGAGACCGTGGTGGGCGCGCAGGGGTTCGACGGCTTCGTCGCGCTCGGCGGCTGCGACAAGAACATGCCCGGCTGCATGATGGCGATCGCGCGGCTCGACCGGCCCGCGGTTTTCGTCTACGGCGGCACGATCCGCCCCGGCGACAAACAGCGCGACATCGTCTCGGTGTTCGAGGCAGTCGGCGCCCACGCGCGCGGGGCGATTTCCGCTCGGCAGCTGCGCGAGGTGGAGCGCACGGCGATTCCGGGGCCCGGCAGTTGCGGCGGCATGTACACGGCCAACACGATGGCCTCGGCCATCGAGGCGCTTGGCATGAGTCTCGCCAACAGCTCCGCGCAGGAGGCCGTCTCGCGCAAGAAGCGCCAGGACGCGCGCAGTGCCGGCCGGGCGGTCGTCAACCTGATCAAGCGCGGCATCAAGCCTTCGAACATCCTCACCCGCGAGGCGTTCGAGAACGCGATCACCGTGGCGATCGCGCTCGCGGGTTCGACGAATGCCGTGCTGCACTTGCTGGCGATCGCGCATTCCGCGCGCGTCCCGCTGCATCTCGATGATTTCACGCGCATCGGCGTGCGCGTTCCGGTGCTGGCCGACTTGAGGCCGAGCGGTCGCTATTCGATGTCCGACCTGATTCGTATCGGCGGTATCCAGCCGCTGATGAAGATGCTGCTCGACGCGGGGCTGTTGCACGGCGACTGTCTCACGGTAACCGGCAAGACCCTGGCGCAGAACCTGAAGGGCATGCAGCCGTACCCGGCGGGGCAGGACATGGTTCGCCCGCTCTCGAACCCGATCAAGGCGGAGAGCCACCTCGTGGTGCTGTACGGCAATCTCGCGCCGCAAGGCGCGGTGGCCAAGATCAGTGGCAAGGAAGGACTGAATTTCAGCGGCCGTGCGCGCGTGTTCGAAGGCGAGGAAGCGACGCTGCAGGCGATCCTCGACGGCACGGTCAAGGCCGGCGACGTCATCGTCGTGCGCTACGAGGGACCGCGCGGCGGACCCGGCATGCGCGAAATGCTGAGTCCGACCGCTGCGATCATGGGCAAGGGACTCGGCGATAAAGTCGCGCTGATCACGGACGGCCGCTTCTCCGGCGGCAGCCACGGCTTCGTCGTCGGCCACGTCGCGCCGGAGGCGGCGCTCGGCGGTCCGCTCGCGCTGGTGCGCGACGGCGATCCGATCAGCATCGACGCAACCAGGCGAGCGTTGACGCTTGCCATCAGCGACGCGGAAATCGCGCGACGGCGCGCGGCGTGGCAGCCGCGCGAGCCTTACGCGACGCGCGGCGTGCTGGCGAAATATGCCGCGTTGGTGAGCAGCGCATCGCTTGGCGCCGTGACGGATCGAGGCTTGCGGGTCGGCAGCGCGCCTGCCGATGACCCGTCCGGCGGATCGGGCTATTGAGAATCCGCAGGTGCGTCGGTAAAGTGCGCCGCGGGTTGACGCGCTCGGCGGAGTTCCGCGTCGGCGGCCCGGGAGGGGCCTGCGTGATGCAGTGCATCAAAAAAATGGTCCACTTGCGGGTGGAATAAGAAGCAAGCGCTGCGGCAGTCGTCAAACTGCGTCAGGGGTTGCGGGTGTGGGTTGGCTCTTGTAGTGTCGATGATCCCGGCGGCTCGCGGCATCGGGCTCAGGGTGTGCGCAAGAAGCGCCCGCGGCAGTGGAGGGTATGTGGCTTACAGTTACTCGATCGACGATCCGGCTAAAAACCAGAAGCGAACGCTCGCGTTTGCGCTGGTGGTGGCTATCCACATGTTGTTCTTCTGGCTGCTTTCGTCCGGTCTCGGCGCGAAGCTCGTCGAGACAGTGGTAGGCCCGGTCGAGACCAAGATGATCGACGAGCTCCCCGACGAGAAAGAACCGCCGCCGCCGCCGCCGGACATCGAGCAGCCGCCGCCCTACGTGCCTCCGCCGGAGGTCTCGATCGACCTGGCGATCGACACGACGAACACCACCGCGATCTCCAACACGACGAGCGAGCGTCCGGTCGCCGCGCCGCCGCCGCCGCCGAAGGCGGTCGAGCACGCGACGACGCGCACGCCTCCCTCTACCCAGGGCAAGGGTGCCCGCATTTCGCAGCCCGAATATCCGCCCGCGTCCCGCCGTGCAGGCGAGGTCGGTACTGTCACCCTGAAGGTCTTCGTGAAGGAAGACGGCCGCCCCGGCGAAGTCCAGATTGCCAGGAGCAGCGGCTTCGAAAAGCTCGATGAAGCTGCCGTGAAGGAAGTGCAGCGCAACTGGCGCTTCGTCCCCGGCAAGGAAGACGGCAAGCCGGTGGCCATGTGGCACACCTTTGCCGTGACCTTCAAGTTGACCGACTGATTGCCCTTTACTGCAGATATTCATAGCACGCCGTTTCTGGCAGACCACAGACACGCAAAACGATTTGTTCGGAGGAACAGACCCCCATGGCCACTGAAAGCATTACCGTAGACAACCCGTATGGAATCCAGGCCCTGTGGGCTCAGGGCGACTTCGTCGCCAAAGGCGTGATGATCCTGCTGGTCATCATGTCCGCGTACTCGTGGTTCATCATCTTCACGAAGTGGTGGGAGCAGCGCCGTCTGCTCGGCCAGGCGCACGAGGCCGAGAAGAATTTCTGGGCCGCCGACAACATCAAGACCGGCGTCGGCAAGCTCTCGGGCAAGGGCAACATCTTCAAGGTCATGGCCTCCGAAGCCATCGATGCCGCCGAGCACCACGACACGCGCCTGACGCAGCAGGTTCCGTTGCACGAGTGGATCGACAACGTGCTGGCGCGCGCGGTCGCGCGCATCGGCAGTGCGCTCAGCACGCAGTTGCCGTTCCTCGCCACCACGGGCTCGACCGCGCCGTTCATCGGCCTGTTCGGCACGGTGTGGGGCATCTACCACGCCCTTGTGGCCATCGGTGTCGCCGGCCAGGCGAGCATCGACAAGGTCGCGGGCCCGGTGGGTGAAGCGCTCATCATGACCGCGATCGGCCTCGCCGTGGCGGTGCCGGCGGTGCTTGGTTACAACTTCCTGCTCGGCCGCAACAAGTCGATCATGGAGAAGGTCAAGCTGTTCTCGAGCGATCTCGAGCAGGTGATCGTCAGCGGCTCGCGCATCGAAGGCGCGGGGGCGAAGGTCATCTCCGGCGGTCCCAAGAAGTAATCCCGGCCTGCAGCCGCCGGAGCCAGGTACACCATGTCCATGTCAGTCACTTCGGGCGGTGGCCCGACCGACGACGACAAGCCGATGTCGGAGATCAACACCACGCCCCTCGTGGACGTGATGCTGGTGCTCCTCATCATCTTCCTGATCACCGTGCCGGTGATCACCCAGTCGGTCAAGGTGGAACTGCCGAAGGCGGCCAACATACCGACCCAGACGAAGCCGGAGAACATCAACATCGCGGTGGACCGCGAAGGCAACGTCTACTGGAACACCTCGCGGGTTCCAGACCAGGAGGCGCTGCTCGAGCGGATCAAGTCCGTGGCCGTGCTGGACCCGCAGCCTGAGATCCATGTTCGCGGCGACAAGCACACCCAGTACGAGCACATCGGACGGGTCATGGTGATGTGCCAGCGCGGCGGCATCCAGAAGGTGGGCTTCATTACCGAGCCGGACCGCGGCCTGGCCCGCACGTTCTGAGCCGCAGGAGATAGCAAGATGAGTATGAGCATTGGCGGCGGCGAAGACGAGCCGATGATGGAAATGAACATGACGCCGTTGATCGACGTCCTGCTCGTGTTGCTCGTCATGTTCATCATCACCATCCCGGTGATGACGCATGCGGTGAAGCTGGACATGCCGCGGCCGACGAACGCCCCGCAGCAGACCCTGCCGGTCGTGATCAACCTGGAAATCGACTTCGACGGTACGATCCTCTGGAACGGGTCGCCGGTCGCCGACGTCGATACGCTCGACGCCTATTTCCGTCGCGAAGCGGGCGCGGATCCGCAACCCGAGTTGCACATCCGTCCGAACAAGCGCGCCGAATACGACATCGTGGCACGCGTGCTGGCGTCTGCGCAGCGCAACGGCCTGCGCAAGATCGGGTTCGTCGGCAACGAACAGTTCATGTAGCCAGTTGTCGGTCGCCCGCCGGCGTGTGGGGGGCGGCGGGCGGTGAGTCAACCAGGCTGCCGGGGTGAATGCCCCGGCGGCTTTTCTCTTGATAGTCGGGCCCCGCGGCCCTCCCAAGCGAGGCGTTCGATGAGGAAGGCGAGTTTCGTTCTCAGTGTTGCCCTGGCCCTGTCCGGTTGGGCTGGCGTCGCTGGCAGCTTGTTGGTGCCGTCGGTGGCGATGGCCCAGCAGAAAGTGAGCGCCAAGGTGGGCGTTCCCCTCAAAGCCGCGCAGGAAGCGATCCAGAAGAAGCGCTGGGACCAGGCGCTGGCAAAAATCAGGGAAGCCGACGGCATCCCCTCGAAGAATGCCTTCGACCAGTACAAGATCAACGAACTGCTCTGGTACGTGTACCTGCAGCAGGGCCGCAACGCCGATGCCGCGCGCGTCCTCGAAGGCCAGATCAGCTCCGGCCAGATGCCGGCCGGCGAGCGTACCCAGCGCACCAAGACCCTGGCGCAGCTGTATTTCCGCGCCGGCAGCCTTGGCAAGGCAACGCAGTACGCCAACCAGTACTTGAAGTCGGTGCCGGGCGACAAGGACATGCAGATGCTCCTCGCCACGTCGGCGTACCAGCAGAAAGACTACAAGGGCGCGATTGCGGCGGCCGACCGCGTCATGAAGGGCGGCGGCCAGCCGAGCCAGGATCTGCTGCAACTCGTTCTGCGTAGCAATTATGAACTCAAGGATTCCGCCGGGACCGCCCGCACGCTGGAGTTGCTGCTCAAGTATTACCCGAGCGCCGACACGTGGGATCGCGTGCTGGAAGGCTACTTTCAGCAGACCAAGCACGATGACGGGCTGATGGCGCTGTACCGGCTGGCAGAGGACGTAGGCACGCTCCAGAAGCCGCGGCAGTACACCGATATGGCCCAGTCCCTGATCCTCGGTGGCTTCGCCATTGAAGGCCAGCGCATCATCGAGAAGGGTCTCGCCGCGAACATATTCACGGGCGACGACCTCAATCGTGCGCAGCGCACGCTCGAAGCGGCAAAGCGCAAGGCCGATGTCGAGCGCGCGGCGCTGCCGAAGGCTGCAGCGACGCTTGCGGCGGCGAAGACGGGCGACCAGATGCACGACGTCGGCAAGCTTTACTTCAGCGCGGGTGACTATGCCAAGTCTGCGGACGCGCTCCGCAAGGCGCTTGCCAAGGGTGGGTTGGCGGATGCTGATGCGGCCAACATGCTGTTGGGCAATGCGCTGACGCGTCAGGGCAACCGTGCCGAAGCAGCGAAGGCGTTCGATGCCATCAAGGACCCGAAGTTCCTCGAGATCGGCAAGCTCTGGAAGATGGCAGGTCGCTGAAGCGACCGCGAAATACGGGGAGATTCACCGTTTCGGCGCGCAGCGCGAAACCGTGAATCTCCCCATCTTTCCTGGCGTCACCCTGCGGGTGGTGCCACGGGTGTGGCGGGTGCCGCGGCCGCCAGTGCGTCGGACTCAAGCTTGAGCTTCCACAGCCGTGCCACTTCGGCGAGCTTGGCGTCCTTGACCGCACTCAATGCTGCCGTTGCCTCGGCGCCCTTGCCGGCGCGAGCGTACGCAATTCCCAGCAGCAGGTTGGCGTCCCCGACATCCGTCACGCCGCCCTTGGCGAGGCCCTTCGTGATGGCGTCGGTGGCCTTCGTGTAGTCGCCCGAGCTGAAGAACAGCTTGCCGGTCGCCACCATCTCATTGCCCGTCTTCGCGGCGGCGAGCGCCTTGTCGGCGTTCGCGAGGTCCTTGGCGTCGGCCGCCGCCTGCGTCCGGGCGCGGTCGAGGTCGGCCTGGGCGCGCGCCTTGGCATCGCCCTGGAACAGGTTGGCTGCCATGCCGCGCTCGAGCACCTGCTTTGCCTCTTGCGGAAAGCCGCCGGCGATCAGCCCGGCGCCCATCTCTCCGTACTCCTCAGCCTTGTCCAGCGTGTTGGTGTCGTTCATGAGGCGATAGAGGCCGCGCAGGCCGCGATCGTCCTTCGTGCGGAACAGCTGGTTGGTCAGCACGTCTTCCCAGTACTTCGGTTGCGGGTAGTAGCGAACCAGGTTTTCCAGCGCCTGCAAGGTGCCCGGGTCGTTCTTCAGGTCCATGTTGGCGCGCAGCAGCAGCCGCAGCGTGTCTTCGCTCGGCTTCCCGCCGGCAGCCAGCAACTTTTCAGCCGCTGCCTTGGCACCGGCGTAGTCCTTCATCAAGTACATCGCCTGCGCAATCTGCAGGGCGCTTTCCTGGTCGCCCGGGTTCAGCGCCAGGTACTTGTTACCGTACTCGACGGCCTTGGCGTAGTTCTTGCCCGCGAGGTTGAGTTGCATCACTGCCTTGAGCCGCTGCGGCAGAACCTCCGGCGGTACGAAGCCGGAGTTGACCACCAGTTCGAGAGCGGCGGCGGCTTCCGGCAGCTGCTTCTTCTGGTAGTAGATGAACCACGCGAAATCGTTGATCTGGAAATCGTCAAAGGCCGTCCGGCCCTCGACCGCCTGTGCTTCCTGCACCCGCAGCATGGCCTCATCCCAGTTCTTCGCGGCGATCGCGTCCTGGGCGGCCTTGAGAGGCTTGATGACCTTCTCGCTGACCTGATCCTTCTTGGCAGCTGCGGCTACGGCGGTGGCCGGGACCAGGCTGCCGCCGCCGACGCCGACCAGACCGGCGGCTGCGAGCGCGGCCGTCAACACAAGGTTCGCTTTCTTCATCTGTGCCTCTCATGGCTCTGTGGTGCCAGTGACAGCCTGGCATTGTACCGGTCGGCGCGGAAATTCAACCGGCTTCGATCAACTCGATCAGCTCGCCAGCGGCTCCGACACAGGCGCAGGAGCGGCGCCCATCATAGGGCAGGCCGGGGGAGCAGTGGATGTCGCCCAGGGCGCCTGGCACCGTTTCCGGCAGCCGATCGACCTCAAAGCTGACCATCGCCACGCCCGGGGGCATCTGGCCCGGCTGGCAGGGTCGCGGCAGCACGGCGGCGGGCATCTGGTCCGCCTCGATGTAGCACTGCCCGGGCAGCTGCAGCGCCGCGATCGGGTGCAGGTGGTCCGCGGGTAGCCCGAACTGCGCCGAGAGGACGGAGATCACCGACGGCAGGACCTGCGCCCGGGCGAGGCCGTGCTGCTCGTGGTAGTAGTCCTGCAGACCCTTGAGTGAGGCCCCGCCCAGGATCACGATGAAGACCCGGTCGACGAAGCTGGCCGCGTCGGGGGTGTCGAAGATCGGCAGTTTCGACTTGATCTGCGTGAGATACAGCACTTCACGCGAAGGCCCGACCACCTGCATCGCCCGGATCTGGTCCGAAAACGACAGGTCGGCCGGCGGGCCGATGACGTGGAACGGCGCTCCCGCCAGCAGTGCAGCCAGCCTGTCCACGTCCGCCACGATCAACTCCAGGGCGTTCCAACCCAGGCAGGCGAATGGCTGGTAGTCGACGTAGGCCGGCCCTTCCACGAAGCGCAGGTAGGTATCGGCGCCGCTCTCAGGCTCCATCAGCACGGCGCGTGCCGAGGCGAGCGTCGGCCGACCCCACGCGCGGGCCGCATCGCGGCCGATTGCGCCGTCGTCGCTGACGCGGTAGCCGAGATAACGCTGGTAGGCAGAGGTGCTCGCGCGCAGGTCCGGCGTGGTGATCGTGACGGTGGAAATCCGGCCGAGCATGGGCATGAGTGACTAGTCACCGCTCCCTGTGATTTTTTCCAGGTAGTCCTGCGCCTGCCGCAGGCTCACGACCTCGGCGTACTTCGCCTGCAGGTCGAAGAGATTCGCGTCGTGAGGCGCGGCATGACGGTCACCGACGGCGTCGCGCACCACGAGCGGCACGAATCCGTGCTGGCAGGCATCGACGGTCGAAGCCCGCACGCAACCGCTGGTGCTGACGCCCGCAATCAGGACCGTGTCCACACCGAGCGAAGTCAGCGTCGATGCGAGCGACGTCGCGAAAAACGCGCTCGCATACTGCTTGGTGATGACCGTCTCGCCGATCGCGGGCTCGAGGCCTTCGGCAAACGCCGCAAGCTCGGGGTGCGCGCCCGCTTCGAAGGATCCAAGCGCCGGCACCTTGCGAAAGAACACGCCGCCGTCGCGGCCGCCCGGCTGGTACTGCACGTTGGTGTGCACGATCGGAATGCCCGCCGCGCGTGAGGCCAGCAGCAATTCGCGGCAGGCGTCGCGCGCGGCATCGACGCCGGCATAAAGCGGCGAGCCCGGTACGAGATAGGCGCGGACGAAATCGATCACCAGCAGCGCCGGGTGCCGTCCGGGTTGCAGCGAGTGGCCGAAGCCACCCGCCGCGTAGTTTTCGAACAGCGATGCGCTCATGGCTGGGACCTCAGATGACCTTCTGCGCCTTCATCCGCTCGTACTGGTCCTTGGCGAACCCGAGCAGCCGCTGGTAGATCTCCTCGTTGTGCTGGCCGAGTTCCGGGCTCGGCGAGCGAATGCTGCCCGGTGTCTCCGACAACTTGGGAGCGACGTTCTGCATGCGCAGTTCGCCGAAGTCCGGATGCGGGACGCTGACGATGGCTGCGCGCGCCTTGAAGTGCGGGTCGTCCAGCATCTCCGGGGCCCGGTAGATCAGGCCCGCCGGCACGCCGAACTTATCCATCGCGTCCAGCGCTTCACGGGTCGTGAGCGTCTGGGTCCACCTCTCGACGAGCGCATCGAGTTCGACCTGGTTCGCGCCGCGCGTGCCGTGCGACGAGTACTTGGGGTTGGTCGCCAGTTCGGGCTGGCCCATCGCCTCGGCGAGGCGCGCGAACACCGTGTCCTGGTTGGCGGCGATCAGGACCATGGCGTCCTTCGTCCGGTAGACGTTCGACGGCGCCACATTCGGCAGGATGGCGCCGGTACGCTCGCGGATGAAGTTCGCCTTGTCGTACTCCGTGACGAGCGACTCCATCATGTTGAGCACCGCCTCGTAGATGGCGGAGTCCACGACCTGGCCACGCCCCGTGACGTCGCGGTGATGCAGCGCCGCCAGCGCGCCGATGCACGCAAAAGTCGCCGCCAGCGAGTCACCGATCGAAATGCCCATGCGCGACGGCGGCGTGGTCGGGTCGCCGACGACATAGCGCAGGCCGCCCATGGCCTCGCCGATCGCGCCGAACCCCGCCTGCTTTGAATAGGGGCCGGTCTGGCCGAAACCGGACACCCGGATCATGATCAGGCGCGGGTTGATGGCCGACAGCTGCTCCCAGCCGAGGCCCCACTTCTCCATGGTGCCGGGGCGGAAGTTCTCGAGCAGGAAGTCCGACTTGGCGACCAGGTCCTTGAGGATCTGCTGGCCCTCCACCTGGCGCAGGTCGAGCGTGATCGCCTTCTTGTTGCGGGCTACGACCGGCCACCAGAGCGACTTGCCCTGCGCCTTTTCCCGGCCCCAGACCCGCATCGGGTCGCCCTGGCCGGGCGGCTCGACCTTGATGACCTCGGCGCCGAAGTCGCCGAGCAGCTGGCCGCAGAAAGGGCCGGCGAGGAGGGTGCCGAGTTCGATCACGCGCAGGCCTGCAAGCGGGCCGGCCTTGAAGTTCGCGGGGCTGGTCATCGGATTCACCTGCACGAAGAAGAGCCCGGGTTTTACCCGTCCGTGCGCCCGGGGGTCAAGGCGGGGTTGGCTCGCGGCATTCATGGCCTTGGACGCGTACTGAGCCATTTTCATTGAACGTGCGAACTTGCCGTTGCTATTCTCGACAGTTCCAAACGCCAGCGGGATGCACACATGAAGCGCCACATCGAGATCGTCGAAGTCGGCCCGCGCGACGGGCTGCAGAGCGAGCCAGGCGTGGTCCCGACGGCCGTCAAAGTCGAATTCATCGAGCGCGCGATCGCCAATGGCGCGCGACGCGTCGAGGTGACGAGCTTCGTCAACCCCAAACGCGTCCCGCAGATGGCCGACGCCGAAGACGTGCTGAAAGCGCTGGTGCGGCGGGAGGGCGTCCATTACATCGGGCTGGTGCTGAATCGCAAAGGGTTCGAGCGCGCGGCGGCGGCGGGTTGCAACGAGATCGGCATGGCCGTCGTCGCCAGCGACACGTTCAACCAGCGCAATAACGGCGTCAGCACCGCCGAGTCGATCGACGCGTGGCTGGAGATTGCTGCTGCGGCGCAGCAAGCCGGCATTCGTGCGCAGGTGACCGTTTCGGCCGCCTTTGGCTGCCCCTTCGAAGGGGAGGTGGCGGTCGAGCGCGTGGTCGAGATCGCAAAGCGCGTGGCCGAGGCGCGGCCGTTCGAAGTCGCATTGGCCGACACGATCGGTGTCGGTGTGCCGGCGCAGGTGACGGAAATCATCTCCCGGGTCCGCGAAGCGGTCCCCGGAATCGCCCTGCGCTGCCACTTCCACAATACCCGCAACACCGGCCTGGCCAACGCACACGCCGCGGTCCTGGCCGGTGTGACGACCCTCGATGCCAGCCTCGGCGGCATCGGCGGTTGCCCGTTTGCGCCGGCCGCCACCGGCAACATTCCGACCGAAGACCTGATCTACATGCTGCACCGGTCGGGCTATGACACGGGCATCTCCCTCGACGGCGCCATCGCGACCGGCAAGTGGCTGCAGGAGCAACTCGGCCGGCCGGTGCCTGGCATGCTGGTGAAGGCGGGCAACTTCCCGCGCCCCGTCGCGGCGGTGGCCTGAAGCAGTGATGCACTGCACGAATGTGCTGCAGGATCGGGCGCATTGCGGACCCGCACTGAAAGCGGAATACTTCCTCGGCTTTACGGCAGGCTGGCCTGCCCCACAGATGATCAACGATCACAGGTGAATGCATGACATACCGATTGGGCGTGGACGTGGGCGGTACCTTCACGGACCTGCTGCTGGTGAACGACAAGACCGGACAGACGTGGAAGGCGAAGGTGTCTTCGACACCGCACGACCAGTCCGAGGGCGTCCTGCGCGGCATCCAGCGTGTCTGCGGCCAGGCCGGGATCTCCGCCAGGGAGATCGAGCACGTGATGCACGGCACGACGATCGCGACCAACACCGTGCTCACCGGCACCGGGGCGCGGGTCGGGCTCGTGACGTCGAGGGGGTATCGGCAGGTGCTGCAGATTGCGCGCAGCTTCGTGCCGGGTGGCCTCGGCGGCTGGGTGATCTACAACAAGTCGCTGCCGATGGCACCGCTTGCGCTGACCATCGAGGCCGACGAGCGCGTCGGCACCAAGGGTGACGTGGTCACCAGGCTCGACGAAGCCAAGCTGCGCGAAGACCTGCGCGCGCTGGGCACGAAGAAGATCGAGGCGCTCACGGTCTCGCTCATCAACGCCTTTGCGAACGACAAGCACGAGCGTCGCATCAAGGAAATCGCTCAGGAAGTGCTGCCGGGCATCCCCGTGTCGCTGTCGTCGGAGGTGGTGCCCGAGATGCAGGAGTACGAGCGCACCGTCACCACGGTCGCCAATTCCTATGTGCGCCCCCGGGTGCAGAAATACGTGCACAACCTGCAGCGGAAGCTCGATGACAAGGCGAAGAGCGTCAAGCTGCACATCCTGCGCTCCGACGGCGGCCTTGCCTCGGCCAGGTCCGCCGAGGATTTCCCTGTCAACCTGCTGATGTCCGGTCCCGCCGGCGGCGTGACGGGCGCGTTGTGGGTCGCAGTGCAGGCAGGGTTCCCGAATCTGCTCACGGTGGACGTGGGCGGAACCTCGACGGACGTAGCGTTGATCATGAACGGCCAGCCGCGGCTGCGTCGCGAGACCACGGTGGGAGATGTCACCGTGCGCGCCTCTTCGGTGGACATCCGCACGATCGGTGCCGGTGGCGGCTCGATCGCGCACGTACCGGAGCTCACCGGCGCGCTGCGCGTCGGACCGCAGTCGGCCGGCGCGGATCCGGGCCCGGCGGCCTACGGCAAGGGTGGCACGGAGCCCACCGTCACCGACGCCAACGTCGTGCTCGGCAATCTGCCCGAGATGCAGCTGCTCGGTGGCGACATGAAGCTCGACCGCAAGCTCGCGCAGCAGTCGGTCGAGAAGATCGGCAAGGCGCTCGGCAAGACCACCAGGGATGCCGCGTTCGGCATCTACAACATCGTCAACGAGAACATGGTCGGCGCGCTGCGCCTCGTGTCGGTGGAGCAGGGCCACGACCCGCGCGATTACGCGCTCATCGCCTTCGGCGGCGCGGGGCCGCTGCACGCCAACGCACTGTCGATCCTGCTCGGCTCCTGGCCCTCGATCATCCCGCCGGGCCCGGGCGTGCTGTGCGCCCTGGGTGATGCGACGACGGCCGTGCGCGACGAATCCTCGCGGACCTACATCCGCAAGTTCTCCGAGACGACGAAGGACGACATCGTCAAGCTGCTGAAGGCGCAGGCGGGCGATGCCGCCAAGGCGCTCGCGAGCGAGAAGGTGGCCGCGGCCGACATGGAGTTCACCTACCAGGTGGACGTCCGTTACCACGGCCAGGGCCTGCGCCTCACCGTGGACGTGGACCTGAAGCGCCTCGAGAAGGAAGGGCTCGACGCGATCAGGAAGCCCTTCGACGCCGAGCACACCCGGCTCTTCACCTTCGCGCTGCCGCTCGAGCACGAGTTCGTGGCGCTGCGCGCGGTGGTGCAGGGCAAGGGCATCAGCATCAAGCGCCAGGTCATCGCCAGGGGCGGCACGTCGCCGGCCAAGGCGGCGGTCGGCAGGCAGAAGTCCTACATGGACGGCAAGGACTGCACGGCCACGGTGTACGACCGCGCCAGGCTGAACGCGGGCAATCGCATCGCGGGCCCGGCGATCGTGATGGAAATGGACTCCACGTCGGTCATCCTGCCGAAGCACCACGGCAAGGTCGATACCTACGGCAACATCCTGATCTATCCCGACGGTCACAAGGCGTCGAAGAAGAAGGCGGGTGCGGCAAAGCCGAAGGCGGCTGCTCCCAAGGTGGTCCGGCGCACGGCCAGGAAGGCCGCCCGCAAGGCCAAGTAACAGCCCCTGCCGACCCCATTCCGGAGTAAAGACACATGCCTGCCAAGATCATTCAGCGCAACAAGAAGCCGATGAAGAAGGTGAAGGTCGATTCGGTCGCTATCGACATCATCGAGAGCGCGCTGCGCAACGCGCGCTACGAAATGGACACGGTGCTGTTCCGCACGGCGATGTCGCCGGGCATCCGCGAGCAGCACGACGAGTTCCCGATGATCGCCAACCTCGAAGGCAAGATGGTCGTGGGCCAGTTCGGCTCCTTCATCTGGGGCTTCATGCAGGGGTATGACGGCACGGTCGAGGAGGGCGACGTCTTCCTCACCAACGACCCGTACTCGGTGAACGGCGCCATCAGCCACCAGAACGACTGGCTGATGCTCATGCCCATCTACAAGGGCGGCCGCATCATCGCCTGGTCCGCCATGTTCGGCCACATGACCGACGTGGGCGGCAAGGTGCCGGGCTCGCTGCCCACCGATGCGCGCACGGTGTACGAGGAAGGTGTGTGCGTCCCGCCGATCAAGATCATCAAGGGCGGCGTGCTGCAGGACGACATCCTCAAGGTCATCCTGCACAACTGCCGCCTGCCGACCTGGAACTTCTCCGACTTCAACGCGATCGTCGCGGCGCTGCGCACGGCGGCGATCCGCTGCGTGGAGATCTCCACGCGCTTCGGCGACGACGTGTTCTATTCCGCGATGGACGCCATGCTCGAGCGCAACAAGCGCGCGATGCGCCAGCTGATCAGCCAGACCGTTCCGGAGAAGAAGCAGTACTTCGAGGATTACATCTGCGACGACGGCATGAACATGGGTCCCTACAAGATCGCCTGCACGATGTGGCGCGAAGGGGACAAGTGCATCTTCGACTTCACGGGTACCGACCCGCAGTCGATCTCCTCGATCAACTTCCTGTTGAACGAAGAGATGTTCAAGATGTTCGCGGGCGTCTACATGATCATGGTGTTCGACCCGCAGATCCTCTTCAACGACGGGTTCTACGATCTCATGGAAGTGCGCATCCCGCCGGGCACGCTGCTGAAGCCGCTCAAGCCTGCGGCGCTCTCCTGCCGCACGCACGCGCTCGGGCGCATCTTCGACATCCTGGGCGGCCTGCTCGGGCAGGGTAATCCGGCGTTCATGTGCGCCGCCGGCTTTTCGGACAGCCCGCACTTCATGTATTCGGGCTACGACAAGAACGGCGACTGGTACCAGCTCTACCAGATCACGTTCGGCGGCATCCCGGGCAAACCATTCGGCGACGGCCCCGACGGCCATTCGCTGTGGCCGTCGTTCACCAACGTGCCGAACGAGTTCCTCGAGAGCTACTTCCCGCTGCGCATCGACATCTACGAGACGATCCCGGACACCGGCGGCGCCGGCAAGAATCGCGGTGGCAACGGCCTGCGCATCGGCTATCGTTTCCTCGAGCCGGGCGAGATCTCGATCCACGACGATCGCTGGCTCACCTATCCGTGGGGGGTCAACGGCGGCCTGCCGGGTGCGCGCAGCAAGAAGACGCTCGTGCGCAAGGACGGCACCACCGAGAACCTGCCGTCGAAGACGGATCGCATCAAGGTCGAGGCCGGTGACCTGCTGCTGTCCGACACCTGGGGCGGTGGCGGCTGCGGCGACCCGTTCGAGCGCGAGATCGAGCGCGTCGTGTTCGACGTGCAGGCCGGGCTCGTGACGCCGCAGGGCGCGCTGTCCTATGGCGTCGTCGTCAAGGCGGACCTGAAGGCGGATGTGGCCGCAACCGGGAAGCTGCGCGCCAGGCTCAAGGCCGAGCGTGGCGAGGCGAAGCTGTTCGACCGCGGCTTCCAGACGATCGAAGAGCTGAAGGGCCGCTGCAAGGCGGAGACCGGCCACGAACCCCCGAGGCAGCCGCAGTTCTCGCAGCGCGTGAAGCCCAGGAAGGACGGCAAGGCGGCCTGAGCCCCATGGGCAGCGACAAGCAGGACCCGTATGCACGAGCTGGCTACAGCTCGTCCCGGATCGAGCCGGGTGTGCGCCCTGCGGTGCTGGTCGTGGACTTCCAGGTCGCTTTCACCGACCCGAAGTATGCGCTTGGCGGCCTGCCCCTGATTCATGCCGCTCGGGATCGAACCGCGGAAATGCTGCAGGTGGCGCGGGCACGCAACGTGCCCGTGGCCGCCTGCTACACCGCGTACGGCAGCCTCGCCGACATGCCGCTCTGGAAAGTGAAGGCCGTACGTGACGAGTTCTACTACGGCCACCCGTGCACGGAGATGGACCCGAAGATCCATCACGAAAAGAACTTCACGTATTGCAAGAACGCGCCGTCGATGTTCTTCCAGACGCCGCTCATCACGTTCCTCGTGAAGCAGAACGTGGATACCGTCATCGTCACGGGTTGCACGACGAGCGGCTGCGTCCGGGCGACCATCGTGGACGCCTTCTCGTACGGATTTCGCGTGCTGGTGCCGGAGGAATGCTGCGGCGACGCGGCCGAAGGACCGCATCGCGCGAATCTCACCGACGTCGGTCGTCGCTATGCGGACGTCACCAGCACTGCCGAGGTGCTCGCCTACCTCGACGGGCTGTCGCGCGCCGCCTGAGACGGTTGTCGCGGATCGGGTGTCAACGGGCGTCCAACGTCGACCAGCAGCCGGCGCCCGATGTTGACCACTCTCGCATGATGTAACCTGCCGATTCTCTGCGCCTCCCGGGCGCACAACCTGGTCAGGCTTCGGCGCCGGTTCGGCCCGAAATCTGGTCGCCCGTCGGCGCCGAATCTCCCTCATTGACCGCCCCGAGGCGAGCCGCGGCTGCCGTGACCATTTCCTTGAAACGCGGATCATCGCGGATGGGATCGATATCCGGGTCGCTCTTCAACCACTCCAGTCGTTCCTTGCCCATTTTCGTGCAGACCGGGCCAAGCAACTCGAACGCCATGTCGAATTCGTGGACGTGGATGATCATGTCGCATGCGATGTTGTAGCGCATGTTCATGTTGTCGGGATCGATGAGTACAGCGCGTCTCGCCCACTCCCTCGCGCGATCCACCTGGCCCAGCGCGACCAGGCAGGAGACAACCGTGCCCATGGCTGAACCGTTGTCGGCGTCCATCGCCACGACCTTCTCCGCGCGGGAAAGCGTGCGTTCGGCGACGCGACGCACACCATCGCGATCGCCGATCGCCGTGTAACACGTGATCAGGAGGGGTCCTGACGCGTAGTCCGTCTCGATCATCGCCGAGACCTTTTCCCAGTGGAGGATCGCATCCGTGAACCGCTGCTGGTGAAAGCGCAATCTGGCTGCCTCCCGGTGCACATCGACGGACTCGGCGTCGAGGCGCAGGGCGATCTCCAGCTCGCCCTGGGCCGCATCGTAGTCTCCGCTTGCGGCAAGGATGCCGGCCCTCGCGGCATGTGCCTCAGCGAGTTTGTCATCGAGAGCAATCGCCCGCGTCGCGGCCACCGAACCGTTGTCTCCGTCGCCCGTGGAATACAGGCGCATGCGCTGGGCGGTCGCCATGAGCGCCCATGCGCGGGCGTAGTCCGGGTCGAGCTCGATCGCGGCGCGACACAAGCGAATCACGGTGTCGCTTTTTCGGGCATCGCTAAGCAGGCCGGTGGAATAGTGCTGCCGAGCCATGAGGTAAAAGCTGTAGGCTTCGAGATTCGTCGTGCCTCGCTGTCCTATGGCCTTCTTCTCCTCCGGCATGAGCTTCAGCTTCAGGGCGGCGACGATCGCCCGCGAGATCTCGTCCTGGAGGGCAAAGATGTCGTTCAGGTCGCGATCGTAGCGCTCGGCCCAGACGTGGTTGCCGGTCGAACCGTCGATCAGCTGGGCCGAAATGCGCACGCGCTGGCCAGCTTTGCGCACGCTGCCTTCGAGGATGTGGCTGACCTTGAGCTGCCTGGCGATCAGCGGGATGTCGACTTGCTTGCCCTTGAAGCCAAAGGCGGTGTTGCGCGCGACCACGGAGAGTGCCGAGACCTTGTTCAGGTCCGTGATGACGTCCTCGCTGATGCCGTCGCTGAAATACTCCTGCTCCGCATCGCCGCTCATGTTTGAGAAGGGCAGGACGCAGATCGAGACGCGCGGAGCAGCGACTGCGGAGGCGGACACCGCCGGGCTTGTGCTTGTGTCCGCGCTCACTGCCTGAGGCGCACGGTGGCGAGCGATCATGGCGCCGAGCGCGCGCAACAGTTCCTGGACCGGCGGGCTCTGCGCGTTCTCCCCCCAGCCATCGAGGTCGGTGGTATGGATCGCGCGCACGTCGATCGGCAGGTCGGCGCCTTCAAAGCGCACCGGGACGAGGACGCCGCGATCGGCGGCATCGCGCGCCTCGCCGCGCACCCAGCGGGATTCCACGGAGGTCGGGGTCCAGACGACGACGACGACGGCGGCGTTCTTCAGCGCGGTGGTGATCTGGCGATCGAACTCCTGTCCTGGTGAGATCTCGGGGTCCCACCAGACGGTCCAGCCCTTCGCCTCAATCGCGGCTACGAGCGGCGCAACGCGCGCCTTATCAGTGCGAGCGTACGAAACGAAGACGTCGGCCATTCCTGTTGGACCTCGATCGGTGTATCTGGCTGCGATCTCCTGCCGCGCCGGTAGCTTAACCCGCCCCGAGCCGGAGCGGCAGGGCGGGCGCGGCCTGTGACTCGCGCCCGATCGATTTGCCGGGAAGCGGACACTGGCAATTGTGCGAGAAGGGTGGTCGTTTCGATCGGTCGACGCAACACACGCGTGAAAACGTCCTGCCGGCGAAGCAGAGCCGAGCGTCTTGCGAGGCCCCGTCGTGGCCGGACTGACACTTTCACGGGGCGCCGAAAATGTCGCAACCGTGCACTGCCGTTTCCGGGGACGCGCCGAGACCTGCCCGACAGTGGAATCCGCGTCCGGGATCAATTTGCCCCGAGCCACTGGAACAGCGTTTCCGCAAAGCGGATCTTCTGTTCCCTGCCGGCGACGACATGCGCGACGTCTTCCCACAGCAGGCCCTTCGCGCCGGGAATTCCCTGCTCGATCGGGATCGTGTTGCGCGGCGCCGTCACCACGTCCTTGCCGGCGTGGATGATCAGCGACGGGCAGCGGATGTCCTTGAGGCGCGCCGTGGAGTCGAAGGCGACGCAGGCGTCGATCAGCCGTGAGTGCGCCTCATACCGGCCGTTCAGTTCCTTCCAGCCGCCCTGCGGTCCGAGCAGCCGATCCTTGTTGGCGTTGTAGAACTCAGCGTCGAAGGAGAGCAGCGTCACCGCCTTCTGGAAGTAAGCGAAGCCGAGCTCGCGGTGTACCCACCGGAACATTTCCAGCTGGTCGCGCAGGAAATCGTCCACCGCGCACCACGCGCCCATGTTCAGCATGCTGCGCGCGAGGTCGGGACGGCGGATCGCGATCTCCTGGCAAACGCACGCGCCCATGCCGACGAGCCCCATCAAATGAACCTTCTTGAGCCCGAGGTGATCGAGCAGCCCGATGGCGTCGTTCGCGTGCAGTTCCATCGTGGACGGCACCGCGAGTTCGTCGCCCGAATCGCAGATGCCGCGGTAGTCGAACACGACCACCTGGTAGCGATCCGTCAGGCCGCGCGCGAGGTGCCCGTGGTTGTCGTGGCAGAACGTGCCCCAGCCGCCCATGCAGAGCACGGGCTCGCCCTGGCCGAGGACCTCGAAATACATGTTGTGACCGTTGATGCGAGCGGTAGGCATGGGAAGCGACGGGTGACCAGGGGAGGGTGGATAGTGCAGGAGAAGACGCCGGTCCGTCGAGATCAGAACGGGCGCGCGGTGCCGAGGAACGCGATGACGAGCAGCAGCGCGTAGAGAGCCAGCACCCAGCGGATGGCGCCGTTCACGGCACGGGTGATGTCGTGCTCGATATCGGGCTTCGAACCTTCGGTCGCCAGCCGCCCGAACGCCGGCAGCATCGGCTTGAACTCGCGATCGATCATGAGACCGCAGAAGAAGATCAGGCCGAACAGCAGGACCTTCCAGCCGAGCCAGCCTTGCGGAAACGGCCCGTGGCCCAGCACGGAGGCCAGGCCGATCCCCACGACCACGACCAGCAGCACGGCGTGCAGCGTGGCGTTGGCCTTGGTGAGCGCATGGCCGAGCGGCTTGCCCTCCAGGCGGACCATCCCCAGCACGATTGCGACCCAGACGGCCGAGACCAGCCACGCGAGCAGGCGGGTCGCCGCAGTCGGCTCGACGGCGCCCATCGCGGCAGCCAGCTCGAGTCCGACTGGAAACATGAGCGCGAAGCACAGACGCGGCGTCACGTCGATGACCATCGCCATCCTGAGGGCTATCGCCCGCTGGTCGAAGGTCAGCTCGGCGCGGCGTGCGGTGAGCGCCAGCAGGAACACGCCGAGGTCGGCGCCGAGCCAGTACACGAACAGCAGGATGTGCACGAACTTCCAGAGGTCGATGGCGCTGATCATGGGTGATCCTCGAAGCGGACGTCCGGTGTGTCCTGGTCCAGGTCGAGCCGGATCTTCCAGCGGCCATCCTGGTCACGCGTGTACAGCACGACCGAGCGACCCGCATCCCGGTAGGTGTTGCCGCCATCGTGCGGCCTGGCGGTGAACCAGTAGCGGCTTACGAGGTCGGCCGTATCGCCATGCACGCGAATTGCGTCGATCTCGATGCGGAATTCGATGTCGCTCTTGCCCATGCCGGGCGCGAAATATGCGCGGATCGCGTCCTTGCCATGCAGCGCGGGTTGGCCGTGCAGCGCCACCAGCGCGTCAGGCATGTACAGGCGCATCAGCCGGTCGAGGTCGCCCGCCTTGAAGGCGACGAGCCACTCGTCCACCCCGGCGCGTATGGCGCGCTCAGCCGTCGCCGCGTCACCAGCAGACGCGGATCCCGTCATCAGCAACGCCGTGAAGAGCGCGGCATACGAGTCGACTCGGCGCATGGTTCCTCCGCGCGTGATCCCTGGCCCTGGATAATAGACAGTCTCGAGCCGTCAAGGTCAACCCTGCCGATCGCCGCCTGCTGCGCCTGCCGTTCAGACGCGATACTCTGGGCTGGAAGCTGCGCGCGTCATTTGCGCGGACGAGGGAAACCGCCTGATGCAACATCGCACGATACGCGGACGCCTGCTGTACACCGGTGCGGCCGGGGAGCGCGGCCGCGAGTGGTTCGCCTTCACCGTGCATCGTGACGGCAGCCGCATCCTGCGCGCGCAGTCCGAGATCGAAGAGGGCGAGGTGCTGCGCGATGTCACGTGCTCGCTCGGCGCGGACTGGCATCCCCGCGACTGTTCGATTCGCCTCACCGTCGCCGACCGCTTCGTCGGCTCAGGATGGTTTCGCTTCGAGGAGCGCGAGGCCGAGGGCGAGATCTACACCATGGCTGAGGGCCGGGTCAGCCAGCGTGTGGCGACGTCGGGGCGGGCCCGCGCATTCGGTTCCCACGCGATCGTCAACGACGGCCTGATGACCGCGATGTTCGATCCGGCCGGACCGCGCCGGCAGCACTTCGCGAACCTGTTCATGAGTTCCTACGCATTCAACGGCGCCACGGGTCCGCTGCTGTTGCCGATCGAGTTCGGCCTCGAGTACCTGGGTCTCGAGGAAGTCACGGTGCCGGCGGGTCTGTTCCGCTGCCGCCGGTTCCGTTACGTACTGGGTGGCAGCGCGGTCGATGGCCACCCGGAGTACGACAACTGGGTCACGGATGACGGCGATCATGTCCTCGTCCGGGCGTTCGTGGGCGGCCCGAAGCAGTACACCTACGAGCTGGCAAGCCTCGAGCGGTCGCTACTGGTAAAGTAGCCGCCTTCGCAAGCCTCCCGGGGGTTCACGGTGACCTATGCCGCCATTACGGGTTGGGGCAAGTGCCTGCCGCCCGCCGTCCTGACGAACGCCGATCTCGCCACGTTCCTCGACACGAACGACGAGTGGATCACCAGCCGCACCGGTATCCGCGAGCGGAGAATCTCGCACGTTCCACTCGACGAGCTCGCCTACGTCAGTTCGATGCGGGCGCTTGCGGCCGCGGGCCTCGACCCGGCGGACCTGGATCTGATCGTCGTCGGCTGCTGCAGCTACGACGACCAGGTGCCCAACCAGGCCTCGGGACTGCAGGCGCGGCTGGGCGCCAGGAAGGCCGCGTCGATGGACGTCAACACGGCGTGCACCAGCTTTCTCTATTCGCTCAGCACGGCGACCGCGCTGATTCGCACCGGCGTCGTCCGCAACGCGCTGGTGATCGGCGGGGAGATCATCACCGCGTACCTGGACTGGCAGAACCGTGGCGTCGCCGTGCTGTTCGGCGACGGTTGTGCCGCCGTCGTGCTCGAAGCCACGGATCGCGAGGAAGGTCTGCTCGCGGAGAAGCTCGGCTGCGACAGCGATGCGCGCGATACGCTCGTCGTCGAGGGCATGGGTTGCCGCTATGCCAACCGCGGCCGGATCCTCGGCCAGACCAACTGGATCTTCCAGGGTCCCGAGATCTTCAGACGCGCGGTGCTCAGCATGTCCGGCGCCTGCGCCGATGTGCTCGCCTCGCGCCACATCACGGCGGATGACGTCGACCTGGTCATCCCGCACCAGGCGAACCTGCGGATCATCGAGGCGGTGGCGAAGCGGGCCGGCGTGCCCATGGAGCGCGTGTTCGTCAACGTGCAGCGCTACGGCAACATGTCCGCAGCCACCGTGCCGGTGGCGCTGGTCGAGGCGCTGGAGGAAGGGCGCGTGCCGCCGAACAGCACGCTGCTCATGCCGGCGTTCGGCGCCGGCCTCACCTGGTGCGCGCATCTCGTGCGCTGGGGCGAGCGCGTGACGCCCAAGGGCACGAGCGACGCCGAGTTGCCGCCATGTGACAAGACGGCGGTGGAACTCGTCCGTGGTTTCATGCGCGGCAAGGGCATCGAGCTCTGACGACCGGACCCGCCTACCGCAGGGCCCTGCTGCAGATTCACCTCTGCGTCGTACTGTGGGGCTTTACGGCGATCCTCGGCAGGCTCATCACGCTGCCCGCCCTCGCGCTCGTCTGGTGGCGGATGGTCATCGTGGTAGCGGCCGCCGCCATGTTTCCGGCCTTCTGGCGTGCCCTGCGCCGCATGGACGCGCGTACCGTGGCCATCTTCTCCGGGATCGGCGTCGTCGTCTCGCTGCACTGGCTGTCGTTTTACGGCGCGATCAAACTGTCCAACGCATCGGTGGCTGCCACCTGCATGGGGATGACGCCGGTCTTCACCTCGTTCGTCGAGCCCTGGGTGACGCGCAGCCGGTTCGACCGGCGCGACATGCTGATCGGCGTCGCGGCCATCCCGGGCGTGATGCTGGTGGTCGGGGGCACGCCGGAAGGAATGCGGGTCGGCATCGCGGTCGGCGTCGTGTCGGCCTTCCTGGTTGCGGTGTTCGGTTCGCTCAACAAGCGCTTCGTCCACGAGGGTGAGCCGCTCGTGGTCACCGGTCTCGAACTCGCTGCGGGAACCGTGTTCCTGACTTTGGTCGCGTGGCTGGCGCCGCAGGCCGGTGCGATGCCCACGCTGCCGGGCGCCCACGATGCGATCCTGCTCGTGATCCTGGCGCTGGTCTGCACGTTGTTCCCGTTCTGGCTGGCCCTCATCGCGCTCAAGCACCTGAGCGCGTTCAGCGCGCAGCTGGCCGTCAGTCTCGAGCCGGTCTACGCGATCCTGCTGGCGATCGTGCTGCTCGGGGAACAACGCGAACTCGGCCTCGCGTTCTACCTGGGCGTGGCGATCATCCTGGGTTCGGTCTTCGCGCACACGGCGCTCAAGCTCCGAACCGCGGCATCGTGACGGAGTCGATCCAGCTCCGGACGAAGGCGGGGACCACGGGAGGGGCGTGCTGCGCGATTCTCGCGCGGCGCCACCGCCATGCCAGCAGGGTCGACAGGGCGACGGCGTAGACGAGCGGCTCGCGCCAGTCGGCTTTGACCTGCCACCAGAAATGCACGCACCCGAGGACGGCCGCGGGGTAGATGAGCTGGTGCAGCCGGTGCCAGCGGCGGCCGAGGCGCCGCATCCACTTCTGGGTGGACGTCACGGCGAGGGGAATGAGCATCAGCAGCGCCGTGAACCCGACCGCGATGTACGGGCGCTTGGCGATGTCGGCGAGAATCGCCGACAGTCGCAGCGACTGGTCCAGCACCAGCCACGTCAGGAAATGCAGACTGAGGTAGGTGAACGCGAACAGCCCGAGCATCCTGCGCACGCGCATGAGCTTCGGCTTGCGCAAGGAGACTGCGAGCGGCGTGATGCAGAGCGTGGCCAGCAGCAGCCGCAGGCCCCACAGGCCAAGCTGGTGGAGCAACTCGGTGATCGGGTTGGCGCCCAGGCCGAGGCCGCCGATGCCGAACGCGCGCGCGACGAGCCAGGCGAGTGGCAGCAGGCAGGCGCCGAAGAGCAGGGGCTTGGCGAGCTTCACGATGTGGTTCTCCAGTTTCGCCATCCGCCGCTTCAGTAGTTCTTCCGCAGGTCCAGCCCCGCATAGAGCGAGGCCACCTGGTCGGCATAGCCGTTGAGCATCAGCGTCGGCTGTTTCGGCGTAAAGATGCCGGCGCCGATGCGCCGTTCCTGCGCCTGGCTCCAGCGGGGATGGTCCACCTGGGGATTCACATTCGCGTAGAACCCGTACTCGCGCGGCGCGGAAATGTTCCAGCTCGTGGGCGGCACCCGCTCGGTGAAACGGATCTCGACGATGGACTTGATGCCCTTGAAGCCGTACTTCCAGGGCACCACCAGCCGCAGCGGGGCGCCGTTCTGGTTGGGCAAGACCTCGCCGTAGAGGCCGGCGGCCAGGATCGTCAGCGGGTGCATGGCTTCGTCCATGCGCAGGCCCTCGACGTAAGGCCAGTCGAGCACCGGGAAGCGCTGGCCCGGCATTTCATCCGGACGCATGACCGACTTGAACGCCACGTACCGGGCGCGCGACGTCGGCCTGAAGCGCCGGATCAGGTCGCCGAGGGGAAAGCCCACCCACGGAATGACCATCGACCAGGCCTCGACGCAGCGCAGCCGGTAGATGCGTTCCTCGAGGGCGTGCGGCTTGAGGATGTCCTCGAGGGTGAACGTGCCCTTGACCTCGGCCTCACCCGCAATCGTCACGCTCCACGGCTTCGGTTTGAACCTTGCGGCCCGCTCGGCCGGCTCCGCCTTACCTGTGCCGAATTCGTAGAAGTTGTTGTAAGTCGTTATATCTTCATAAGAATTAGTCGGCTCGCTGGTGCTGAGCCTGGCATTCTTTGTAAACTTGAGGCGTTCTGCGGCGAGGGCCGTGGTGGCGCCGAAAGCGAGGCCGGTTCCGGCCAATCCGGCAATGACCTCGCGGCGATTCAGGTAGCGCTCGCGGGAAGTAATCTCGGATGGCGGGATGGCGGCGGGCTTGAATACGCGCATGGACGTCAGTTCGCTTCGATGGGTCGAGTAGTTGCAATGATAAGACCGGGGCAGGGGCCAGGAAGTTACCGGCGAGCCCGGCGACGGCTTCATATTCGAGTTCGATCCAGGCCATGCTTACCCCAGGGGCGACCGTTGCATGAGCAACAGTTGGAGAGTTTCGATGCACATCACAAAAGCCACCGTGGTCGCGATTGTGGCGACGCCCCTCATGGCGGTCGCCGCGGGCACTGGCGGCTCGGTCGAGGAGAGGCTGCGCGCGCTCGAGGAGCGGCAGACACAGCTCGAGCAGCAGCTCGAGGAGAGGGACGCGCGGATCCAGCAGCTCGAGGCGCAGGTGAAGGCGCCGGCCGTCCCAGGTGCCGCCGCGGGAACGACAGCCGCCGCGACCGTGCAGACGGACCCTTCTGCCGCGGTGCCGGTGTCTGCAGCGGAGGCGGAGACGGCCCCGACCACATCCGCCAGGCGCGAGGTGAACGAAGAAAACAGCTGGGGTCGCTATGAGGGCGGCAAGGGCGTCGTGCTTGCCCGGTCCGAGGTTGCGGAGGTCGACTTCAGCGTCTTCACGTACGTGCGCTACCTGAACCAGCTGGCTCTCGACGAGACCTACACCGACGCGTTCGGCCGCACGAAGACCCTCGACCTGCGCAACGACGCGCAGTTCCAGAAGGTGACGCTCAACTTCAAGGGCTGGCTGTTCAATCCCGATTTCCGCTACCTGTTCTACACCTGGACCGCCAACACCAGCCAGGGGCAGTCGGCGCAGGTCGTGGTCGCCGGCAACCTGAGTTACCACTTCAGCGATACCTTCAGTCTCGCGGGCGGCATTGGCCCCTTGCCCACCACCCAGTCCACGAACTACACGTTTCCGAGCTGGTTGCGCGTGGACAACCGCACCATTGCCGACGAGTTCTTCCGCGGTTCGTATACCTCCGGATTCTGGGCCTGGGGCAAGCTGTCCGATGAGGTCGGCTACCGGCTCATGCTCGGCAACAACCTGAGCCAGCTCGGCGTGGACGCCGTGCAAATGGACAACACTTTCAACACGGTGTCCGGCGCACTGTGGTGGATGCCGACCACGGGCGAGTACGGTCCGGCCCAGGGCCTGGGCGACTTCGAGTATCACGACGATCCGGCAACGCTCTTCAGCGCGCACTACACGCGCAGCCGCGAGGACCGGCAGAGCCAGCCCGGCGCGGACGACTTCGAGAATACCCAGATCCGTCTGTCCGACGGCACGATCATCTTCGCAGGCGTACGTATCCGGCTCGAAGGTCTGCGGCGAATATGGCGACCCCTGGGACATGGCCCTCGGCGTGAACTGGTTCCCGCTGAAGCGCCGCGAGCTCAGAGTGAACCTGCAGGGGCTCTACCTCGAGGACTCACCGGTCGGGTATGCGAGCGTGCCGTTCCTCGTGGGCGGCAACGGCTGGGTCTTCACGACAGACGTGATGCTGAACTTCTAGCGGCTGGCGGCCAGCAACGCGGGCAGGACCTGTCCGGACGGCCCTCGCAACACGAGGTCGGCGCGCGGACTCAGGTCGGTGGCATTCGGGTTGATCTCGATTACGGGCACGCCACGAGCCAGCGCAATCTCGGCGAGGCCCGCCGCCGGAAAGACCAGCGACGAAGTGCCGACCGCAAGGAACACGTCGCAGTCGTGCGCGGCCGCGTCGGCCAGGCGCAGCGGGCCGGCCGGGATTGCTTCACCGAACCACACGACATCGGGTCGTAGCAGGCCGCCGCAGGCAGCGCACCGTGGCAGGCCCGCGCGCAGGTCCACTGCGCGGTCGGTGTGGATGTTTTCGACGGTGCAGCGGTCGCGCAGGATATTGCCGTGGTACTCGAGCACGCCGCTGCTGCCGGCGCGCTGGTGCAGGTTGTCCACGTTCTGGGTGACGAGGGTAAGGCGCGGCACGCGTGCGGCGAGTTCGACCAGCGCGCGATGACCCGCATTCGGTCTGGTGTTGAGCACCTGCGCGCGGCGGGCCTCGTACCACTCCCACACGAGCCTGGGATTGCGCTCGAAGGCTTCCGGGGTGGCGAGGTCTTCAGGCCGGAACCGGGCCCACAGGCCCGTCATTGCATCGCGGAATGTCGGGATGCCGCTTTCCGCCGAGATGCCCGCGCCGGTCAGAACGCAAACGTGACGCGCTGCTCGCAGGAGGCGTGCGGCGGCGGTGAGCACTGGATCTGCCGCCTGCATCGCCGCCGCCACTGGCCGCCGGTCACGGCACGCTTGCCGGCCGTTGCCTCAAGCCGCCTTGCCTGCGCCGGCCAGCTGCCGCAGCACGTACTGCAGGATGCCGCCGTGCTGGAAGTACTCGCGTTCTTTCGGCGTGTCGATGCGGACGCGCACTTCGAACCTGATCGGCGCGCCCGAGGCCGGCGTCGCGACCACGGTGACCATCTTCGCGGCACCGCCGTTGAGCCCGATGATCTCGAAGCTCTCCCTGCCCGTGAGACCCAGGGTCTGCACACTCTCGCCTTCCTTGAACTGCAGGGGCAGTACGCCCATGCCGATCAGGTTGGAGCGGTGGATACGCTCGAAGCTCTCGGCCATGACTGCCTTCACGCCCAGCAGCATCGTGCCCTTGGCGGCCCAGTCGCGCGAGGAGCCCGTGCCATACTCCTTGCCCGCGATCACGACCAGCGGCGTGCCGTCGGCCTTGTACTTCATCGCCGCATCGTAGATCGACATCTGCTCGCCGGTCGGCACATGCAGCGTGACCCCGCCTTCGGTGCCCGGCAGCAGCAGGTTGCGCAGCCGAATATTGGCGAACGTGCCGCGCATCATCACTTCGTGGTTGCCGCGGCGCGCGCCGTACTGGTTGAAGTCCACCGGTTGCACGCCCTGGTCCATGAGGTAGCGGGCCGCGGCGCTGGCCCTGGCGATGTTGCCGGCGGGCGAGATGTGGTCGGTCGTGACGGAGTCGCCGAGCAGCGCCAGCACGCGCGCCCCGCGGATGTCGGCCACTGCGTTCGGGGTCATGGTCATGCCCTCGAAGTACGGCGGATTGCGAACGTAGGTGGAGGCGGGCTCCCACCGGTAGATCTCGCCTTCCGGTACCTTGATCGCGTTCCAGTTCTCGTCGCCGGCGAACGCACTCGCATAACCCTTCTTGAACATCGCGGAGTTGATGCTCGCGGCCATCGCTGCCTGGATTTCCTGCGCCGTCGGCCAGAGCTCAGCCAGGAAGACAGGCTTGCCGTCCGCGCCGGTGCCGATCGGATCGAGGTTCATGTCGATGTCCATCGTGCCGGCGAGCGCGTACGCCACCACCAGGGGCGGCGAGGCGAGGAAGTTCATCTTCACTTCCGGGTGCACGCGCCCCTCGAAGTTGCGGTTGCCGGAGAGCACTGAGACGGTCACGACGTCGCCGGCCTTGATGCCATCCGAGATTTCGGGCTTGAGCGGGCCGGAGTTGCCGATGCACGTGGTGCAGCCGTAGCCGACCACGTAGAAGCCGACGCTCTCGAGATCGGACAGCAAGCCCGCCTTGGTGAGGTAGTCGGTGACGACGCGCGATCCCGGTGCGAGGCTGGTCTTCACCCACGGCCTGGAAACCAGTCCGCGCTTGCGGGCGTTGCGCGCGAGCAGGCCGGCACCGATGAGCACCGCGGGGTTGGACGTATTCGTGCAGCTCGTGATGGCGGCGATCATCACTGCGCCGTCGGTCAGCTCGAAGGTCTTGCCGTCCGAGGTGACGGGCGCCTTGCCGGTTGCGGTCGGATTCTTCCGGGCACGCTCCTCGGCCATCTGCGCGAGCGCGGCGCGATACGCGGCTTTCGACGTGCGCAACGGTACACGGTCCTGAGGGCGCTTCGGGCCGGCGAGGCTGGGCTCGATGGTTGCGAGATCGAGTTCGACTACGTCGGTGTAGTCGGCCTCGCGCATGCCGTTCGTGCGCCACATGCCCTGGGCCCTGGCATACGCCTCGACGAGCGCGATCTGTTCGGCCGTCCGGCCGGTGAGTTCGAGGTAGCGGATGGTTTCCTCGTCGATCGGGAAGATCGCGCAGGTGCTGCCGAATTCCGGCGACATGTTGGCGATCGTCGCGCGGTCCGCCAGCGGCAGGGCGGCGAGTCCGTCGCCGAAGAACTCGACAAACTTGTCCACCACGCCCTTCTTGCGCAGCATTTCGGTGACAGTCAGCACCAGATCGGTGGCCGTGGTGCCCGCGGGTAGCGCGCCCTTCAGGCGGAAGCCGATGACCTGGGGGATCAGCATGGTGACGGGCTGGCCGAGCATGGCAGCCTCGGCTTCGATGCCGCCGACGCCCCAGCCCAGCACGCCGAGGCCGTTGACCATCGTCGTGTGCGAGTCGGTGCCGACCAGCGTGTCGGGGAAGGCGCGCTTCACGCCAGCCTTGTCTTGCGCGAATACGACGCGCGCGAGGTGCTCCACGTTGACCTGGTGCACGATGCCGGTGTTCGGCGGCACCACCTTGAAATTGCTGAACGCCGTCTGGCCCCAGCGCAGGAAGGAGTAGCGCTCGCCGTTGCGGCCGAATTCTGTCGCGTTGTTCTTGCGCAGCGAGTCGGCGGTGCCGTAGTTGTCGACCTGCACCGAGTGGTCGATGACCAGCTCGGCCGGCGCGAGCGGGTTGATCTCCTGCGGGTTGCCGCCGAGTCGGATCATCGCTTCGCGCATGGCGGCGAGATCGACGATGGCGGGAACGCCCGTGAAGTCCTGCATGATCACGCGCGCCGGCGTGAACGCGATTTCGTGGCTCGGGGCTGCCTTGGCGTCCCACACGAGCAGCGCGTCGATGTCCCTGGCGGTGACGTTGACACCGTCCTCGAACCGCAGGAGGTTTTCCAGCAGGATCTTGAGCGAGAAGGGCAGGCGCCCGAGGTCGTGGCCCTGGATCGCCGGGAGGCTGAAAATTTCGTACGACTGGGTGCCGACCGCAAGGGACTTGCGGGTCTTGAAGCTGTCTTTCATCGGACCTCCGGGGCAACAAACGGGCTCGACCGAGCCGCGGAATTATAACGGCAAGAAGCGCGCCGACGCGATGATCGCGCCTCCCAGGCAGGTCTCGCCGCGGTATAGAACCGCGGATTGGCCCGGTGTGACGGCCCTTTGCGGCAGTTCCGTGCGGATCAAGCAGCGCCCGTCCGCCAGCACCTCGACCCGGCACGGCTGGTCCGCCTGGCGATAGCGCGTCTTCACCGTGCAATCGAGCGAGGAGCCAGGCGCCCGGCCGGCAATCCAGTGAACGGGCTCCGTGCTGATCTCGTTCGCCAGGAGCAGGGGGTGATCGTGGTCCTGCACTACCACCAGCGCGTTGCGCGCCAGGTCCTTTGCTGCGACATACCAAGGTTTCTCACACGCGCCGCGGACGCCGCCGACCTCGAGTCCCTGGCGCTGGCCGAGCGTGTAGTACATCAGGCCGCGGTGCGTGCCGAGCTTGCGTCCGTCGGGCGTCTCGATGTCGCCCGGGCGGGCCGGCAGGTACTGGGCGAGAAACTCCGCAAACGGCCGCTCGCCGATAAAGCAGATGCCCGTGCTGTCGCGCTTGTCATGCACCGGCAGCGCCCGCTCATGCGCGATGCGGCGGACCTCGTCCTTCGGCAGGTGGCCGACCGGAAACCGCGTGCGCGCGAGCATCGCGCCCGGCACGGTGTGCAGAAAATAGCTCTGGTCCTTCGATCGATCGATGCCGCGCAGCAGTCGAACACCCTCGTCGTCCACGATCGTACGGGCGTAGTGACCCGTGGCGAACCAGTCGGCACCCAGGCGCCGGGCGTGCTCGAAGCACACGCCGAACTTGATCTCGCGATTGCAGGCGACGTCGGGATTGGGCGTGCGTCCTGCGGCGAGTTCGTCGAGAAAGTGGCGGAACACGCGTTCGCGGTACTCGACCGCGAAATTCACCGTATGCAGCGGAATGGCCAGGTCGTCGCAGACCTTGCGGGCGTCCTGCAGGTCCTCAGCGGAGGTGCAGTAAGCGTCCTCGTCTCCTTCCCAGTTGCGCATGAAGAGGGCGTGCACGTCGTGGCCAGCGTCCTTGAGGAGCGCGGCGGAGACGGCGGAATCGACGCCGCCGGAAATCGCGAGGACGATGCGCGAGGCTGGCATCGGTGGATTATACGGCCCGCCGCCGCGGTCACGGCCGGACCCTCACCCGGCCATGCGGCCGACCTCTCCCACTCTTGGTGGGAGAGGTGGGCGCCCGCAAGCGGGAGCGGGTGGGGGCTCGGTGCCTAACCGCTCGCGGCGAGCGAGGCGGGCGGAGAGCGCATCAGATGACTGATGAGCGAGATCGGGTAGCGCGTGCCCGCGAGGTAATCCTCGACGCAGCGGAGCACGAGCGGGCTGCGCAGCCGGGCCTGCTGCGCGGCGAGTTGCTCGCGACCGTACCAGCGAGTGCCGAGGATGCCGTGATCGAGCGGACGCCCTGCATCGTGCGCTTCGAGCGTGCCCGAGAAAGCGATGCGCAGGAACGTGCGGGACAGGTGCTCGGGTTGCCAGACGTACACGCCGACCACGGCGTCCGGACAGAAGCTCCAGCCCGTCTCCTCGAGGGTCTCGCGGACAACCGCTGTGACGAAAGTCTCGCCGCTTTCCAGATGGCCGGCCGGCTGATTGAGGACGATGCGACCGCTCGAGCGTTCCTCGACGAGCAGGAACTGCCCATCGCGCTCGGCCACCGCGGCCACCGTGACGTCAGGTTTCCAGACCATGTCCGTCATTATAGCGGCCCGCGCCCTGCGTCCCGCGACTCAGAAGTCGACTGCGGTGGCCCGGAGTTCGGGTTGGATCAGGCTGCCGGCCCACACTTCATCGAAGTAGGCGAGGTAGCGCTTGACGATGCTGGTGTCGTTGAA